>LWDU01038386.1_pt1 | contig 11126 bp, 7 predicted proteins | sample 727161 | NCBI WGS metagenome assembly LWDU01 (sample SAMN04566230, study PRJNA314399) | hydrothermal vent metagenome | isolation source: deep sea hydrothermal plume seawater | place: Mexico: Gulf of California, Guaymas Basin | collected 2004-07-11 | reverse complement strand
CGGTCGAGCCGCCTGCGCTTGGCCTGCAACACGTCCAGCACATCCCGCCCGTCGAACGGCTTGTTGCCAAGGCCGGATGATGACTCGCCGACGGTGAGCTTGGCCAAGGTTGGCAACACATCGATGCACGACAGCGGCACGCTGACTTTGCCGCCGCCGCGGATCCCGCCGCCTGGCCAACGGATGGCCGCCGACACGCGCACGCCGCCCTCCCACACGTCGAGCTTGTTGCCGCGCAACGGCAGGTTGTTGTCCGCGATCGCCGACACGCCGCCGTTGTCGCTGAAAAACCAAACCAGCGTGTCGTCCGCCTCGCTCGAGTCGTCGATCGCACGGAGAATCCGCCCGATGCCGTCATCCATACACAACACCATCGCCGCCACCTTCTGCCGCAGGTTTCTGTTTTTGCCCCCGGCTTGTGCCTTGGCCAAGTGGGCGAATTTTTTCAGGTATTTTTCAGGTGCCTGAAACGGCGAGTGCGGTGCGTTGAACGGGACGTAGCAAAAGTAGGGCGCCGCACCCTTTGCGTGTTGGGCGATGAACCGGCTGGCCGCGCCGGCGATCAGGTCGGTCGAGTAGCCCTGCTCGCCGCTGGCTCTCTCGTTGACATGCCAGTCACGCTCGCCCTCGCGGGTCAGGTCGAAATAATCAATCGCCCCGTTGTAATGGCCGCGAAAATGCGTGAAACCCTGGCTGTTCGGGTGCCATTTCGTGTCGTTGTGACCCAAGTGCCATTTGCCGAAAACGCCGCGGCGCTGGTAACCCGCCTTGGCTAAGGCCTCCGGCAGCATGAGCTCGCTGGGATCGAGGCCGAAATGCCGCCACGGCGGAATCACCGCACGCGCCATGCCGAACCGAATCGGATAGCGACCGGTCATCAACCCGGCCCGCGTCGGGCTGCACATCGGGAACACATAAAAGTGATCCAGCTCGACACCTTCACGGGCGATCCGATCGAGGTGCGGCGTCGGGATGCGATCAGCCGAGATCGTCAGCAACGATGATGACAATATTGGGCTTCTTCGCCGCACCGACGGTGGCCGGCTTGGCCAAGGGCAACAACGAAAAAACTAACAAAAAGATGGAAACAAAAACGCGAGTCATAATTTTCAATTGTACCGCACCGAACATCCGGCGGCGGCACTCCAATTGCAAGCCGCCCTGCCGCTTGGCCAGGCGCCTGGTTGCTTGACCGGCCGGGTGTGGCGGGCGAACGTCCACGGCATGGCTGATACTTCACAAAAACGCAACGCACCGTGGCCACTCCGGCTGGCGATCGGATTTCTAAGCCTGTTACTCACGCTATTTTTCATTTGGCTGCTTAGCTTCCTGCTCAACGACATCGGCGACATGCCAGGGCCGGACTACAACGCGATTCAAAAACGCCATGTCCCCCAGGAAAAACTGGACGAATCCAGCGACTTGGCCACGCAACTTAACGGGGTTGAAAAACGAATTAAACGACAGCAGGAAATTCAGGGCACGCTTCAGCAAAGTATGAGGAACGCCGAAACAGCGCTCACTAAGATCGCCGACCTGCAGCGACTCAGCATCGAGGGCGGCGGCAAACCGAGCGAAGTCGACCGGCAGGCAATGGAGAATGCGCGTAGCCGCTTTTACACAGCGCAGGACGAATACGAGTCGGCCAACAAGACAATCACCACGCTCAAACAATCGATCGCCAGCATCGACGCCGAGCTGCGGCAGTTTAAGAACAAGTCGCAAGCGGAGTACAATGACGCCCGGCGCTCGCACGACCTGAAGATCGCCTCGCTCAAGCTTGCGTTTGTCGTGCCGCTGCTGTTGCTGGCCGCGTGGTTGGTGAAAAAAAAGCGCGGCAGCATTTACCAACCGTTCAACTGGGCGGCGTTGGTAGCAACATTCTGGATGGTGTGGCTCGTGATGTGGGACCACTTCCCGCGCGACTTTTTCAAGTACGTCGCCATCCTCGCGGCGATCGGCATCCTGGGAGCGTTTCTCACCTGGGCGATCCGCTCATCGGCGCGCCCACGCAAGGCCACGCTGCTCAAGCGCCATCGCGAAGCGTACCAAAACCATCGCTGCCCCGCGTGCGACTTCCCGATTTTGCGCGGAGCGTTCCAACAGGCGGTCTGGACCAAGCGCGGCCCCAAACTTCACGGAGAGGCGCCTAGCCAAACGGAGTCGTCCCGCTACACTTGCCCGTCCTGCGGCGAAGCACTCTTCGACAAATGCGGCGACTGCGGCGAGGTGACCCAGACGCTGCTGCCCTACTGCAGCGCCTGCGGCCGGGAAAGCTGACTCAGTAAACGTCCCTGAGGTATTGTTTGTCGGCTTTGAGTTGCTTGACCCACGCCTCGGCCTCCTCGATGGTGATCAGTGCCTCATGGACGTCCTTGGCCATGCGCGAGGCATCGCCGCAAACATAAAACACCGCGCCGTCGCTGAGCCATGAGTATAACTCGGCACTATGCTCAAGCATGCGGTGCTGCACGTACACCTTCTCCGCCTGGTCGCGAGAGAAGGCGAGGTCGATGCGCGAGAGCCTGCCATCGGCAAGGCAGCGTTCCCACTCGTCGCCGTAGAGGTAGTCAGTCGCGCTGTGCTGGTCGCCAAAAAAAAGCCAGCTTTTGCCGGTGGCACCAGTGGCGGCGCGCTCCTCGACGAAGGCACGGAACGGCGCAATGCCGGTGCCGGGGCCGACCATGATGATCGGCGTGTCGCTATCCTCCGGCAGCTTGAAGTTTTTGTCGTAATGCAGGAACACCGGCATGGTGTCGCCCTCGTCCACACGGTCGGCGGTGTAGGTGGAACAGACGCCCTCGCGATCTCGGCCATGGCTGTGATAGCGCAACACAGCAACGGTCAGGTGTACCTCCCCGGGATGTGCCTTTGGGCTCGAGGCGATGGAGTACAGGCGCGGCAGCAGTTTCCTGAGCGTGCCGCAAAAGCCCGACGCCGCCAGCCCCGGCACGGGGAAGTCGGCGATCATGTCGATGACCTCGTGCCCCCTAAGGTAGTCGTCGAGCGCCGCCTTGTTATCGGGATCGAGCAGCGACTCAAGTTTCTCCGACTGCGCGAAGGCGTTGTATTTCTTGAGGATGTTCTTGGTGACGCCGGTGATGTTGAGATCGGTCGCAAACACCTCGCCGAGCGGCTTGGTTTCGCCGCCCTTGAGTTCCACCATTTCGCCGGCGTCGAACCCACCCGCCTCGAGCACTTGCCCGACAGCCTGCGGAGAATTGGCCGGGATAATCGCCAACGAGTCGCCCGGGCGATATTCCAGCCCTGAGCCGGCCAGACACAACTCAAGGTGAAGCGTCTCCTTATTCGAACCTTCCTTGTTGAGCAGCACACGCCGCTTGAGACAGGATGGGAACGGATTCTTCTTGTCGTAAACCACGCCGGCGGAACTGTTCGTACTCTCGTCGCTCATCAAAAAATCAGGTGGGAACTGTAGTGAACGGCCTCTCGAAATCAAGTCCAACGGTGTGCTTGGCCAAACGGCGGTCAGACTACCTCGAGACGGCCGTTGTGAATGCTCCGCGCTACAGCATCAGTGAACTCCATGTAATGAACCCCGTCAGCAAAAGTCGTGTGCGTCACTTCGCGTTCACCCCGGATGGCAGCAGCGAAATCTGACTCGACTTGCCACTCGCCACGCTCCTCGTCGAGAATGGAGATTTCGGTGAGTTGATTATCACCTTTGCGGGCGCCAAACAGCCGGTCGCTGGTCAGCCGCAGCGTCCCCTCGCTGCCGAACAGATAAATCGCATCATCCTGAAGTAACGCGGTAATGGCGGATTGCTGCAGGTGCAGTTGCGCACCGTTCTCGAGGTCAGCGACAACGTCGAGATGCTCCGGTACCCCGACCGGATGCGGTTCACCCTTCTCATCAGATCGCTGCTTGGTGAAGGTTTTCGCCCGAGCCATCACGTTTGTTGCGCGGCCCACCCAGCGCATGATGGCCTCGTAGTAAATGCCCATAGCCAGAATATTGTTCCCGCTGAGCTCAGTGTTCTGTCGCCAGTGCATTGACGATTGACTATCAAGAAAATCGCCACGAATACGGGTCTCGACGGCGAGTAGTTTGCCAAGAAAGCCTTCGGCGATGAGTCGCTGTATGGTCGCATCGGCAAACAGCGTGATCGGGGACGGCACAACCTGCGCGACCAATCCCGGCTCAGTCAGGCTAGCCTCGAGCATACGCTTGGCCTCGCCGGCGTTCATCGCCATACGCGCCTCGGTGAGCACGTGTTTGCCGGCGTCGAGCGCAGCCAGTGTCACCGGGCAGTGCAGATACGGCCAGGTGCCGATTAGGATGGCGTTCGTGTCCCGATCGGCGACCGCCTGCTCCCAGTGCCCGTACGTTTTCGGAATGCCAAATCGCTTGGCCACGGCGGATGATGAGCTCTCACTGCGGTTGACAACACCGACGATTTCCACGCCATCGATTCCTTGCAGCAGCGGAATATGCCTGGCGGCAGTATTGGCCCCGGCACCCACCACGCCCACTCGTACGTCACTCATCGTCAGGCTGGTAGTCGGTGTATTTGTTGTGGCGGCCTCTGGCCTGGTCCGCGGGGTAGCGTTTTTCGTTGGTCGCGAGCTTGGCCTGCATCGCCTGGCCAAGGTCGATGCCGGCGTCGGCGGCCATGAGGAACAGGTAAATCGCGATGTCGGCCATCTCCTCGGCGACGTCGGCTCCGCGCTTAGCCAAGTGCACGGCGCTTTCCTCGTGCGTCTTCCAGAGAAAATGTTCCTGCAACTCGGCGGCCTCGATCGCCACGGCGGCGGCCATGTCCTTGGGTCGGTGAAACTGCGCCCAGTCGCGTGCGTCGCGGAAAGCGAGGATTTGGTCGGTCAACTCCGCGATAGTCATGGCGTGGTTCGGTTACTGTTTCTCGCTGGCGTGGCGGCGCAGGATCGCGATGACCGTTTCATCCTTCGCATAATCGAAAACAGTCTTGCCGTGTTTGTCCTTGTGGCCGATGTCCGAGCCCTTGCTGAGAAGCTGGCTCACCAGCTCGTTGCGCCGCATGCGCACCGCCCAGAAAAGGGGCGTCACCTGGGAGTTGTCGGCGAGGTTTGGATTCGCGCCACGGGCGAGCAGGTGGGACACGACAGCATGCTTCCGGCTGCGCACAGCCCACAGCAGGGCCGTCTTGCCGGTTTTGTCCTGTCCGTTGACCTTGATGCCGTTGGCCAGGTGAAATTTCACGGCATCGATGTCGCCGCTGCCGGCGCTGTAAAAGATGTCTCGTTTGGGCGTCGTGTCTTCCGGCTCTGGCTTTGGAGTCGCCGCGACCACCGGCTTGGGTGCCGGCTCAACGGCCGGCTCCGGCTCGGGAGACGGCTTGACGACTGGTTCCGGAGTGGGAGTCGGCGCTGCCGCCGGCTTGGCGGGCGGGGCCAGCACAACCGATGATGATTTCCCGTTGTCGGCGGAGGGTTCGGTTTGCTCCGGGGCTTGGGAGCCGCACCCGGCCAAGCCAAGTGTCAGCAGCAGATTCAGGCTAAAAAATCGTCCTTTCATGAACCACCGTTTTTGCGGAGGCCGGCTTGTCCTGTCAAGGTCGGCTTGGTTTTTGAGACTTGGCCAAGCGCAGAAACCAGCGGAAAACGTGCTTTTCTGTGACCTTGCAAAAGGGCGGAATCCCGCTATTATCAGCCGCCCCTTGGCCCGTTCGGCCTCTTTTCCGGTTACCGGAAAAACCACACCACGATTTAATCATGCCAATCGCAACACCGAAGCAGTACGCCGCGATGCTGGACGCCGCTCAAAACGGCGACTACGCCTACCCGGCCGTCAACATCACTTCCATCACCACGATCAATGCTGCGCTCAAGGCGTTCGCCGACGCGAAGTCCGACGGCATCATTCAGATGTCCACCGGCGGCGGGCAGTTCGCCTCCGGCTTGAACCACAACGACGCCGTGCTCGGCTGCATCGTGCTCGCCGAGGCCGCCCACCGGCTACGACATTCTCATCGGCCTGCACACCGACCATTGCCAACCGGAGAAAGCGGCCGGCTTCCTCAAGCCGCTCATCGAGGCGACGGCCAAGCGGCGCGCCAACGGCCAGGGCAACCTGTTCCAGAGCCACATGCTCGACGCCTCCATCCTGCCGCTCGAGGAGAACATGGCCATCTCGAAAGAATACCTCGAGCTGTGCGCCGCCAACGAGATCATCCTCGAGGTCGAGGCCGGCGTTGTCGGCGGCGAGGAAGACGGTTCGGCCGGAACCGAGGACATGCCGGCGGAGAAACTTTACACCACGCCCGAGGACATGCTCATCGTTTACGAGAGCCTCAACGGCATCGGCCGCTACATGTTCGCCGCGACGTTTGGCAACGTACACGGCGCGTACAAGCCCGGCGCCGTCAAGCTGCGGCCCGACATCCTCAAGCAGGGACAGGACGCCGTCACCGGCAAACACGGCGAGGCGGCCAAGTTCGACCTCGTCTTTCACGGCGGCAAATCAAGGAGACTCTCGAGTACGGCGTGATCAAAATGAACATCGACACCGACACGCAATACGCCTTCACCCGCCCCATCGCCGATCACATGATGGCCAACTACGAGGGGGTGCTGAAGATCGACGGCGAGGTCGGCAACAAGAAGGTGTACGACCCGCGCTCCTACCTCAAGAAAGCCGAGCAAGCCACGGCCGACCGCCTCGTCGAGGCCTGCAACGACCTCGAGAGCACCAGCAAAACCATCTTCGGCACGGTCTGAAAAACAGCCCGTACTTTCGTTGACACGGATTTCACGGATTCACACGGGTTCATTAATTCGTGAAAATCCGTGAAATCCTTGTGCTTTGGACACTCCTTGTCCGACATTGGATATCCCCTTTTCCCATCTTGCGCTTGCCCAAGCGCGTCCCGTTTGATTCCTTCTCCCTGAGGGAGAAGGTGGCCGAAGGCCGGATGAGGGTGATCGGTTTCGATAACTATTGATGGAGCGTTGTTTTTTGCGTTCTCCCTCACCCCTGCCCTCTCCCGCTGGGAGAGGGTGTTTGGCCAAGCGCTTGGCTACTTGCCCATCGAGATGACGTCGCTGTCATCGCCGGACTCCACGGCTGCTTGCGGCTTGGCCTCCCGGCCACGGGAGGCGGCCGGCTTGGTCTCACGCACCCGGGCGGCGTCTTCGTTCCGCTCGGTTTCCTGGAATTTCACCGAGACAATCTTGCTAACGCCGTGCTCTTGCATCGTCACCCCGTACAACGTGTCGGCCATGCTGATGGTGCGCTTGCTGTGGGTAATGATGAGAAATTGCGACTGGTCGATGAACCGCTTGAGCACGCGGATGAATCGATTGATGTTCGACTCGTCGAGCGGCGCGTCCAGTTCGTCCAGCACACAAAACGGGCTCGGGCTGACCTGATAAATTGAGAACAGCAGCGACACAGCTGTCATCGTCTGCTCGCCGCCGGAGAGTAGCGTGATACTCTGGAGTTTCTTTCCCGGGGGCCGCGCCACGATCTCGATGCCGCTGTTGAGCACATCCTCCTCGTCCACCAAAACCAAGTCCGCCTTGCCGCCCTCGAACACCTCGGTGAACAGCTCGCGGAAGTTGGCGCGAATCTTCTCGAAAGTCACCCGGAACATTTCCGTCGTCTCGGCGTTGATTTGGTCGATGACTTCCAGCAACTGCTCCTTCGCCTTGACGAGATCGTCGTGTTGGCTCGTCAAAAAGGTGTAACGCTCCTCGGTCTCCTTGTACTCCTCGATGGCGACCAGATTCACCGGCCCCATGCGGTCGAGCCGATCCTGCAACTCGGCGACCTTCTCGCCCACCCGCTCCCAGTCGGTCTCCCCGTCAACAGCAACCTCCACCTTGAGGCCGCCGGAGTCGTCCTCGGTCACCTTGAGGCACTCGGCCTCCACTTCCTGCAAAACAATCTGGTACTTCTCCTGAATCCGCTCGCAGAGGTTCTCGGCCATCATGTTGTTTTGGGCCAGTTCCACCTCAAGTTTCGAGCGGCGTTCCTGCGAACTGCTCAACTCCTCGCGAATGGAGCGCAGCGCCTCCTCGCGTTCCTCGACTTTTTGATCCGCCCCGGTTTTTTGCGAAAGCAGCCCGGCGATTTTGCCGCTGGACTGCTCGCGCTCGCTGCGAACAGTCGCGATACGCTGCGTCGAGTCGACGATGTCTTTCTCGGTCTGTTTTTTTTTGTTCCCGCCCGTCTCGATGTCGCTTCGGCGCTGGGCGACGAGTTGCTTGAGTTCCTCTATGCGAACATTGAGTGGCTCGAGTTGCCGCAGGAACGACGCCAGCAACTGTTCCTCCGACGCCAGCCCGACCTTGGCCTCGGTCAGCTCTCCGTTGGCGACGTCGCGCCTTCCGCGCAGCCCCTCGACAACTCCGGTCACCTCGCCCAAAAGCGTATTATTGGTCACCTCCCTTTCCTCGAGTGAAACCAACTCGGCGGCCAACTGGTCGCGCTTGCCGCTGCCCTCGGATTCCTGGCCGGCGAGACTCTCCAACTCGAACGTGACGCCCTCGATTTTCTGCGCGAGCACGCGCTGCGAATTTTCCAGCGCCTTCAGCTCGCCCTCGCTAGACGCGATGGAAACCTCCTGCTGCCGCAGCTCGGTCTGCTCCTGTTGCAAACCGGCTTGGAGCGAGGTTTGCTCGGCCTGCATGTCTCCCTTCTCGCGGCTCTGCTTGTTGACGTTGCCGCCCACCCCCTCGAGTTCCTTTTCCAGTTCGGCAATCTCATTCTTCCGCGCGAGCAGCGAGGCGGACGCATTGCCGTTGCCGCGGCCTCCGCTGAACACGCCGTGTCGCGAGAGCAACTCGCCGGCGCTTGTCACAAAATCCAGGTCGCAATGCTGCTCGCGGCCGCGCATCGCGGCGTCGAGATCCGGCACGATGACCAAGCGGCCAAGCAGCCGGTCGAGCAACGGCTGAACCGCGTCGTCGCATCCCAATTGGCCAAGCGCTGCCACGCCGCCAAACTCGCCCAGCTTGGTCGCGTCGATCGACGGCGGCGCGGCGCCGGAAACCAGGTCGAGCGCAACAATGTCCGCGCGCCCTTTTTTGCCTTCGCTCAGCGACGCCAAAATCGACTTGGCATCGGTGGCCTGCCGGGTGATGACCAACTGCAGATGCCGGCCAAGCGCGGCCTCCACGGCGGCGACGTGTTCTCCCGGCACGCGGATTTGATCGGCCAACAAACCAAGCGCGGCCTCGGACTCCCTGATGGCTGCCTGCGCCCCGGCGCTGACGCCCTCGTTGGAAGCCTGCAACTGCTTGAGCACATTCAGTCGCGACCGTTTTTCGGCTTGAACTCTCAGTAAACCGTCCAATTCGGCGGTCAGATTGACCAAGCGCTCCTGCAAATCGGCCAGACGCTGCTGGCGTTCCTCGACGGTGCCGCGATGGCTTTGGGCGGTGGATTTTCGATCCTCGACATCGCTGGAAAATTGGCCAAGCCGCTCCCTGAGTTTCGCCTCTTCCTCCTCGAGTTGGGTTTTCTCCGACGAAAGTTTCTCGAGCCGAACGGTGTTTCCCTTGCGGACACGGGTCAGTTCCTGCGCGACGCTGTACGACTCGGACTGCGCCTGGCGAAGCGTCTCCTCCCGTTGGCCAAGCTCCTGCTCGATGGCATTGCACGCGGCCTGTTTTTCATCGACGGCGCGGCGCATGTCACCGACGGCGTTGTCCGCGTTGCCGAGCTTGGCCTGCATCCCGGCCAACTCCTGCTCGGCGTCGCTGCGCCGCTGCTCGGCCTGCGCGATGTCGTCGTGCGCCTTGGCAACATGTTCGTCCAGCTCCTGGATGCGTTCGTGGCTGAACTGGATTCGGCTCTCGAGCCGCTGGAGTTCAGCCTGCAGGTTGGCACCTTTTTCCTGCGCCTCGTTCACCTGTTTCTCGATCGCGCCGCGTTGTTGCCGCGCCTGGTTGATCAGCGCCTCCTCGCTCTCGATTGTCCCGGTGAAATCATCCGACCGTCCCTTGAACTCGCTGATGGCCTGCTCGCATTGACGGATGGTTTCCTGAATCTCCCCGAGCTGATGCCGGGCGAATTGGCTTTCAAGGTTCTGGAGTTCCCCCATGAACTCCTTGTAGCGCTTGGCCTTGCCGGCCTGGCGCTGGAGTGAGCCGATCTGCCGCTTGACTTCGCGGATGGTATCAGACACGCGCAGCAAATTTTGCTCGGTGTAGTCGAGCTTTCGCAGCGCCTCTTTTTTCTGCGTCTTGAAGCGCGTGATGCCGGCGGCCTCCTCGAACACCAACCGTCGGTCGTCCGGCTTACTGGAGATGAGTTGGGTGATGTTGCCCTGGGCCATGATGCCGTAGCTGGCACGCCCCATGCCGGTGCCCATGAACAACTGCTGGATGTCCTTGAGCCGACACGAAACTTTGTTGATGAAATAATCACTGCCACCATCTCGGAAAAGCCGGCGCGTCACCGTGACTTCGTTGTACGGCAAATCGACTCCGGCCGCCTTGAGTTGGTCGGTGTCGATGCCGCCCATGGTCATCGACACCTCCGCCATACCAAGCGCCTTGCGTTGGTCGGTGCCGTTGAAAATCACATCCACCATCCCCGAGCCCCGGAGCGCCTTGGCCGATTGCTCGCCCAAAACCCACGTTCGGGCCAACGATCGCCGTGACACCCGGCTGAAAATCGAGCGATGTCTTGTCCGCAAACGACTTAAAGCCCAAGGCCGTGAGATTCTTCAAATACACGTCGCGGGGAATCAGAGCCAATTTAGCAAATCGAGTAAAGTCTAAAACACAAGATAAGGCTGCGCATTATTCGCTTAACCACAATGGGTTGTGCTTTCTGTGGGCCATTCTGGCCCAAGTTATTCACCGTTTCGCTAACCCACAGGCCCCGAACTGGTTGACCCCGGGTCTCGTGGCCAGCACAATCCGCCCGCGCTTGGCCAAGCGCGATTATTTTATGAGCATCGATTCGGTTTACTCTGACCTGACTTTGAAGAATGGGGCCAAAATGGCTCTGTTGGTGATGGACGGCCTCGGCGATATCGCCACTGCCGCCACGGATTACAAAACCCCGCTCGAGGCGGCGGTCACACCCAATCTCGACGCCTTGGCCAAGGACTCGGCGCAGGGCCGGCTGATCCCCGCCGCGCACGGCATCACGCCCGGCAGCGGTCCCGGCCACC
>LWDU01002130.1_pt1 | contig 11132 bp, 13 predicted proteins | sample 727161 | NCBI WGS metagenome assembly LWDU01 (sample SAMN04566230, study PRJNA314399) | hydrothermal vent metagenome | isolation source: deep sea hydrothermal plume seawater | place: Mexico: Gulf of California, Guaymas Basin | collected 2004-07-11 | reverse complement strand
GTAATGACGGTACGCAAAATCCCCCCCAAGGCTACACCACCTCAGCCCAAGTCCGTCACGGCATTGATGGACCTGTGGTCGTTGACTTCAACCCCGCACAGTACAACTCAGGCACTACGTGGCAAGGCTCATTAGGTGAAACGTGGACCATCAACGGCAATGCGTTCATCAACAAAACTGGGCAGACTGTGGTTAATAGTGCTGGTGATGTTGGGATTGAGACACTGACTAATCAACTTGTCGCCACCCCGAATACTGTCTTTGTGGTGGTGAAGCGCACAACCGCCATTGTCGCCAACCAATTTATATTCGACAATAAAACAGATAACGCAAGCCGACAACTCATGCTGCTGAGCAACGGTAATAATTACCGGATGTATCAAGGGGTAGGGCTAGACACCGCTGGCGGCTTGGTTGACAACGACCCGCATGTGCTGACCGCGCAATTCAACGCTGACGCTACTTCGGAGCTAACGGTCAGTGGCGGCATCAGTGTGGTAGGCGATGCTGGTAGTTCGGTTATGAATTTTGGCACACTGTTCGATGGGCAGTCCGGCGGGGCTGCTTTAAACGGCTGGATAGGCGAGTTTATTGTTTTCGACCGCGTACTCTCAGGCGACGAGATAAAGGCAATGCAACGATACCTGGGTGCAAAGTGGCTCAACGAGGCCCCCGCACCCATAACATTGGAGATACAAGATGAACAAGACTGACAAGTCCACTAAGGTGGGCGGCAGACGGAACGCGACCGGCAACGATATGTCGGCGGGCAACTCGGTCACCCGACCAGGCACCCGGCGCTCGTTCCAGAACAGCAAGACAACCGCAGTCGCGCGACAGGACAAGCGGTCCACTACACGCATACAGGGAAAAAAGGACGCTGTATCATGAAGGACTTAAAAAGTATTGTCGACGAGCTATTGGTTGCTGCCGGCCCAAGACGCAACGAGGTGCTGCGTTGCCTAGACGCGCATGACATCACCGCGCCCGAGCCCGAGCCCGCACCTGAGAAGCCCAAGGCCAAGAAGAAGAAGTGAAATCGTTAGTTAAAATACTCGAGGACATGCTGTCCGAGTCAGAGGCCAGCTCGTCCGAGATATCGCTCCAACGGGAGCGTAATCACCGCTACTACTCGATGCAGCCTATCGGCAACGAGATTAAGGGGCGCTCGCAGTATATCTCACCTGACGTGCTGGACTCTGTCGAGTCTAAAAAGGCGCTCTACGCGGAGACCTTCTTCTCCGGGCGCCAGGTCGTTAAGTTTAGGGGCGATAACAAGCAGGACGCCGAGCAGCGTACTGCGTATGTCGACCACCAGCTCGCGCTGAATAACGTCTACGAGCTGTTCCGCGACGGCTGGCACGACGCGTTTGTCGCCAAGAAGATGACCGTGGTGGCAGATTGGAAAGCGGACACCGAGGACGTCACCATCGAGCTTGAGGGCGCCACCCAGCGCATGTTCATGGCGATTCTCGAGCAGCAGGAGCAGGAGAACGGCCCAATAGTTGGTGTCGACCAGACCCAGCTCCAGCCACAACAACAACAGCAGCAGCCCCCACAACAACAACCCGGGATGCAGCCGCAGCCGCAGCCCGAACCCACGTTCTCCGGCCCGGTGACCATCTCCTTTGACCGCAGCCGGGTGGATCTCAAGCTCATACAACCTGAGCGCGTGTATGGTGACCCCAATGCCTCATATGTTCGCGACGGCCAGTTTTTTACTTACGAGGAGGAGGTCTCCCGCGGCGAGCTGATAGAACTGGGGTTTGACCCCGACCAGGTTGAGAAACTGACCAACGAGTACAGGTTTGGCGCGGGTTCTGAGGACGCCGGACGCAAGGCACACGATGGATCCGGGGTAAACCGTGCGACTAAACGCCGGGTCGATGAGCAGGAGCTGGTGTGCATCTATCGCACCATGTGCTGGCTGGACCTGGCAGAGCACGGCTATGAGGGTGAAGGCTACCAACTGTACAAAATATGCTGGGTTCGCGGTGAGATCCTCAACTATGAGGGCGGCGAGCCTGCGATAAAGCCTATCCCCGAGCTGCCGGTGTTTGAATGGACCGAGTACAAGATCAGCCACGCTGAGTCGGGAATGTCTGATGCAGACCTAACCAGCCACACCCAGAAGGTCCAGAGCACGTTAAAGCGTCTCATCATAGACAACCAGCAGATGCGTAACACGTCCCGCTACGAGGCTGTAGTGGGCGCTGTGAAGAACCCCAGGGAGTTGTTGGATAACTCTATCGGCGGCACGGTTTGGACTAAGCAACCTGGATCCATTGCACCATTAGCTACGCCAGAATTATCACCACTGACGTTGTCGGTCATCCAAATGCTTGACATGGACAAGGAGAGCCGCAGTGGCCAGTCCTCGTTGAGTAAGGGCATGAATATGGGCGCGGTGAACAACCAGAACAGCGCCGATATGATCGACCGTCTGACTAATGCCGGGCAACGGAGAGTCATGCGCGGCGCCAGAGATTTCGCGCTGACATTCATGATTCCACTCTGTCAATTTATCTACAAACTGGGCACCCGGCACGATCAAAGGACCCATAACCTGGAAGTGATGGGCAAATACGAGGTCATCGAGCCGGGTACATGGCCGGATGAAGAGGTTTCGATGGAGGTTGCTGTTGCCTTGACCCCGGACGAGTGCGAGCAGCACGGTAAAGCACTTCTTGGGTTGTACCAACTGCAGAGCCAGGACGAGGATCTAAAATTAGGCTTCGGCTACAAGCAGAAGCACAACCTGCTAAGCGATATCTACGATTGCGTCGGTGTACCCGACTCATCGGCGTATCTACTGCGTCCTGACGACCCGGAATACCAGAAAAAACAGCAGTTCCAGGCGCAACAGATGCAGCAACACCAACAGCAGCAGCAACAGATGGAACAAATGCAGCAACAGCAACAGCAGATGGCCGCTCAAATGGCCGAGAAACAGGCTGCTATGGAACTTGATAAGTACCAATTTCAGCAGTGGTTAGACAAGTCTGACGACGGCAGGCAGTGGCAGAAACTAGAACTAGAGAAATCTAAAGCCGATGTGTCGGCCAGGAATGTGGTCGCGGATAACATCCGCGCCGATGACGAGTTCGAGTGGAACCGGGCCAAGGACGTCGCAGAAATTCAACTGGAAGCAGAACAGGAGCGCCCGGTGGCCCTATGAAGATAATGACTAAGAGCGAACTGGCCAAGGTGACTAACCCCTGGCTTAAACGACAATGGCAACGCCGCCGAGAGAGGGATGGGAATGTCAAAGACGAAGAACCAACGAGCAGCAGCAGAATCTGGCGGAGATGGCGCAGAGCGGCCTGAAGGCAGCGGAGCTGCTGGGCAACACGACCTACAACCTGGCGCACCAGTCGGTGATACGGAACCTGCAGGACCAGTGGTTGAACAGCGAGCCACACGAGACCCGGCTACGGGAAGGTTTGTTTAGTCAGGCCCAGGCGCTGTCCCTGGTGACCAACGAATTGAGCGCCATGATCGTGCTCGCAAATGAGCTTTCGGACGAGCAGCGTGATGAGATTGCCCGGAAGTTTGGGTAAACAATGTAACTACACACAGTATTGTACTCCTGCTTGCGCCTTGCCAAAATAGTTAGCTTATTCATTGCAGAGAGCGTAGAGTCATGAGTGAGACAGCTAACGAGCCGAGCAACCCGTCCAGGGACTCAGCCCAGCCAGCAAGTTTCTTAGAACGTAAAAGAGCAGAGCTACAGAACGAACGGGGCATCGTAAATGACCCGCCGCCCGTAGCACCGAAACAAGTCGAGCTGGATATGGGAATATCACAGCCCGCGCAGCAAGCTGAACTCAGCGTCGCTGGGCCACTCATCGCAGATGAGCAAGCCCCGGTAGTCGAAGAGCCAGACCTGGAACTCCAAAACAATCCCGAAGAAGGCACAAACTCTGACGACCTTGCCGAATCTAACGATTCAGAAGAGGCGGACATTGACTGGCGTACCCGGTCGAATGAGTTTGAAGAGAAAGCAAACACTGCCACGGCAATGCACGAGTCAATGCAAAAAGACTACACGCAGAAGACTCAGTTGCTTGCTGAACAGCGTCGAAGATTAGAGCAGGATATATCTGTTAATGAAGGTGTGCTTCAAACGTATGTCGACAACGCGGGCACGTATGCCGCTAAGTGGGACAACGTCAACTGGAACCAACTTCAGAATCAGTTAGATCCAGCCGCGTACCAGCAGAGAGTTGGTGAGTACCGGCAGGCCGTTAATCTGAGAGATCGAGCGTTAAGCCAGCATCAGGACTTTGTCAACGTGGCAAAAGAAACGATGTCCAGGCAGAAGGATAATGAGGCAGAAGTCTCCCGAGATATCCTGAAAGCGACCATCCCAAATTGGGGCAACGATCTTTACGCAAAAATTGGTGAGTTTGCCGCAGAGAAATTGGGCTTTAGTGCCGAGCAGTTCAGTGAGATTACAGATCACCGGGTCATTAATTTGATCTATAAGGATTATGCCTCAAGGGACCCGCAAAGCGCGGTCCAGAACATTAGTAAAAAATCACAGCGGACCAACCAGACCCGCAATGCTCCGCGGCGCGATGATAAAGGTAGGTTTAACAACCTTGAACGAACGCGGCGCGAGAATCCTGGCGACAGGAACCTGACTCGAAAGTCTTTCGAGGAACGGTTAAGGCGTGAACGACAGGACCGCTAACACTTAATATATTTTTGGAGATCCAAATTATGGCTTCTTTTGATAGCTATGAACAAATTAGACAGGCGGAAGACGTCGAGGATTAATTTTGGTCCTCATTAAACACCGTGAATTGCTGGAACGCTAAGTGACGACTTACACCCGTTATAGGCCAATCAGCAGCCAAGCCAGGCAGGAATGCCTGGAAGGTTCAGAGACTAGGTCATGGAGTCCAGACCGGACAGTAAAGGCCCACGAGCGCGGTGCAACCTATTAGGTTGATGATATAGTCCCAGCCTCCGGTTAAAACCGGAGTGATCAGATAAAGAACTGATCTATAAGGTTTGGAAATTTACATTATTTCACCCGTAGACAACCCCGTTTGCTCTATGTCAAAAACCATCCGGGCAACCGGCAAGCTGCATGAATGGTCGCAGGATGTTCTGCAGGCTGCAGGTGAAAACGCTAAGGTTGAGGGGGCTGTTGCTCCTGCTGACAGCTCGCAAGCGATTGCGCCTAGACAGAACTACTGCCAAATTATGTCAAAAAGCGCAGAAATTTCGGGCACACTTGAAAATGTGGAAAAATATGGTCGCGATTCAGAAATGGCGTTAGGTAGTTGGGGCGCTCTTGCAGCGTAAGTTGCAAGTAATAAACGCTGTGAATTCAGGGAACGCTAAAGTGAAAACTAAGCCAATCCTGAGCCAAGCCAACAGGGGACTGTTGGAAGGTGCAGAGACTAGGTCATGGAGTCCAGAACGGACGGTAAAGGCCCACGAGTGCAGCGCATCCTACGGGATGAAGATATAGTCCGATCCCACCCGAAAGGGTGAGAAGTCAGGATAAAGAGCCTGACGGTTCCTTTAAGGGGAATTTTTTTTTGACCAACTGGAATTACGATACGGTGAACTCGCCAATGACGAGGAAATGGCTACCGTGGGCGCCCCTGGCGGCACTCGTCAGACAGCTGATGCGGGTAGCTCTGTTGCCGCGCGTAAGATGGCTTCACTTCAGACCCAGCTGGCCGCGAGTGTTATCGTGGACGCGACGACATCTAATACGATAGAGAAGTTGGAGGCTAGTCTGCTGGAGGCACATGAGAAGTGCTACAGCCTGGGTGGTAATCCAGACTACCTGTTTACCGCGCCCAAGACAGCGCAGTACATCAGTAGCTTTGCGTACCAGGCAGGCCGGCAAAGGGATTTCGGAAGCGAAAAGACCTATGTAAATGTTATTGATTTATACATCAGCAACTTCGGCCAATTGGATTGCATTTTGGATCGTAACCAGGACAGCACGACCCTGTGTTTCCTTGGCCTCGATTTCAACTATCTGTCCACTCCAGTCCTCCGTGCAACGAAAGATTGGCCGACAGCTAAGGTTGGCGATTCTGACTCGCGGCAAATCCTGAGAGAGAGCACGTTTGCTGTCTTGAATGATGAAGCGCATTTCATGGTTGACAACATCCAGACTATCACCGCGTAAAGACAGAGGGGGCGGCGACGCCCCCTCCGTTTTGGAGTAGTTACATGGCCAAAATTCTTCCGGTCAGGTCGGTAGGGGAGTATTTCCGTGGTTTTGCCTCAGAGGGAGGCAAACACTACCGCACTGAAAGTCAGGAGATGGACCCGGTCCTGGCGCATGTTAGATATCTCGACCAGAAAACAAACTCGGCCCCCAAGCGCGGCAACCCTAACGACTGGCGCTACCAGGGCAGTATCCCCCTGACCATCCTAACGGATTGGTTAAGGCGGCGGAGCCTGACGATGGACGTCTGGGCGCGTGATGAGGACAACATAAAATCTAAGTTCATGGCGTACCTACGCAGTGAGCACCCACATTTTTTAGCGCATAAAAAGAAACTTATTGTGCCGGGGTAAACTATGGCGATTGTCACAAATATCGGTACGTTGAAGCAGGAACTGCAGTCGTATCTGTACGACCGACTGGACCTCGCTGACAAACTCCCCAGCTTTATAGACATGGCGCAGAAACGTATATTCCGCGTCCTGCAGTGTCGCGAGAACGAGGCACAATTTACCTCACCGCTACCCAGTAGCGGCTACCCGGTCCCGACCGATTACGTCTCGCTCAAATACCTGCTCGTCAACGGCACCCCGATGACCAGCATCACCGCGCGACGGCTTAAGAGCCTGGTAAGCGACGCCCCTGCCGTGGGCCTGCCCACCTCATTTGCGCGGGTAAACGACGCGTTTCAGTTCCACCCCCCAGCGGACTCGTTCTATGATGTCGAGCTTTACTACTACGCGGACCTATCCTCTGACGTCACCGACGACGTGGCCACCAACGACGTCCTGACCACCTACCCCGACCTCTACCTGTGGGGCTCTCTGCTGATGGCAGCACCGTTCTTGAACGAGGACGAGCGTATGGGCACCTGGAAGGGCCTGTATGACGATACGCTGCAGGGGATTGCCGAGGAGATGTTTGACGAGGAATATTCCGGGTCCAACCTCTCTGTGTCGGGGGTCTACTAATGGGACTCGAAGCGGGCACGTTTATCAGTGACTTTGTCCCGGCCAACCCGCCAGACAGTGACCCGGCTAACGAGTTAGATGAACACCTCCGGCTGATTAAGTCGTTTGTGACTGCCACGTTTCCAGGCGAGCCGGGCGACACCTACGACAAGGCCGTGACCGCTACCGGCGCCCAGCTCGCCAGTTGGAACGCCCGGCTGGACACGCTAGAGGGCGCGCCTGTCACCCTGTCCAGCCCCGCGTCCGGTTTTGTGGTGATGAGCACCAACCAGACCCACCCCGTGACCGGGCTGGGTTTTCAGCCAGCGTCTATTATCGCCTACTGCATCGACTACTGGTCCAACTCCACAAGCAGTTACCACACTATGGGGGTAACGAGCTGGGCCGCGGCACAACCAGATATTGCGATGGCGGTCACCGCGGTAGGCGAGGCGAACGCGTTAGCCACCGTGACCGACCTGGCTACCACCTTCCTGGGTACTATCTTCCCCGCCGGGAGCACCCGTACTGACGTGGTGATATCCAACGTCAACAGCGACGGCTTCGACCTGTCGTTTAACGCATTCGGGGGAGGCGCCAGGGTTCTTTAATGGGGCTTAACAACGCCAATTTTATCGGTGGGCTGAACGCCAACGATCCTGATTATAACGACCTGGTCGCGGATTCAGCGAGCCATGTCCGGGCGATTAAGCGAGCGCTGCAGCAGACTCTGCCCAGCATTACGGGTGGGGTCACTGTCGGGCCCGTTGCGCTAAACGGTTTTGAGACGAGAATTGCCGCGCTTGAGGCGCAGGCCCTGACCACAACGCCGATGGCGTCAGGGAGGGCCCTCCTCCCCGGCCCGGGCACTTTCACCGAGGACACGCTGACCTTCCAGCCCTCCAAGCTGTTTGTAATGACGGCAGTGGCAGGCGCCGAGGGCACCCAGGCAGGCATGTCGTTTGGGTTCACTGATGGGGTCTTCCACGATTGCCACACCCATAACGTGTGGTCAGCGGGGGCGTTAGGGGTAAACACGCACAACAGCAACAACGAAAACGCTGGGCAACTAAGCCCCCCTAATCGTATCGGGCTCATTGCTATGCCGAGCAGCAGCAGCATAACGCTGCTATTCACCTCGTTCACCAGTAACGGCTTCGTGTTGGAGCAGACAGCAACAGACGATGACGAGAGTACGGTCATCTGGACCGCGTGGAAATAATATGCCTTTGAACCCTGCAGACTATCTATCCGACCTGGCACCAGCAGACCCGTTGCCGGGGGATCCAGCCGCGCAGGCGGACGACCACCTACGCGCCATAAAAAAGGCGATAAGCCAGACATTCCCCAACGGGTTTGAGGAGGCGCGGGACGTTACCCAGGACCAGTTGAACGGTTTTGCAGCAAGGATAGTCGCGCTTGAGGCCATACCCTCTCCTGCCTCTTATGTCTCTCCTGTGGTAGGCCATGAAACTATCGCAGCTGCTGGCGACCACCCGGTCACCGGGCTGGGTTTTCAGCCCGCGGTTGTCATGTTTTTTGCCTTCGGAGAGAGCGGTAATGGCGAAATGCAACTATCTGTCGGCATCTCTGGCGCGGGGGTGCTGGTCACCCACCACATGGGGCGGCAACCGACCAACTTCCCCGGGTTCCAGGGCTATGCAGCGGGCAGTACCACCCAGGACGCCTACGTTGTCCTGGAGGGGGGTGCTAAAGAGACACTGGTCCACAACCGCGGCAATGTTAAGTCGTTAGATGTGGACGGGTTCACACTTACCAATACCGAGACCTCTGCCACCCCCAAGGTCGTGCGCTTAATGTGGATAGCCTTCAAATGAATAATACGGTGCCCCTCAGACAGATCGGCCTGGCAGGTCAGATCAAAGATATTAGCAACGCCGACATACCCGCGAGCGGGGTTCGCTCTGCCCGGTCGTGCCGGATAGAAAACCAGGCGCTACGCTCGTTCTCAGATGCTAACGTGTTTCTTGCCCCGGTCGCGGGTCAGGAGTACCTGTTCTGTCATCCGTTCTGGCGCGCCTCTGGTGATGGCTGGGTGGTCGTATCCAGGGTCACTGCCCCGCCGGCGATCAAGGTAGAGTTTGTCACGCCGTCAGGCGCCCGCACTGATATTTCCCCCGCCGTCCCATTGGATCCAACGGCTCAGGACTGGTACGCGGTACAACTTGGCGAGTGGCTTATCCTGACTAACGGGATAGACAACCCGCATTGGACTAGTCGCACCCTAACCCCGATGGAGATACTGGGGGGCTGGCCGACTGACTACAAGGCCAAGGTCATCGAGGTGTATAAAAATTTCCTGTTTGCCGTCGGACTCAGCAAGGTCGGCGGGACAGATGAAGAGGACCGGATGGTCAAGTGGTCGCACCCCTTCGCAGACGGTGACGAGACAACGCAGTGGGACTTCACCGACCCGACGCTGCTGGCGGGAGAGACGCTGCTGGCAGAGCCTGGGCGAGCGCTGACCGCGCTGCAGCCGTTCCGCGACTCGCTGATGGTATTTTTTGACCGGCGCACCTGGCGAGCCGACTTCGTTGGGGGGCAGTTCACGTTCAGATGGGTGCGTCAGCGCCCACGCGCATGTCACCACCCAGGACGGTGGTGTGGTGTTTGGCCACCGGGATGTTTACATACATGATGGCTCCAGTAAGCGGTCCCTGACCGACTTGCGGATGACTGACTACCTCTATAGCACGGTGGACCTGACATTTCCGCCTGTCGGGGTGTGGTATCCGAAACGAAACGAGATTGTGTTTATGTGCCGGACCAACGTGGCGGGCGCGGCCAACGTGTTCTTTATCGCCAATGCTGCCCACGAGTACGCGTGGACCGAGGTCAAAGCAGAGCTAAACGGTAACGGGGTGCTGAGCCACATAGCCGCAGGCCCCCGTCCTGTGGGTGACGCGGTCACCTACGACGACTGGACCACCGAGACCTATACGAGCTTTACCGACACCCGCTACCCGGCGCTGACCGGCCAGGATGAGACCACCACACTGCTGGGGGTGTCAACACTCGAGAATACTGTCTGGAACATGGACTATTCTGGTGGTATCGCGCCGGTGACCCTGTTCCGACGCGACGCGCTGATCGAGCACCGCGCTATAGACCTGGACGAGGCAGGCCTGGGGATCAACAAGATCATCTATCTCAACCGGATCCTGCCGCAGATGTCGGGCGCCGGGCAGGTGAAGTTTACCCTGGGCACTCATGCGACCGTCGACGGGTCTATCACATGGAAAACCCCCGTGACCTATGACCTGGATAACCCCGACAGCTACGCGGTGGACATCCGCGCCGCCGGGCGCTATCTGGCGTATCGGATAGAACCCCTGGACCCCGCTGACCCTGCGCTGTTCAGCATTAGCGGCATGGATCTTGAGGTCAGTATGCCGCGAGGTAAACGCTGATGGCTGATTATCTCGACCAGCACCAGACGTTCACCCCGACCATTCATGAAGCCGAGCCGGGTTGGATGGTTGAGTATTTTAGGGTCATTGCCGACTCGTTTGCCCGGATCCGCAACCAGTTTGTATTTGAGCCGACCTACGCTGAGCCGGGAAGAAAATTTGACGGCCTGACCGTGTTTGCGGACGGCGACCGATGGAACCCTGGTGCGGGCAGGGGGGTGTACTACTGGAACTCCCAGTTAGGCGCAGCAGGGGAGTGGGTGATGTCCTCGGCAGCAGGCGCGACCACCGCTACCGTGATGACGGTGCCGCTACCAACCCGGGAGGGCGAAGAGGTTAATGACCTGAACACCCAGCAGGACGTCAACTGGTATCTGTGGGACGCCATAGAAGAGGTACAGGCTGATACAGGCCTGATTGATACGAAGGTAGACAAGTCTGGCGACACCATAACGGGTCAGCTCAATATCCAAGGTGCCAATCTGCATATGAAGGGTAGCGGCGGGGTGACCAACCTACAGCTGAGTGCCAACGGTGATATTGATGCAA
>LWDU01041216.1_pt1 | contig 11135 bp, 12 predicted proteins | sample 727161 | NCBI WGS metagenome assembly LWDU01 (sample SAMN04566230, study PRJNA314399) | hydrothermal vent metagenome | isolation source: deep sea hydrothermal plume seawater | place: Mexico: Gulf of California, Guaymas Basin | collected 2004-07-11 | reverse complement strand
TAATGTTTTCATATAATGATAGAATTTAATATTTTTGTTGTAGCACCACTATTTTCTTGGATATAATTAATCGCAATCGAGTTATCAAAAGCACTAAAAAAATCAATAGCTGAAGTTAGTTCTTTATAATTAGAAATTGAGATAGCTCCTTTCTGATTTATCAATTCTGTTGCCTCATTGAATTTTTGGTAGTTAGGCCCAAAAATAACAGGTAAACCAAAAGCAACTGCTTCTAAAATATTGTGTATTCCAACTCCAAAACCACCACCAATATAAGCTAACTTCCCGTACTGATAAATACTAGACAGGATGCCAATGCTATCAATGATAAGCACATTATTTGAATTGATATTTTCGGTATTTGCTTTTGAAAATAATTGTGCATTAGTTTGTTTTTGTAATTGAGCAATGTGGCGCATTTCGTGTGGTGCAATTATGAAATTGTACTGAGGGTTTTCTTTTATGAACTGACTTAAAAGCACCTCATCCTTTGGCCAAGTACTCCCACAAATAATAGTGGGTTTCGTCTTGCAAAACTGCTCAATTAAAGGAAATGATTTAGGATTCCTAGTAGTGGTTAGCACACTGTCAAAGCGGCTGTCGCCACTTATTGTGTAATTCGTTAGTCCTATACTTTGCAGTAAATCAGCTGAGGTTTTATCCTGTACAAAAAAGTGAGTAACATTTTGTAGTTGCCTTGCAAACCATTTGTTTTTGAAAAAGATTTGCTCATTTCTGAATATGGAGGAAACAGAATAAAAAGGAATGTTTTGCTTTTTGCATTCAGCCATATAATTAAACCAAAACTCATATTTAATAAAAATGGCTTTTATAGGTTTTACACTATTGATGAATTGTTTTGCATTTGCTTTTGTATCAGCAGGAAGGTAAAAAATCCAATCTACTCCATTATAATTTTTGCGTATTTCAAATCCGGATGGTGAAAAGAAAGTCAGTAGTATTCTATGGCTAGAATATTTTTGTTTGTAGCTTGCAATAATAGGTTTTCCTTGTTCAAATTCTCCCAATGATGCACAATGAAACCAAACAATATTTTGCTCTCCTTTTGTTGCTTCTACTAGTTTATCGAAAATATTTTTTCTTCCCTTTACCCACAACTTAGCTTTTGTATTAAATAGGGATGCAATATGAATTGCAACTACATAAAGTCTGATACTTATGTTATACAAAAAATGCATTATCGGTAATGAAACTCTTCTGTATTTTTCTTGAAGATGGGAATAATAAATCCTGCTTTTATGCCCAATAATATATCATTCCGATTGCTATCAGAGGTGTATTGCATCTCATCAAAATTGTAAGCTCTTAGGTTTTTGGTCCATCCTTTAATCAGTTCCACACCAGCAACAAACTTGATGTTATTTTTTTTACTGAAATACATATAATTTGCATTGACTTTCATGCTAATCCCCCCACTTAATCTATCGTACCCTTTTTTATACTCTTCGCTTAAATGAGGAATAAAATCTTCTTGTGTTTGGATGCGAATTTTGTGCTGCATATAGCCAATGCCCCCCACCACATATATGCCAGATGCATTACTCTCAGCAAAAGTAAAAGCTTTTCCGCCCAACAAAAAAGCAGAAAATCCTCTCTCGAAAGTAAGAATATTGGCAAATAAGCCATCTTCATTTATTATGGAGCCATCCTCAGTAGCTATATTATCAAACAGATTTTCGTTTTTTACTTTTTCTCCAAAAATATAAGAGCCATCCATACCAAAAAGCCAATTATCAGTAGTTTTCCTGATTACACTTATGCCAATGGAGGAGTTATCCCCAAAGCTTTCCTGCAAATCGGCCATAGGAAATTGGTGGGTGTAGTCAAACAATATTGCGGTAAGTGCTCTATGCTCTTCTTGTGCAGCCAATTGAAGTGTGGAAAAACAAAATAGAAATAATAAAACTTTTTTCATGGATTTTAATTCGCACCAAAGGTACGCTTTTTCGTTTTTTACAAACGCATACAGGCCGTAATAATTGCCTATATTTGCCGTTTAGAAAAATTGATGATGAAATTACAAATGGTTGACCTTGGCGGTCAGTACAGAAAAATACAAACTGAGGTAGACCTTGCCATAAATGAAGTGATAAGTTCGTCTGCATTCATAAACGGACCAAAAGTTCATTCTTTTCAAAGGGAGTTAGAGGAGTATTTAGGAATAAAACATGTTATTCCCTGCGGCAATGGTACGGATGCTTTGCAAATTGCTTTAATGGCCTTGAATCTTAAAAAGGGAGATGAAATTATTTGTCCTGATTTTACTTTTGTAGCTACTGCTGAGGTAGTAAAGTTATTAGGTTTGACTGCTATTTTTGTGGATGTGGACAAGGATAATTTCACGATTGATATTGAAAATATAAAAAGTGCAATAACTTCCAAAACTCGGGCTATTATTCCTGTTCATTTGTTCGGACAATGTACCAATATGGAGGCGATTCTAAAAATCGCAAAAGAAAATAATTTACATATAATTGAGGATACCGCACAAGCCATTGGTGCCAATTATATTTTTGCAGATGGCAAAAAACAAAAGGCGGGAACCATAGGTAATATAGGAACCACTTCTTTTTTTCCATCCAAAAACTTAGGTTGTTATGGAGATGGTGGGGCTATTTTTACCCATGATGATGCATTGGCAGAAAAGATGAGAAAAATGGTAAATCATGGCATGGAGGATAGGTATCATTATAAATATATTGGCGTAAATTCCAGGTTGGATAGTGTGCAAGCAGCAGTCCTGAGTGTAAAACTAAAACGACTGGAATCGTATAATTCTGCAAGAATTGAGGCAGCTGATTATTATGATAAATGTTTTGAAGGAAATGAGAAAATAAGCATTCCAAAACGAGTTAATTTTTCCACTCATGTTTTTCATCAATATACCTTAAAGTTAAAAGATATTAATAGGGATAAATTGTGCAAGCATTTACAAAATAAAGGCATTCCTTTTGGCGTTTATTATCCTGTTCCTTTGCATCAGCAAACCCCATATAAAGAGGAAAGATTTTCTGAGAGGAATTTCTTGGTAACGAATGAGCTTTGTAAAACAGTTCTTTCTTTACCTATGCATACTGAGCTTACTACTGAGCAAATGGATTTTATTAGTCAAGCTATTTTAGAAGTGATATAATGAGTAATTTCTCTACATATTTTGTACATCCAACAGCTGTAATCGATAAGGGGTGCACCATTGGGAATGGCTCAAAAATTTGGCATTTTTCGCACCTAATGGAAAAAGCAGAAATTGGCGAAAATTGCAATATTGGGCAAAATGTATTTATTGCAAATAATGTGGTTTTGGGTAAAAATGTAAAAGTGCAAAATAATGTTTCCCTTTATAGTGGGGTGATTTGTGAGGATGATGTTTTCCTGGGGCCTTCCATGGTTTTTACCAATGTAAAGAATCCAAGAAGTGCCGTTATTAGAAAAGATAAATTTCAAAAAACTCTTGTTAGAAAGGGTGCGACAATTGGAGCAAATGCAACTATTGTTTGCGGTGTCACCATTGGTAGTTTTGCTTTTATTGGTGCTGGTGCAGTTATTACCAAAGGTGTGCCAAATTATGCTTTGATGATTGGTGTTTCTGCAAAACAGGATGGTTGGATTTCAGAGTTTGGTGAGAAGCTGGAATTTGAAAATGGGATTTCCCTTTGCAGATCTAGTGGAGAAAAGTATAAATTAGAAAATGGAAAAGTACAAAAAATATGAGTGAGCAAAAGAAAATAGGATTTGCAGTTATTGGTTGTGGGCATATTGGCAAGCGTCATATAGCAGAAATAAAAGTAAATCTAAAAGGGGAACTTCTTGCAATTTGTGATGTGAAAGACAAATCGGAATTTGAAGATTTTGGCGTTCCATTTTTCAGTTCTTTGGATGCTCTTTTACTTTCCGATATTTGCCCTGATGTAATCAATATTTGCACACCAAATGGCTTGCATGTTTCCCAATCTATTCAAATATTAGAGCATTGTAATGTGTTGCTTGAAAAACCAATGGCACTTTCAGTATATGATGCTACTGCCTTAATTGAAAAAGAAAAACAAACCCAAAATCAGTTATTTTGTGTGATGCAAAACAGATATTCGCCACCTGCACTTTGGTTAAAATCTTTAATGGATAATAATACGCTTGGGCAAATCTACATGGTGAATTTAAATTGTTTTTGGAATAGAGATAATCGCTATTATAATTCCGCAAATTGGAGAGGGACAATGAATTTAGATGGGGGAACACTTTTTACACAATTTTCTCACTTTATCGATATTTTATTTCATTTATTTGGAAGTGTAAAAATTAAAGATGTAGTCTTGTCAGATTTCAAACATCAGCAAACTACCGATTTTGAAGATTCTGGCATTATTCGTTTTGATTTGCAACATGGAGGGATAGGAAATATGCAATTCTCCACTGCTGTGTTTGATAAAAACATGGAGTCGAGCATAACAATTATTGGAGAAAAAGGAAGTGTAAAAGTTGGAGGGCAATACATGGAGAAGATTGAATATTGTCATATAAAAAATTATGAAATGCCCCAACTTAATTCCAGCAATGGAGAGCATGATTATGGTAAATATAAAGGGAGTGCTAGCAATCATCATTTTGTGATTGAAAATGTAATTGAAACATTAAAGGGGAATACCAAAAAAGACGCAACCCCAGAGCAATGCTTGAAGGTAATTGGATTTATTGAAGAGGTTTATAAAAGAAGAAAAGTAGAAAGTATCATTTGAAAAAAGAGGGTATTTTTGTAATTCATAAAAAGAATAAAGATGAGTAAAACGATATTAATAACAGGAGGTGCAGGATTTATTGGTTCGCATGTGGTGCGTTTATTTGTAAATAAATACCCAGATTACAAAATTGTAAACCTGGATGTATTGACCTATGCAGGAAACCTGGAAAATTTAAGAGATATAGAGAATAAGGAAAATTATATTTTTGAAAAAGGCGATATAGTAGATGAAGGATATATCAAGGAATTATTTGCAAAATATAATTTTGATGGAGTGGTGCATTTGGCAGCCGAAAGCCATGTTGACCGTTCCATTACTAATCCTATGGAATTTATTATAACGAATGTTGTGGGGACGGTAAATCTATTAAATGCTGCAAAAAACCTATGGAAAGGAAATGAAGAAGGGAAATTATTTTACCATGTTTCCACTGATGAGGTGTATGGAAGTTTAGGAGATACAGGTTTGTTTTTAGAAACCACTTCTTACGATCCGCAATCGCCATATTCTTCCTCCAAAGCAAGTTCCGATCATTTTGTAAGGGCTTACGGAAATACTTACGGAATGCCTTATGTTATTTCAAATTGTTCCAATAATTATGGACCTAATCAGTTTCCTGAAAAGTTGTTGCCTCTTTTTATCAATAATATCAGAAATGGAAAAGCATTGCCAGTTTATGGAGATGGAAAGTTTACTAGAGATTGGTTGTATGTAGTAGATCATGCCATTGCGATTGACAAAATTTATCATGAAGGCAGAAAGGGAGAAACCTATAATATTGGTGGGTTTAATGAGTGGACTAATATTGATTTGATTAAAATATTGTGTAAACAAATGGATATTGCTTTAGGTAATGAAGCAGGAACTGCTGAGGGTTTAATTACTTATGTGAAGGATAGACCAGGTCATGACAAACGCTACGCTATTGATGCTAATAAACTTAAGAATGAGTTAGGGTGGGAGCCATCATTACAATTTGAAGAAGGATTGGCCAAAACAATTGCATGGTATTTATCTAATGAAAAGTGGATGGACAATATCACTTCTGGTGATTATCAAAAATATTACGAGCAACAATATAGTTAAAACACATAAAATATGTTAACATGGTTTTCAAAAAAGGAGGAGGAATTAGAACCTCTTGATTTTTCAATACTGAAAACTGATATTCATTCTCATTTTATTCCAGGTATTGATGATGGATCTCCTGATATGGACACCACTATAAGCCTGATAAAAGAAATGCAACAGTTGGGTTTTAAAAAAGTAATTACCAGCCCACATGTGATGAGTGATTTTTATCAAAACACGTCTGAAACTATTTTATCTGGCCTAAATAAAGTGAGGTCGGAGTTAAAAGCTCAAGCTATCTCTATTGAGATTGAAGCAGCTGCAGAATATTATATTGATTTTGAATTTGAACAAAGAATTGGAAAAGAAAAATTCTTAACATTTGGCGGTAATTATATATTAGTTGAGCTTTCGTTTATTGAGGAACCCAGAAATTTATTTGATATCATTTTTAAACTACAATTAGAAGGATATAAAGTAGTACTTGCTCATCCTGAAAGGTACGCATACCACAGAATGGAAGATTATAATGAACTAAAAAATAGAGGAGTATTATTGCAAATTAATTTACTTTCATTAATTGGATATTATTCACCACAGGTTCAGAAAAAAACAGAGAAACTCATTGAAGAAAATTTAGTAAGTTTTGTAGGCACTGACTGCCATAATATGCATCATGCACAGCTATATGAAAAATGCCAGACTAAAAAATCTTGGCATGATTTAGTAAAAAGTAAAATGCTATTAAATCACACTTTATAAATAGCACTTTCAGTAAGGGTTTGCCTGTCTACTTTCTTAAATAAGCCCTGTAATACTTTACCAGGCCCCATTTCAGTTACTGATGATAATCCGTCAGCAAGCATTGCCTGCATAGTTTGAGTCCACATTACTGAAGCAGTAAGTTGTTTTTTAAGATTTTCTTTTATTTCACCTGAATTTGTAGTTGGAGATGCAGTCACATTCTGATAAATAGGACAGACTCCCGTATTAAACTCTGTGCTGTCAATTGCAGACTCTAATTCTGCTCTTGCTGGCTCCATAAGCGGAGAGTGAAACGCACCACCAACCGGAAGTTTAAGTGCTTTTCTGGCACCTGCTTCTGTTAATTTTTCGCAAGCAATATCTATTCCTTTATTGCTACCAGAAATCACTAATTGCCCTGGGCAATTGTAATTTGCAGGCACAACTATATCATCAATTTCAGAACAAATTTGCTCAACAACTTCATTTCCAAGACCTATTACAGCAGCCATAGTTGATGGGTTTTGTTCACAAGCTTTTTGCATTGCTATTGCTCTTTTGGATACTAATTTAAGCCCATCTTCAAAAGATAAATAGCCTGTAGCAACTAATGCTGAAAATTCTCCAAGCGAATGACCAGCAACCATCTCTGGCTTAAAAGAGTCGCCTAATACTTTTGCTAAAATTACGGAATGCAAAAAGATAGCAGGTTGCGTTACTTTTGTTTGTTTTAAGCTTTCGAAATTTTCTCCAAACATAATGTCTGTAATAGAGAATCCTAAAATTTCATTTGCTTTTTCAAACAGCTCTTTTGCAGTTTCAGAGTTATCATAAAGGTCTTTTCCCATTCCAGGAAATTGAGCGCCTTGCCCAGGAAACACAAATGCTTTCATAGGTTTATTTTATCAAATTCATAAATTCAGAACGCGTTTTCTCATCTTTTAAAAAAGTGCCTGAAAAAGCAGATGTTGTTGTAGAGGAATGTTGTTTTTGCACCCCTCTCATTTGCATGCAAAGGTGTTGTGCTTCAATTACGACAGCAACTCCTTTAGGGTTAAGCGTGTCTTGTAAGCAATCTTTTATCTCATCTGTTAATCGCTCTTGCACTTGCAATCTTCTGGCAAAAACATCAACAATTCTTGGTATTTTACTAAGCCCTACTATGTGTCCGTTTGGAATATATGCAATGTGTGCTTTGCCAAAAAAAGGCAACATATGATGTTCGCAAAGAGAGTAGATCTCAATGTCTTTCACTAAAACCATTTGGCTATACTCTTCAGCAAACATGGCTGATTGTATAATTTTAGTAGGATCTTGCTTATAGCCATCAGTTAAGAATTCCATTGATTTTGCTACACGTTCAGGAGTTTTTAATAGACCTTCTCTCTCTGAGTTTTCACCTATTTCAGATAAAACTGATTTAATGCTATTGGCTAGATTTTTATTGTAAGAGTTGCTCATTATTTTATTAAATAGACCGCAAATATACTACCTTTTCTTTTGATATATTTGCCAAATGAAGATACTCTTAATAGCTGCTACTTCTGATGAAATTATACAGGAATTATTCCCTAATGCTGAGATTTTGATTTCAGGAGTGGGTATGGTAAATACTACTTACGCATTAACTAAACATTTAAGAGAGAACTCTTATGATTTAGTAGTTAATATGGGGGTTGCTGGCTGTTTTAATTCTGCTATAAAAATTGGTGATGTAGTTGAAGTTGTAGAAGACCATTTTTCGGAAATTGGTTTTGAAAATGGAGAAGAGTTTGAAAATTTTTCTGATTTTGAAATAACTAGTACTTTTAAAGTAGAAGGCAAAACCAATTTGCAAAAGGTAAAAGGAATTACGGTAAATACCGTTCATGGAAATGAGGATTCTATTGCTAGAATAATAAGCAGATTAAACCCAGATGTGGAAAGTATGGAGGGGGCGGCTATTTTTAAAGTCTGCAAGGAATTTGCTGTTCCTTGCATGCAGATAAGAGCCATTTCGAATAAAGTGGAAAAGCGGAATAGAGAAAATTGGAATATGCCATTAGCGATTCAAAACTTGAATACTACTGTTCAGCAAATAATTGTTGCACTATGAAACTGACTTTAGGTTTTTCTCCTTGTCCAAATGACACTTTTATTTTTGATGCCATGGTGCATCATAAAATTGACACTGAAGGCTTGGATTTTGAAGTGATTTTTGGGGATGTAGAACAATTAAATAAATGGGCGTTTCAAGGAAAAGTGGATATTACAAAACTTTCGTTTAATGCTTTTACTCATTGTGTAAACGATTATGCACTTTTGGATAGTGGCTCAGCACTTGGAAATAATTGTGGTCCGCTACTGATTAAAAAACCAAATACCATTTTAACTACCAACAGTAAAATTTCCATTCCTGGAAAATACACGACTGCCAATATGTTGTTGGGAATTGCTTTTCCATTGCATCAGAATAAAGTAGAAACGCTTTTTTCTGAAATTGAAAATGAAGTGTTAGCTGGAAAGGTAGATGCGGGACTTATCATACACGAAAACCGATTTACCTATCAAGAAAAAGGATTGGAAAAAATAAAAGATTTAGGAGAGTTTTGGGAAAAAGAAACAGGATTACCTATTCCTTTGGGTGGCATTGTAGTGAAAAGAGAATTACCTTTTGAAGTTCAGCAAAAGGTAGAAAGAGTACTTAGGAAAAGTGTAGAATATGCTTTTGCAAACCCTAATAGTTCGGCTGACTATGTTAAATACCATGCTCAAGAAATGGAAAAAGCAGTTGTTGATGCTCATATAAATTTATATGTTAATGATTTTTCTGTCTCTTTAGGAATTGAAGGAAGAGAAGCAGTACAACTGCTTTTTGAAAAATCAGGAAAGGAGTATAGTTCTATTTTTGTTGAATAATTGTCTATTCCACAATTATCCTTTTCTCCACTTTTTCATTATCATAAATATAAAATAGTGACGTATTTGTAGTTGGTAAAGTTTTTCTTCCCAATACATCTACAATTTTATCGGTTTTCCTTTTTTAGGTTATACTAATTTAATTGTTAAATAGCTACAAAATGACTCTCAATTCTCAAAAGAAGAAAAAAATCTTCACCGATTTAATTTCAGCTTTATCTGATTTAGATGAGAAGGTAATGCTCAATCATTTTGATTTCATTTCCTTTTTTGAAACCAAAATTAAAGACAATTTCATGGCTAGTGTTTTAAAAAATAAAAAGCATAAAAATCACCCAAATAATTTTCTAAAATGCTATTTTTTACAAGCTATTCCAATACAATCTTTATTCCTCTTATTTTTTCTACATCATAAATCACTTTTTAGGTTTCTACAACATCCAAAATATGAGGTACTTACATAAAATAATAAGGCATAAAAAATATTATTAAAAAAGAAGAGAAAAGTTTTGTTCGGTATTAATAAGCATTTATATTTGCAGCCGCTTTTAAAAAACCAAATTAGTATTTTTAGGTAAAAAGCTTTGAGGGTTTAGCATTTTAAGTTAAATTTGCTATCCTTTTTTGTTCTTTGAATTAATGAAGATAGAAAATCAAATTAAACACATTCTATAAGTCAATCAAATTTTTACAAACTTTTTTTACAACGGAGAGTTTGATCCTGGCTCAGGATGAACGCTAGCGGCAGGCCTAACACATGCAAGTCGAACGGTAACAGATCTCGCTTGCGAGATGCTGACGAGTGGCGCACGGGTGCGTAACGCGTATGCAATCTACCTTTAACTGAGGAATAGCCCAGAGAAATTTGGATTAATACCTCATAGTATTATTTATAGGCATCTATTTATAATTAAAACTCCGGTGGTTAAAGATGAGCATGCGTCCTATTAGCTAGTTGGTAAGGTAAAAGCTTACCAAGGCTACGATAGGTAGGGGGCCTGAGAGGGTGACCCCCCACACTGGTACTGAGACACGGACCAGACTCCTACGGGAGGCAGCAGTGAGGAATATTGCGCAATGGAGGAAACTCTGACGCAGCCATGCCGCGTGCAGGATGAATGCCCTATGGGTTGTAAACTGCTTTTCTGCAAGAAGAAACCTTAGTACGTGTACTAAGCTGACGGTATTGCAGGAATAAGCACCGGCTAACTCCGTGCCAGCAGCCGCGGTAATACGGAGGGTGCAAGCGTTATCCGGATTTATTGGGTTTAAAGGGTCCGCAGGCGGAACTTTAAGTCAGTGGTGAAAGCCTACAGCTTAACTGTAGAACTGCCATTGATACTGAAGTTCTTGAGTGTGGTTGAAGTGGGCGGAATATGTCATGTAGCGGTGAAATGCATAGATATGACATGGAACACCAATTGCGAAAGCAGCTCACTAAACCATTACTGACGCTCATGGACGAAAGTGTGGGTAGCGAACAGGATTAGATACCCTGGTAGTCCACACCGTAAACTATGATCACTAGATGTTGGCGATATAATGTCAGTGTTAAAGAGAAATCGTTAAGTGATCCACCTGGGGAGTACGTTCGCAAGAATGAAACTCAAAGGAATTGACGGGGGCCCGCACAAGCGGTGGAGCATGTGGTTTAATTCGATGATA
>LWDU01034476.1_pt1 | contig 11135 bp, 10 predicted proteins | sample 727161 | NCBI WGS metagenome assembly LWDU01 (sample SAMN04566230, study PRJNA314399) | hydrothermal vent metagenome | isolation source: deep sea hydrothermal plume seawater | place: Mexico: Gulf of California, Guaymas Basin | collected 2004-07-11 | reverse complement strand
TAGTTATGTTGATCCAGAATTATATCAAAAAAAAAATAATGAATTTTTTCAACAGTATAAAAATGGAACTATATGTCCAAAGGAATTTGCATTATTTTCCTATGAATTTCTTGCTATGAATGATTATGATCTTCTATTACAAATTAGAAAAAATTTTTTTGATAATAAAATTTTTCCCTTGATCTTGCCAAAGGCTCAAGAGCTTGTAAAAAAACATCAAAAAAACAATGACATTATTGCTATTGTCACATCTACTAATTCTTTTATTTCAAGGATATCTGCAGATTTTTTTAATATTCATTATCTATTGGCAAGCGAGCCAGAAATTGTAAATAATAAATTTACTGGTAGAATGATTGGAGAGCCATGTTATCAGGAAGGTAAGGTGTTAAAGGTTAAAGAATGGATAATATTAAATAATTTACATACTCATAAAGAAATTTGGTTTTATACAGACTCTTTTAATGATATTAAATTGATGGAATTCTCGAGTAATCCTGTTTCAGTTGACCCAGATAATAAACTTAAAGATATTTCTATTGATAAAAATTGGCCAATAATTTCTCTTAGATAATATTACAATAAATTTTTTATGTCTTTTGTAATGCTATGATTCTGTGTGCCGAAATTTTTAACTTTTAAAGCGCCTAAAGCAGAAGATAAATTTCCTATCTTGCTTAAAGTCATTCCCTTCATAATTCCATATACTAAGCCAGCACGATAAGCATCACCGCAGCCTGTTGGGTCCTTGGGGTCATCTACCTTAGGCGTAGGAATCTCTAACATTTCAGTTTTATTAAATATATTTGATCCTTTATCTCCGTTTGTAATAATTAAAACTTTATCATTTTTAACCAAATCAGATGTTGTAAACCCTGTTACCTCATGAAACATTTTGAACTCATAATTATTCATGATAATCCATGAAGAATTTTTAGCAAAAAAATCTAATTCATCTTTATTAAACATTGGCATACCTTGTCCAGGATCAAATATACAGGGAACACTCATTTCTATTAACTGTTTAGTATGGTTAATCATTCCGTCCCTTCCATCAGGTGATATTAGCCCTAAGGAAATTGATCCATCATTTGGTATTAAAACCTCATGAGAGTATTGCATTGCGCCAGGATGAAAAGTAGTAATTTGGTTAGCAGATTTATCTGTAGTTATATATGCTTGGGCAGTATAACTATCATCCACAATCTTAATATGATCTACATTAATATTATTAACACGCATCCATTCTAAATATGAGGTAGCATCACTTCCCATTGTTCCTAAAGCTAATGCATCCCCATCAATAATAGACAAATTATAAATTATATTGCCTGCACAACCACCAAATTCTTTTCTCATGTTTGCACACAAGAAAGATATATTAATATTATTTAATTCTGACTCAATCAAATGATCGCTGAATTTACCATCGTAATTTAAAATATTATCGTAGGCGAAAGAACCGCAAACTATGGCTGTCATAAATTTTCTCCAGAATTATTTATAATAATTTACTACAGCTATATTATACTATATATATAATATATACAGTTTTTAGAGACAGCCAATGAAAAAAAAGAAAACTATTCTTATAATAAGTGGACATGATCCGTCAGGTGGAGCTGGGATTATTGCAGATGTTGAAACTGCAAATTATTTTAATTTTCATTGTTTATCAATCCTAACTTGCACAACAATACAAAATACCAGTAAAGTTCATAAAATAAATAAAATGCCAAGTAATTACATGTTCAAAAGCTTTATGGAAATAATAAAAGAATTTAAAATTAGTGCAATAAAAATAGGTTTGATCCCGTCACTAAAATGCTCTAAAGAAATTCTAAAAATTATTAGTGATAAAAGACTTAAAGGAGTTCCAATAATTATTGATCCCATAATAAAATCTGGTTCCGATAACGAACTAACTTCAGAAAAAAATATAAAATTCATGATAAAAAATTTATATTCGAAAGCAGAACTAATAACGCCTAATATATATGAGTATAAGGTAATTAAAAATTTATGTAACAATATTGATAAAACTCAATCAATAAATATAATCATTACTGATTATAAAATAAACAAAAAATTCATAGCATTAAAATTATTTAAAAAAAATAGTTTAAAAGAAAAAATGTTTCAAACAGAAAAATTCAGCGGTATTTTTCATGGCACAGGTTGTACTTTATCTACTGCTATTGCGTGTAATATTGGAATGAATAATAATTTAGAAAAATCAATTACAATTTCACTTGATTACATAAAAAATGCAATTAAATTATCTAATATATCTGGAAAAAAACAGTCATTATTAAATAGGAAGCTTTTTTAAATGAAAGGTATATATGCAATTTTAGATGAAAATAATTTTGATTATGAATGTTTATATCAAATCGTTTATAATATGATTGAAAATAAAATAAATATTTTTCAAATTAGAATAAAGTCTAATATTACAAAAAATAAATTAAATACTATTAGCAAAATAAAAATTTTATGTAAGAAAAAAAAATGCATATTACTAATGAATGATAATATCTCTATTGCTAAATCTTTGGATCTTGATGGAGTACATATAGGTTCAACTGATACAAATATTGCTGATGTAAAAAGTATGTTAGCATATGGAAAAATTATAGGCGTCTCATGTTATAATAATATTAATTTCGCTGTTGATGCTGAAAAAAACGGCGCTTCTTATATCTCATTTGGAAGTCTTTATAAAACTTTTACAAAACATAACGCCACTAAATTAGAAATATCTACTATATCTGCAGCTAAAAAATTATTAACAATACCAATATGCTTAATAGGTGGTGTAAATAAACATAATATTAATAATACAATTAAACTAAATTGTGATTTAATTGCTATATCAAAAGGTTTATCATCAAAAGATGAAATGGTAAAAATTACTACTATATATAATGACTAATACAAAACTATCTAAAAAAGCTTTTAACGAGGCTAAAAAAATTTTCCCTGGCGGCGTAAATTCTCCTGTACGTGCTTTTAAAAACGTCAATTCTCTGCCTGTGTTTATAGAAAGAGGATACGGTGCCTATATTTATGATTTAGATGGAAACAAATATATTGATTATATAGGTTCTTGGGGAGCAATGATTCTTGGGCACGCAAACAAAGATGTTATAAGTTCCATACAAAAATCCATTAAGAAAAGTACTAGTTTTGGAGCTCCTACTCTATTAGAAACTAAATTAGCAAAGCTTATACAAAAACATTTTCCATCTATGGAAAAAATGAGAATGACAAGCTCTGGCACTGAAGCTACTATGAGTGCAGTACGTCTAGCACGTGGTTGCACTGGAAAAGATAAGATTATTAAATTCGAAGGATGCTATCATGGGCACACGGATTCGCTATTAGTTAATGCTGGTTCTGGAGCTGCAACTTTTGGAGTCCCATCATCGCCAGGAATTCCAAAAAAACTTACAGAGTTAACATATTCTCTTGAATACAACAATATTAAAGCTGTTGAGAACTGCTTTAAAAAAAATGGCAGCCAAATTGCCTGTGTAATAGTAGAGCCAATAGCAGGGAATATGAACTGCGTAATACCAAATAATAATTTTATAAAAAAACTTAGGCTTATGTGTAATAAATATAAATCTATTTTAATATTTGATGAAGTAATGACAGGCTTTAGAGTTTCATTAGGAGGAGCTCAAAAAATATACAAAGTTAAACCAGATATTACAACACTTGGAAAAATAGTTGGAGGCGGTATGCCTATCGGAGTATTTGGAGGTAAAAAAAAATATATGGAAAAATTATCGCCATCTGGACCGATATACCATGCAGGAACTTTATCTGGAAACCCTATAGCAATGTCTGCAGGAATTAAAACAATTGAACTTCTATCAAGAAAAAACTTTTATAATAATTTAGAGAATAAAACAAAAAAACTTGTAATTGGTTTACAAAACGCAGGTAAAAAATACAATATTAATATTCAAGTAAATTATTCTGGAGGAATGTTTGGTTTTTTCTTTACTGACAAAAAAAATATTAATAATTTTAATGACGTATCCAATTGCGATAAAATTTTATTTGAAAAATTTTTTAAAATTATGCTATCTAAAGGAATATATTTTGCTCCATCATCGTTTGAGGCAGGATTTATTTCGAGTAAGCATACAATTAAAGATATTAATTTTACAATAAAGTCTGCAGAAGAAGCATTTAAAAAAATTTCTATTTAACAAATGCTAAGCAAGCTTTTTAGAATCTATATAATCCTTTATTTTGCATAACCTGACTAAGTAATCTTCTGTTTCTAGTATTAATTGCTTTTCATTTTTTGGAATTGGTAATAATTCTGCAAACCTTGAGCCAACCCAACCAGATTCATTAAAATATTTTGGTGCTTCATCATTGTAAAACTTTGGATATTGCTCAAGTATATTTTTTAAAAAATCAGAGTATGGCATTAATTCTTTTGCTATATCTTTAAGATTAGGCTCTATTATTTTTCTACATTTGCAGTAATTAAATTATTTGTCTTAATACTTGTATCAATGATAAGTCATCATTCATTTGCTTCCAGTCAGATATCTTACAAAATGTTCCAACATCATAAAATTCTTCTTTACTTTCCTTTGTTAAAGTTATTCCAAAACCAGTATTGCCCTTTAGACAATTTTTAATTATATCTATGTATCTTATTTAGAATATTCGTAATGGTATATATCCGCCAGGAAACATTATTGAGTTTAAAGGAAATATTGGTATGTTATTACTCATGACTATTTAGTTTATTAATAATATATGAAGTATCTCCATTTGACATAAGAATAACAATATCAACATTTTTTGTATTTTTAATTATTTCATTAATAATATCATCTAAATCTGTATATAACTTATGATTCATGCCTTCTTTATACCAATCGATACTATGCTTACTATAAATATACAAAAAATCTGTATTAATAAAAACATCATTTAAACTATCTTTATATGTGCCTGCAATCATACTATTTGATCTTAATTCAAAAAAAGTAGCAATTTTTTTGCCGGGATATTTTTCTCTTACTGCGGTTAAGCTTGCTAAAATTTCTGTTGGATGATGAGCAAAATCATCATATATTATAAAGTTCTTATTCTCTACAAGTTCAAGTCTTCTTTTAACCCCTTTAAAATTCTCAAGTGCTAATATAGCATCACTTTTATTAATTCCAATGGTTTCAGAAGCAGTTATAGCTGCACCAGCATTTTTTAAATTATGCTCACCAATAATATTAGGAATAGTTTTAATTTTTTTATAAATAATTTTTTTCGACCAACATCCCATATCCAATAATGAAGAAACATTCTTATCATTTATATCATAAACAATATTGGTATTTTCTGGCATAGATCTAATTAAAAAATGAAATTGTTTTTTTATTTGCTCTAAATTATCAAATATATCTGAATGATCAAATTCTAAATTATTAATTAATAAAGTATTAGGGTTATAATGAATAAACTTTGATCTTTTATCAAAAAATGAAGTGTCATATTCATCAGCCTCAATAATAAAATACTCAGAATCAGAATATTTAAAACTAACTTCCTCTTCTTTATATATACCACCTACCAAAAATCCTGGATTATATCCACAATGAGATAAAATTTTTATTAACATGGAAGTTGTTGTTGTTTTTCCATGTGTTCCAGAAACTGCAAAAACAAATTTATTTTTTAAAATATTATCCTTAATCCATTGAGGACCTGAATAATAATTTATATTATTACTTAAAATATATTCAACTGATTTATTACCCCTTGACTGAGAGTTTCCAATAATAACTGAATCTGAATTTATTAATTCTTCAATAGGTTCCTCAGTACAATTTTCCATAATACCAATTTTTTGCAGTTGAGTGCTCATAGGCGGGTAGTAAGCTTTATCTTGACCGGTTACTTTAATGCCTTTTTCAATAGCTAATCCTGCTAAACCAGCCATAAATGTTCCACAAATTCCTAAAATATGAATATGCAAAGGATTACCTGGTAAATACCCAGTCAGTATCTGATGAAAAAATTTTATTATATTTATATCTTTCTAAATTAAATTCTTTTAAATCCTGAGGATTTTTAATTTTATTTTTAATGATATATCTACTCATTAAGCCTCTAGCTTTTTTAGCAAAAATACCAACAACTTTGTAATCAAGATTTTTTTTTTCTTTAAAAACTATATTAATTAATTTCGACTTTAAAAAATCCTTTTTTATAGATTTAAAATATTCTACAGAAGCAAGGTTTATCAAATAATCACTGTTTACATCATTATTAATTTCATTTGTAATGTCATTTCCCCAAAAATCATAAAGATCATTATGTTTCCCAATTTTTAATCGAGTTCCCATTTCCAATCTATATGGCTGAATAAGATCTAACGGCTTTAAAATACCATATAATCCAGACAAAATTCTTAAAGTTTTTTGAGCAAATAGAAAATCATCTTTTTTAAAATCACGTGCTGCAATACCTTTATATACATCTCCTTGAAATAAAAGAAGCGCAGGGTATGAGTTTTTTTTTGTAAATGGAGTGCTCCATTTTATATACCTTTCATAATTTAATATTGAAATTTTTTCACTTATATTCATTAATTCTGATAAATTATTTGAAGAATATTGTCTTAATATTTTTATAATTTTTTTAGAATTTTCTAAATATGGAGGCATTGTGAATTTTGGTAAAATTTTTTCGTCACAATTTTCATCTAATTTTTTTGCAGGCGATATTACAACTAACATTTTATTTTATCTCTTAAATTATATAAATGAATGATATCCTCTTTCACTTTTTACACTAAACCAACTTAATAAGTATTGCAAGTCTTCAGTCCTTGGCTCTAAAGTTTTTAAATCACCGCCTTTTTTTAAATGTCTAAATGTTAGAGATAGCACACTATAATTTTTATCATCAATTCCATATCTTTTAATCCCTACTTTATTTAAGCAATAATGCTTAACAGGATCTCTTCCTAATAGCATAAAAGGTATAACGTCTTTTGTTACTCTAGCTCCAGCAGCTGTCATTGCTAATTTACCAATTCTTACATGTTGATGCACCAAAGTATGTGCTCCTAAAACAGCATAATCTTCAATCATGACATGTCCAGCTATACTAGACGCATTAGTCATTGTTACATTATTACCAACTAAACAGTCATGTCCAATATGGCAATATGCCATGATCATTGTGTTATTAAAAATTTGAGTAGGTATCCCCTCTTTAGTAGACCTGTGAATAGAAACGTATTCTCTAATAATATTAGAATCCAAAATTTTAACGTAAGTATTTAGCTTTATATCAAAATTCAAAGATTGAGGATTAGCACCAATAACTACATGGTCATAAATATTATTATCTTTCCCAATATCTGTATTAGGATAAATTATACAATGAGAACTAATAGTTGTGTTGTCACCTATAGTAACATTAGGATGGATAATAGAATAAGCACCAACGGTTACATTCTTTCCAAGAATTGCAGTCTCATCAATTATTGCTGTTTTATGAATATTATTTGCAGTCATGATTACGCTATTTTAGATTAATGAATTTCTCCTCAGTCATAATTTTTACTTTTAATTTTTTTGCCTTATCTAACTTANTTTTGAAACAGAAGAGGATATATTCCCTCCGTTATTAATAATACGTTCTTCTAAACCTTGCCTGGAAAAATTTTTTAATTTTCCAGTAATAACATAAGTTTGCCCATTAAATAAATTATTATTACTTTTATCAAGTATGAAATTTAAACCTGCTGATATTATTTTATTTATAATATCAATATTTCTTTTGGATTGAAAAAAATTATAAATATTTAGTGCAGCCACAGGACCTATATCCTTTAATAGTATAATATCATCATATTTAGCATTAATTAAATTGTTAATTGACTTATATTTATTAGCTAAACTTCTCGCAGTTACTTCTCCAACCTCATTAATTCCAAGAGAATAAATAAAATTACTAAGCTTCACTTCCATTTTACCTTTTATAGAATTAATTATATTATCTATTGATTTATCTCCAAGGGTTATATCATATTCCTTACCACTATCTTCTCTTATCGTTTTATTCATTATAAAATTTTTTAAATTTTTTTTATCTAACTTATATATGTCTGAAATATCATTTAATATATTTTCATCTACCAATCTACTTATTAATTTTTCACCAACACCCTTTATATCCATTGCCTTCTTGCTTACATAATGAATAATTGCTCCTTTCTTTTGAGCTGAGCATATTAATGGAGCTGTGCATTTCGCAAAAGCCATACCATCTTCCTTTGCTATATTTGATCCACATTCAGGACAATTAGATGGTAATTTAATCTTCTGCCTATTTTTATTTTTCTTTACTACCTTTATTATTTCAGGAATCACATCGCCAGCTCTTCTTATTGATACAGTATCTCCAATATGGATATCTTTTTTTATAATTTCATCCATATTATGTAATGTTGCATTTTTAACTGTAACACCACCAACTTCTACTGACTCTAAAGATGCAACAGGGGTCAATACTCCCGTCCTTCCAACTTGAAATCTCACGTCATTTATTATCGTAGTTTTTTCTTCAGCAGGGAATTTATGCGCAATAGCCCATCTTGGAGCTCTTGAAATAAAACCCAATTGTTGCTGATCTAAAATATTATCAACTTTATATACAATTCCATCTATATCATAAGGAATATCGTCTCTAATGCTTAATATTTTTTTATAAAAATTTTGACATCCAGTCTTACCTAATACTGGTTCATTAATTGAGCATGTTTTAAAACCCCATTTCGATAATTGTCTAAGAAGTTCAGTTTGAGAATTTATCTTAAAATTATTTGAACATTCTCCAATAGAATAAAAAAATGCATCTAAAGGTCTTTTTGAAACAACATTAGAATCAAGTTGTCTTAAGCTACCCGCAGCTGCATTTCTAGCATTAGCAAATTTTTTTTCATTATGTGAGCTATTAATTTTTTTAAAACCATTTTTAGAAATAAAAACTTCTCCTCTGACCTCAATAGTATTAGGAATATTATTTCCAATAAGCTTTAAAGGTATAGATCTAATAGTTTTAATGTTTTTAGTCACATCTTCACCTACAAAACCGTCGCCCCTTGTTGATCCAACTTCAAGTACACCATTTCTATAAAGCAAATTAATTGCTAAACCATCAAGCTTAAGTTCTGCAGAAAATAAAATTTTTTCATAAGGTTTTAATATTTTTTTTTCTATTCTTTCCATATATGAAGTAAGGTCTTCAGAATGAAATACATTATTTAAAGACAACATTGGTAGTTTATGGCCAACTGATTTAAATTTATCTAAAGGTAATGAGCCAATTCGCTGTGAAGGAGAATCTTCTGTTATAAAATCAGGATTTAATTCCTCTATTGATAATAGCTTTATAAAAAGAGTATCGTATTCATGATCTGATATTTCAGGATCATCTAATACATAATACATATAGTTTAAAGAATTAATTTTATCTTTTAATAAATCTAATTCTTTTCTAATCCTATTCATTTTACTCTTGCTCTTCATATGATAACAAAATAATTTTTTTCATATTATTAATAATTTCAGTATTTAGTAATGCTTGATTAGAATCATATAATTTTCCATTAAATTTGTTTGAAATTAATTTTGCATCGCTAATCATTTCTAAAAAAACATTCATTGGCTCTATTTCTAATGGTAATCTTATAAAAAAACTTAAGCCTTTAATTCTATAATTATCTAATTTATTTTTATCAAGATAGCCAGGTTCTAACATATTTGTTACGGAATATTTATTACATCTAGTATGCTTTGATGAATAAAATTTATCATAATATCCATAATCATTCATAAAAAAATCATTATCATCCATAAATATATTTATATCTTTTATATTGTAGTAATTGTTTGCTTTAGAATTAATAATAATAAAAGTTTCTTTTTGACTTGTACTCAAAAGCAATGACATTTGCTTTGGTTTTTTTGTTGATATGAATATTTCTTTATTAAATTTATTAATTTCTTTATTGCTTTTAACATCGATATTAATATTTTTCAAAATATTTATTTCATCTTTATTACACTTTGTATTTTCTTGAGGTTCTACCAAAAAAAACAAGATATAAAATAATAACTATTCCAATAAATAAAATTACAATACTATAGTTATTCTCATACACCTCATTTACAACCTATATAATTACTAAATTTGATCTTGCATGCCAACATCTTGCATGCTTACGTTTACTAATTTTGAAACTCCTTTTTCACCCATTGTAACACCTATAAGCTGTTCCACATATTCCATAGTAATTTTTTTGTGGGTTACAATTATAAACTGAATTTTTTCACTCATTTCTGTAAATAAATTACAAAATCTTTCTATATTAACGTCATCAAGTGCTGCGTCAACTTCATCTAACATACAAAATGGCGAAGGATTAAGAGAAAATAATGCAAAAACTAATGATAAAGCTGTAAGCGCTTTTTCTCCGCCAGATAATAAATTAATCGAAGTTAGTTTCTTGCCAGGCGGGCTTGCAAATACGGCAACGCCTGTTTTCAATAAATCATTTTCTGTCATTTTAAGATAAGCTTTCCCACCATTAAATAATTTTGGAAATATCTCTTGTAATTTCAGATTGACTTGATCAAAAGTATTTTTAAATCTTTCCTTGGTATCTTTATCAATTTTCCTAATAGCTTCCTCTAAAGAATTTAATGCAGACAATAAATCTTCTTTTTGCATTATTAAGTATGATTTACGCTCATCATATTCTTTAAACTGATCAATAGCTGCTAAATTTATTGCTCCCATTCTATCTATTATTGTAATAAGTTCATTTTCTCTTTTTTTCCATTTTACCAAGTCATAATTTATATCTACATCAAGGATAGATTTGCTATTTACTTCCAACTCTTCTAATTGTTCTTTTATAATTTTAACTTGCCCAACAATCTCCTGAATATTTTTTTCATCTTCTGAAATCTCAGATTTTATTTCATCAACATCATTTAAAGTTTTTATTTTAGAGTCTTCTAATAGTAAAATTTTATCTGACAAATCAGTAATGCTTGATCTAATTTCCTTTAGTTCAATATCCTTAA
>LWDU01040301.1_pt2 | contig 11137 bp, 9 predicted proteins | sample 727161 | NCBI WGS metagenome assembly LWDU01 (sample SAMN04566230, study PRJNA314399) | hydrothermal vent metagenome | isolation source: deep sea hydrothermal plume seawater | place: Mexico: Gulf of California, Guaymas Basin | collected 2004-07-11 | reverse complement strand
TGTCGTATGTGTCTGGTTGAAGTGACACCCGGACCACCTAAGCCGCAAGCATCATGTGCTTTGGCTTGTGCGGAAGGCATGGAAGTTAAAACGAATTCAGACATGATCAAAAAGGCGCGTAAAGGCGTCATGGAAATGCTGCTGATCAATCACCCACTGGACTGTCCGATTTGTGACCAAGGCGGTGAGTGTGATTTGCAGGATCAGGCCATGGCTTACGGTTTTGACCGTTCGCGTTACCATGAGAATAAGCGCGCTGTGCCTAACAAAGAAATTGGTCCGCTGATCAAAACGATTATGACGCGCTGTATTCAATGTACACGCTGTGTGCGTTTCGGCGAAGAGATCGCAGGTATGACAGAGCTTGGCCTGTTGCATCGTGGTGAGGATGTCGAGATTGATACGCTCATTGAAAAATCAATTACGACTGAATTGTCAGGTAATATGATTGATATCTGCCCTGTGGGTGCGCTGACATCCAAGCCTTATGCGTTTAAAGCGCGTAGCTGGGAACTGACGAAAACTGAGACTGTTGATGTTCATGACGCTGTCGGTTCTAACATCCGCGTTGATTCTCGCGGCGGCGAAGTGCTGCGTGTTCTGCCGCGCCTGCATGAAGAGATCAATGAAGAGTGGATTCACGATAAAACACGCTTTGCGTATGATGGTCTGGGTCGCAGTCGTCTGGATCGTCCTTGGGTTCGTGATGAAGATACCAAGAAGCTGCGTGAAGCAAGCTGGGAAGAGGCGTTTACCGTTATTGCTTCCAAGCTTAAAGAGGCCAAGCCTGAAAACGTTGCAGCGCTTGCGGGTGATCTTTGTGATCTTGAGTCTATGGTCGCTCTTAAAGACCTGATGAATGGTTTCGGGGTTGAGGATCTGGAATGCCGCATTGACGGCGCGCAATTTGATGCGTCTGAACGTTGTGGTTACTTGTTTAACTCTGGCATTGCAGGCATAGAAGACGCGGATGCGATCTTGCTGGTCGGCACAAACCCCCGTTGGGAAGCGGCGTTGGTCAATGCGCGCATTCGTAAGAAATGGCGCCGTGACGGTATTCCTGTCGCTGTGATCGGTGAGCAGGTTGATCTGACTTATCCATATGAATATCTGGGTAATGATACGAAGGCGCTGGAAGACCTGATTAAAAAATACGCTAAGAAGGTCAAAGCCAAGAAGCCTATGGTTATCGTTGGCATGGGCGCGTTCCAGAACAATAACGGTTTTGCTATTCACGAGATGCTTTATAAAGCCTGTAAGGATATGGGCTGGGTATCTGATGAATGGAATGGCTTTAACGTTCTGCATAATGCAGCGTCCCGCGTTGGTGCGCTGGATATCGGTTTCTATAGCCAAGACGGTTTTGATCTATCCAAGAAGAGCTTTGTTTACTTGCTGGGCGCTGATGACTTCTCTATGTCACAGGTCGCTAAGAAAGCTTTCGTTGTTTATCAAGGTCACCATGTTATTTTGCCCGGTGCGGCTTACACAGAAAAGAATGCCCTATATGTGAATACAGAAGGGCGCGTCCAAAATGGCCGCCGTGCCGTTCATCCGCCGGGTGAAGCGCGCGAGGACTGGAAAATTCTGCGCGCCTTGTCAGGGTATTGCGCAAAACCACTGTCATATGACACGCAGCATGATTTGCGTATGCGTATCGTGGATGAGTGGGAGTTTTTGGGTGATCTGGATGTATTGCCGAAGGCTGAGTGGAAAGCATTTGGCGAGAAGGGCAAGATTACAAAAACTGTCTTTAAAAACCCGATCGAGAATTTCTACATGACAAACAGCATTAGCCGTGCGTCTGTCACTATGCAGAAATGTACCGAAAGCTTTTTTAATCAAGCATCATTTGNNNCTGTTCAGGAATTCCACGAAGCTTTTGATCTTCCTGTTAAAGATCATATGGATATCAGTGACCCTAAAACGAACCTTTTGCGCATTAACTTGCTAGCTGAAGAGCTTGATGAGCTTAAGGAAGCGCTTGAGGCAGGTGACATGGTTGAGGTTCTGGACGCGCTGACGGATTTACAATATGTGCTGGATGGGGCGTATCTGTCATTTGGTTTGCAGCACGTAAAGCAAGCGGCCTTTGATGAAGTTCACCGTTCCAACATGAGCAAGCTGGGTGCTGATGGTAAGCCGATCCGACGTCCTGAAGATGGCAAGGTTTTAAAAGGGCCTGATTATTTCAAGCCTGATATGGCACAGTTTATTGAAACCAAAAAAGACGAGGCAGCGTAATGGAAGATATGTGGAATACATATATCTGGCCGACACTTATTATATTAGGTCAAATCGGCTTGATGATCGGCGTGGTTATGATCGCCGTTGCCTATCTTACGTATTTTGAACGTAAAGTTCTGGGCGCTATGCAGCGTCGTCAAGGTCCGATGACTGTTGGACCGTTTGGTTTGCTGCAGCCGATTGCTGATGGTATCAAATTGTTTTCCAAGGAAACGATTATTCCTTCGCAAGCTAATGCGCCTGTCTTTATTCTAGCACCGATGATGCTGTTTATGTTGGCTCTTCTAGCTTGGGCTGTAATTCCTGTAGATGCACAGATGGTGATAGCCAATATTAATGTTGGTATCTTGTTCTTGTTCGCCGTTTCTTCTATGGGGGTTTACGGTGTTTTGATGGCAGGTTGGGCTTCTAATTCACGCTATGCATTCCTCGGCGGATTGCGTTCAGCGTCGCAAATGGTCTCATACGAAGTATCCATGGGTTTAGTTATTGTTTGCGTACTTCTTTGTGTGGGGTCGCTGAACCTTACGGATATTGTTGTAACGCCTCGCCCTGTTTGGGTGCAAATCATGCTGCTGCCAATGTTGGTGGTATTTCTAGTCTCAATTCTTGCAGAGACAAACCGCGCACCGTTCGACTTGCCAGAAGGTGAGTCTGAGTTGTCAGGTGGTTTCATGGTGGAGTATTCCGCTATGACATTTGCGCTGTTTTTCTTGGGTGAATACGCGAATATGATTCTGATGAGTGCGATGTGCACCGTGCTATTTTTAGGTGGCTGGTTGCCACCATTCGGTATTGAGGTATTGGCCTTTGTACCTGGGTTTATTTGGTTTGCGCTGAAGACGGCTGGTGTTCTTTTCTTCTTTTTGTGGACAAGGGCAACCTTCCCGCGCTATCGTTATGACCAATTAATGCGCCTCGGTTGGAAGGTGTTTTTACCACTGACACTGTTATGGGTCTTTGTGGTATCAGGGATGTTAATCGCGTTCGATGCGCTACCGCAGTAAAGCGATATGGGAATGAGTGAAGCTATAGACGAAAAATTTCTACTAATCTCCGAGGACAACGAGGGGACACGCACGCTAGATCTGATGAGACTTTCAGAGATCTTTAGTCGTGCAGGCGAGGGTGCTATGGAGTCGCCTCAATTTGCATCAATGTTCAATGAATACGCCATGCGTATTTGTCGCCAGCTTTCATCCCCGCATCGTGATCAGAAAGTTACTAAGAATGCACATTCTATTATGGCGGCCATGACCTTGGCCGCGCGTGATCATAGCGTTAATCGAATAATTCTCCCGATGCACCAAGACAGTGAAGTTGCATCCTTCTTTAGAGATAGTGTCTTGCAAGGGTATAGCTTTGAAAATCATTACCATGTCGGTATTGAATTTATTGATGATAGCTATAAACTCGAGCGCCGTGTTACCCGTTTAGGGCAGCGTCGTCCTGAGGCTCACACAGCCCTGCATTATAAGTTTGATAAGCCAACACCACCTAGTCTGGATTAGATCATGGATAGTTTAGCGCGTAGTTTTTTGTTACCCGAAATCGTCAAGGGCATGGCTCTGACGTTCAAGTATATGTTTAAGCCTAAGGTGACCATTAACTATCCTTACGAGAAGGGTCCAATTAGTCCTCGTTTTCGCGGTGAGCACGCCTTGCGCCGTTACCCGAACGGGGAAGAACGTTGTATTGCTTGTAAACTCTGTGAAGCTATTTGTCCTGCTTTGGCAATTACAATTGAAGCAGAGCCTCGTGAAGATGGTAGCCGCCGTACATCTCGTTATGACATCGACATGACGAAATGTATTTACTGCGGGCTATGCGCGGAAGCTTGTCCTGTTGATGCAATTGTCGAGGGGCCTAATTTCGAGTTTGCTACAGAGACACGTGAAGAGCTTTACTATAACAAAGATAAGCTTTTGGCTAATGGCGATCGTTGGGAAGCCCAAATTGCTGCTAATCTTGCAGCAGAAGCGCCATATCGCTAACTCGGTTTAGTGATTTTTTACAATAAAAAAAGCCTCCGTTTGGAGGCTTTGTTTTTTGTATTTATGTTGTGTCTTACCAGCTGCCAACAGGGATGTGGTAATAAACGTTCAGGATTTCTGTTCCCGGATTACGGTCGCCTAGGCCAGCGTTTGAAATGTGGCCACCTGCGATACCGATACGGTGGTTATTGTCAAACAAGTAACCCAGTTCCAGCTGTGAGCGGAACTCAACAGTGTTGCCTAAGTCTTTACCGTCACCGTCAGTGTATAGACCCGCTCCAAAGCTTGGTGTGATCAGGAAGTGATCGCCGATCTGAATGTCTGCTAATAAGCCACCAACACCGTAAAAGGCGCCGTCTGACGTAGCTTCCAGACCTACCCAAGGTTCAATAACCCAAATCAGTTGATTGTCCCAACGGTATTCCAAACGGAAGTCGGCGGCATCTTCGTTATCATTGATATCGTAGTAGCCAACGCCGAGACTTAAAAGATCGCCTTCACCTGCTTTTGCTGGTGATGCGGAAAAAACAAAAATTGCTGCTGCCAGCAGTGTAAATAACCCACGCACTTAATTTATCCTTTATTGATTTAATGAATTGATATTCAAGACAGAGTCATCTTTTCCCGATTACAGGAAAAAATCAACATTTAAAGTGGATTTTGTGTAAAGGGCGCTTGAAGTGGGGCGTCTAAAATACTAGAAAAGTCTTAGTTATAACTACTGAGTCTCAGGCAATGATCACTTCGCTCGCCTTTTATTTGTTTGCATCCATACTTGTTTTAAGTGCCTTGATGGTTATCACGGCGCGTAACCCGGTGCATTCCGTACTTTTTTTGATCCTCGGCTTCTTTAACGCAGCCGGGCTTTTTGTACTATTGGGCGCCGAGTTCATTGCTATGATTTTGGTGATTGTTTATGTCGGCGCTGTTGCCGTTCTGTTCTTGTTCGTTGTCATGATGCTGGATATCAGCTTTTCGGATCTTCGTAAGGGCGCGATGCAGTATGTGCCGATGGGACTTGTTATTGGCGCTGTTCTACTTCTCGAATTTTTTACATTGTTTGGTGCGTGGCAATTTGCCCCTGAAGCAATGGGCCAGGTATCTGCGCCGATTGCAGCAGATAGTGAGCTTACGAATACAGAGGCATTGGGTCAGCTTGTTTACACTAAGTACTTCCTGCCGTTCCAGCTTGCGGGCTTGATCCTGCTAGTGGCAATGATCGGCGCGATTGTTCTGACGCACCGCCAACGTTCAGGTGTATACAAGCAGCGTGTTGCCGAGCAGTTTGCGCGTAAGCGTGAGGACGCTATGGAAGTGCGCAAGGTTTCTTCAGGATCGGGGGCGTAATGTTAGAAGTCGGTTTGTCACACTATCTGGTATTGGCCGGATTGTTGTTTACGATCGGTGTGTTCGGTATTTTCCTGAACCGTAAGAACGTAATCATTATTTTGATGTCGATTGAATTGATGCTTTTGTCTGTGAACATCAACTTTGTAGCATTCTCGTCATTTCTACATGATATGACAGGGCAGGTTTTTGCCATGTTCATTCTAACTGTTGCTGCTGCTGAGGCGGCTATTGGTTTGGCAATTCTGGTTGTGTTCTTCCGTAATCGTGGGTCGATTGCTGTAGAGGATATTTCGGAGCTAAAGGGGTAAGTTATGGAACTCATTATTGTTTTTGCTCCGCTTTTGGCATTTTTAACGGCAGGTTTGTTCGGCAAGCAGATTTAACTTGTGCGGGCGTTATTATAGCGGCGTTCTTCTCCGTTGTTATGTTCATGGATGTTGTCTTTGACGGTGATACAAGAGTTATTACCTTGGCAACATGGATGAGTTCAGGCGATTTTCAGGTCAACTGGGCGCTGCGTTTTGATCAGCTTACGGCTGTTATGCTTTGCGTGATCAATATTGTTTCAGCCTGTGTTCATGTGTATTCGATTGGCTATATGTCGCATGATAAGGCTAAGGGTCGTTTTATGGCTTATCTGAGCCTGTTTACCTTTGCGATGTTGATGCTGGTTACCTCAGATAACCTTGTTCAGTTGTTTTTTGGCTGGGAAGGGGTTGGTTTGGCGTCTTATCTGCTTATTGGTTTCTGGAATCATAAGGACAGTGCTAATAAGGCTGCTGTTAAAGCGTTTATCGTTAACCGTGTTGGTGATTTCGGTTTGGCGCTTGGTATCATGGCGACCTTCGTTGTATTTGGCACTGTTCAGTTTGATGCGATTTTTGAGCAGGCCGAAGAGATGTCTGCGCTGACATTTGATTTCCTTGGTTTTGAGCTACATGCGCTGACAACGATTTCATTGCTTCTGTTTATGGGTGCAGTAGGTAAATCAGCACAGCTTGGTTTGCATACATGGCTTCCCGATGCGATGGAAGGTCCTACACCTGTATCAATGGTGACGGCTGGTGTGTTCTTGCTGGCGCGTTTCTCGCCAGTGTTTGAATATGCGCCGTTTGCCTTGGAAGTGGTGACTGTTGTTGGTGCTTGCACAGCCTTCGTGGCCGCGACAATCGGTCTGACACAGTTTGATATTAAGCGCGTGATTGCGTATTCAACAATGAGCCAGCTTGGCTATATGTTCTTTGCCATTGGTGTTTCAGCCTATGGCGCTGCCATCTTCCACCTTATGACACACGCTTTCTTTAAAGCACTTCTTTTCTTAGGCGCGGGTTCTGTTATTCATGCGATGTCCGATGAGCAGGATATGCGTAAGATGGGGAGCATCTGGAAAGAAATCCCTTACACATATGTGATGATGTGGATTGGCTCTCTGGCGCTTGCGGGTATGCCGTTTTTCGCGGGTTATTTCTCTAAGGATATTATTCTTGAAGCAGCGTTTGCCGCGGATAGTAAAGTAGGGATGTTTGCATTCTGGATGGGTATTGCGGCGGCGCTCATGACGGCGTTCTACAGCTGGCGCCTTATCCTGATGACTTTCCATGGTAAGCCGCGTGCGTCCAAGAAGGTTATGGATCACTTGCATGAATCTCCATCTGTTATGATTTCGCCGCTTGTTGTTCTGGCGACGGGTGCTTTATTTGCAGGTTATGTTTTCTATGGCGGGTTTGTTGGCTCTGCGCATCATGACACAGAGGTTCATCATGAGGTGACTGCTCTGGGTGATAGCCATGTTGAAGAAGAGCCAGTGGATACCTTTAAGTGGGACAAAGAGCATTTCTGGGGTGAAGCGATTAAGGTTCTGCCTGAAAACGATACTGTTGAAGCGGCACATAGTGTTCCATTCTGGGTTAAGAAGCTTCCTATTGTTGTGGGTCTGGTTGGTATCTTCTTCGCCTATGTAGTTTATTTATGGCGTGAAGGTCTTGCTGTTAAGATAGCTGCTGCGTTTGCACCGCTTCACCGTCTATTTTTTAACAAGTGGTACTTTGATGAGCTTTATGATCGCATCTTTGTAACCAAAGCTTGGTCTTTAGGCCGTTTCTTCTCTGTAAGAGGTGACCGTAAGACGATTGACGGTTTTGGTCCTGACGGTATTTCTTCTTTGTCTATGCGTATGGGGGGTGTGTTCAGCAAATTCCAAAGCGGCTTCTTGTTCCAATACGCATTTATTATGATTATCGGGCTATTTGCTCTGGTGACCTGGCTGATGTACCGCATCACGCTTGGCGGGTATTAAGGGGACTTAAACAGTATGATCGACTTTCCTATACTTTCCTTGATGACTGCGTTGCCGCTGATCGGCGCCATCTTTATCTTTATGATAAGAGGTGACGAGGCTACGGTTGCCCAGAATTCCAAGTTTACGGCGTTCTATACCTCGATTTTTACATTTGCTTTGTCTGTGTATCTCTTGGGCCGATTTGATGGCAGCTCTGCTGACTTCCAATTTGTAGAGCGTTATGAGTGGTTTCCGTCACTGAATATTAGCTACCACATGGGTGTTGATGGTATCTCGCTGTTCTTTGTTGTTTTGTCAGCCTTTCTGACGCCCATCTGTATTCTGGCGAGTTGGAAGTCTGTTAAGAAGCGCGTTAAAGAATATATGATCGCGTTTCTAGTGCTGGAAACTTTGATGATCGGTACGTTCAGTGCGCTGGATGCAGTGCTGTTCTACGTGTTTTTCGAAGCCGTTCTGATACCGATGTTTATTATCATCGGTGTGTGGGGCGGGGCGCGGCGCGTTTATTCAGCGTATAAGTTCTTCCTTTATACATTGTTAGGATCAGTTTTGATGCTGATTGCGTTGCTGACGCTATACTTCCAGACAGGGACAACGGATATTCCGACGCTGATGGAAAACCCTGTAACTGGCGATCTTCAGATGTGGTTGTGGCTAGCGTTCTTTGCCAGCTTTGCTGTTAAGATGCCTATGTGGCCTGTGCATACATGGTTGCCAGATGCCCACGTGGAGGCGCCGACTGCCGGTTCTATTATTCTTGCTGGCGTGCTTCTGAAAATGGGCGGTTACGGCTTCCTGCGTTTCTCATTGCCGATGATGCCGGAAGCAAGTGCGTATTATGCTGATATGGTCTACTGGCTCTCTGTCATTGCTATTGTTTATACTTCACTTGTTGCTCTTGTGCAGGATGATATGAAGAAGCTTATTGCTTATTCATCTGTAGCTCATATGGGCTTTGTGACGCTCGGTATTTTCACGGCAACAACACAAGGTATCGAAGGTGGTATCTTTCAGATGATCAGCCACGGTATTATTTCAGGCGCTTTGTTCCTTGCTGTTGGTGTTGTTTATGACCGTCTGCATACGCGTGAGATTTCCCGTTACGGCGGTATCGTCAAGAATATGCCGAAATATGCCGTTGTCTTTATGATCCTGATGTTAGGCTCAGTGGGACTTCCAGGCACAAGTGGTTTTGTTGGCGAGTTCCTGACACTGCTGGGTGCATTCCGCGTTGATACGACTGTTGCCTTTGTCGCGACGTCGGGCGTTGTACTCGGTGCGGCTTATATGCTTGTCCTGTATAAGCGCGTGGTTTTTGGTGCAGGTGAGAATAAAGATGCATTGAAGATGAAAGATCTGGATGCCCGTGAGTTCGGTATGTTTGTACCCTTGATTTTTATGGTGATCTGGCTTGGTGTTTCACCTGGCTTTGTCATGGATAAAATCGGCCCATCAGTTGATAAGTTGATTGCACAATATGAAAGCGGCCTTTCCAAGGGCGCAGTAGATGATGCGGCCTTATTGGAGCCCGCAGCCGGTAAGGAGAGTATCGATGAGTAGTCTAAGTCTTGCCTATTTGATGCCGGCACTGCCGGAGATATTTATGGCTCTTTCTGGTTTGGGTCTGTTGGTTGTTGGTGTATTTCTTGGCAATGGCGGTACACGTACAATCAGCTGGTCTGTTGCAGTTAGCTTTGCTGTGGCAGCGCTTCTGCTGCTTGGCCTAGATTGGGATCGTATTGAGACATTTAACGGGATGTTCGTGCTCGACCGTTTTACAGGCTTTATGAAGCTCTTTGTATTGGTCGGTTTGATTACATCCGTCATGATCTCTGTGCGTTTTCTATACCAAGTACAGATCGCACGTTTTGAATATCCTGTGCTGATGCTTTTTGCCGGTCTTGGTATGATGATCATGATTTCTGCGAATAACATGCTGGTGCTTTATATGGGTTTGGAGCTTCAATCTTTGGCGCTCTATGTGTTGGCTGCATTCAGGCGCGACCAGAACCGTGCAGCCGAGGCGGGTATCAAATACTTTATTCTAGGCGCTTTGGCGTCGGGTATGCTGCTGTTCGGTACCTCTATGATTTACGGTTACACAGGTTCTATTGATTTTGATGTAATTGGTCAGACATTGGCGAATAACCCTGTGGCGGATACTGGCCTTATTGTGGGCTTGGTGTTTGTTTTGGTGAGTATGGCATTTAAGGTTTCTGCTGTACCGTTCCACATGTGGACACCTGATGTTTATGAAGGTGCGCCGACATCTGTAACAGCGTTTTTTGCAATCGTGCCTAAATTGGCTGCGATGGCTATTCTAGTGCGTGTACTTTACGGGCCGTTCATGTCCATTAGTGCGGACTGGCAGCAGATTATTTGGTTTATGGCTGCTGCGTCGTTGATTGTTAGCAGTTTTGCCGGGCTTGCACAGAAAAACATCAAACGCCTGATGGCCTATAGTTCTATTGGTAATATGGGTTATGCGTTAATTGGTGTTGCTGCGGGTACACAGGTTGGTGTCGGTGCTGTTGTGCTGTATATGATCATTTATATGATTATGACGGCAGGTGTGTTTAGCGTCATTTTGATGATGCGTCGTAATGGTATCGGGGCAGAAGATATTGAAGACTTGTCAGGTCTTTCAACTAATAGTCCATTATTGGCGGCTGCGCTGGCGATATTGCTGTTTTCTATGGCAGGTATTCCACCGATGGCTGGCTTCTTCGGGAAGCTTCTAATCTTCAATGCGGCTGTTTCCGCGGGTATGTTTAATTTGGCTGTTTTGGGCGTGCTGGCGTCTGTTGTCGCTGCCTTCTATTACTTGCGAATCATCAAGGTCATGTATTTCGATGAAGCTGTTGATCCGTTCGATCAGCAAATTGCTTTTTCTAAGCGTGCTGTGCTTTTACTGAGCGTTCTGTTTATCACTTTGTTTATTCTGAAGCCTGATGCGTTGATTGCGACCAGTATGAGTGCTGCTGCTGCGCTCTTTACAGGTTGATTAGGAACTTTATTGTGGTTGATTGGAAGGTTCATACCTACGCATCTTTACCGTCTACGCAAGACTACGTCAAAGAGCTTGTTGAAGAGGGGCTGGAAGAGGGTATTGTTGTTCAATGCCTAGAACAGCGATCCGGACGTGGGCGTCATGGTAATACCTGGTTTTCTCCCATGGGTAATCTGTATATGTCTATCTTGCTACGCCCTAAATGCGACGTGAAGCAAGCAGGGCAGATGTCGTTTG
>LWDU01043277.1_pt1 | contig 11138 bp, 14 predicted proteins | sample 727161 | NCBI WGS metagenome assembly LWDU01 (sample SAMN04566230, study PRJNA314399) | hydrothermal vent metagenome | isolation source: deep sea hydrothermal plume seawater | place: Mexico: Gulf of California, Guaymas Basin | collected 2004-07-11 | reverse complement strand
TAAAAGCCATTTAGAATTATTCTTACCTACGTTTATTAGGCCTTTGCAATCGAAGTAGTTTTGACCTTAAAAACTTTTTATCTTTCGGGCCTGCATTGCATATTAAATTCGACCGCTTCTCAAGAATTGCTCGTGAGATCGTGTTCTTCAGTTTGCCTTTCTCATCGTAAATACGAACTTCAAACATAATTACCCCCCCATACTCTTTATATATTTGTAGTTATTTATAGAATTAGCAGTCGCCAATTCTTTTTCTTTCCTTTTCAAGTTCTCCAACTCTGCTTTAATAGTTTGTATTTTTTGTTCAAGGGTTTTCTGCTCAGCTTCTTTGTTTTTATAAATTGATCCTAATTCATCAATATGTTTTTCCAGAATGCTTTGCGCTTTTGATTTTCTATAGCTACCCAACGATTTTCTCCTTTAATTTAATGGTTGGTATTGTTCTTAAAGTTATTTATTTCCGGTTGGGTCATTACTTTCCCCAACGAATATCCATTTAAAGTCTGCGTGTTCAAAGAACCTATGGTCTGGAATAAATGGTCTATTGCGTTTTCTCTGGCTCTTTTAATTCGGTTTTCTCCTTTCCCTGTTAATTCCTTCGTATTGTGTAAAAAATTTACCAGCAACCCTGTCGGAACTCGTTGGCTTTGACCCAAGGACGCTTTTTTAAGGTTGAGCATGTACCAGACCTGGGTATCCAAATTTACTTGGCTTGGTTTGAATTTTGGAATCGAAGCAAGCACAGGGATTTTCCTTTCTGGTCTATTAATGTTCTTCTTACTTTTTGTTTCGACTTTTAACTTTTTAGGTAGAACCGTTTGGGCAACCTTTACACTTTGTATGTTTTTTTGAATGATCCCGGCAGGTTTCAAAGGCAAAACAACACCCGAGTGGAGAGCAACCCGCATAGTGTCTTTTGATTTTTTTGGAGCAAAGAACCCATTGTGGTAATTAACCTGTTCATAACGCACATCTTCGGGTAATTTAAATTCCTTTTTCTTTATGTCTTTGTGAATTTTTTTCATATACGTCCCCCATATAGGAGCTGCGGCATGAGCTCCGGTTAATCCTTTCCCGTTCGGCCCGATTAGCGGGCTGTTGTCATCAAACCCTACCCATACCGACGTTGAGTAATTCTTGGTAAATCCTGTAAACCAGCTGTCCCTAAAATCGTTTGTCGTTCCTGTTTTCCCTCCCGCTGGATGATCAAACCCGACTCGACGAACTACTCGCCCCGATCCATTTTCAACAACACCTTTCATCATATCCAGCAAGGGGAAAATCTCTTTTTCAGAAAAGCGCTCGGTTTTTTCAATAAAGTGGTCATACAGAATATTTCCTCCGTAATCTTCTACCCTGAAAACAAGAAACGGTTCCTTGTAGGTTCCAAGGTTCGCAATTACGCTGTAAGCTGAAGCAAGTTCTAAGGCGGAAACACCCGATGACCCCAACGCGAGGGAGTAGTTATTTTTTAACGGTGACTTGATTCCAAATTTACGTGCTGTCTTGATCACACGCTTGGGACTTAGTTCGTACATTAACTTTGCAGATATTACATTTAAGGATTTAGCCAGTGCTTCTTTTAAAATCACAGGTCCTTTAAATTTGTCGTTGAAGTTATTCGGTTCCCATGGAGTGGTCCCCGGAATATCCAATGAAATCGGTTCATCGACTATGACGGTTCCAGGGTGATATCCTAGATTTTCAAAAGCACTCATGTATACGAATGGCTTGAAAGACGAACCAGGCATGCGATTACTGGATACGGCGCGGTTAAACTGGCTTTTTGAATAGTCCAACCCACCGAGTAGAACCCGAACCGCCCCTGATTGATTATCAATAGTAGCCACCGCAGCCTCAAGGCTCCCCTGCCCCTCCTCCTTGATCATGCGGCTTTCAAGGAATTTAATATGACGTTTGGCTGAATCGTGTGCCGCTTGTTGCATGTTCGAATCTAGCGTCGTAAATATTTTCAACCCACCAAAATGAATAAAGTCTTTTTCATACATTTCCTCCATTTCACCCAACACATAATCCAAGAAGTAACTATCAGGGTTTTGTTTCCTACTTGTTTTCCGAATATCCAGTTCTGATATTAATGCCTCGGCTCTTTGGGTTTCGTCGATGTATCCTTCATCCACCATTCTTTGCAGAACGTAGCTTGCTCTTTGGATCGAAGCTTCCTTATTATTTATAGGATTAACCTTGTTTGGTGATTTTGGTATTGCTGCGAGAATCGCACTTTGAAAAAGACTCAGTTCACTCGGGTTTTTCCCAAAGTAAACCTGGCTTGCCCTATTTATTCCGTATGCACCTTTACCAAAATAAACCTGGTTAGCATAAGCCTCGAGTATTTCTGGTTTACTGAAAGTCGATTCAATCTGAAATGCCATCAATAATTCTTTTAGTTTCCGTTCGTAACTTTTTTCAAAGCTAAAAAAAAGGTTCTTGGCCAGTTGTTGCGTAATCGTGCTGCCTCCCTGTGCTGTTTTGCCTTTTACCGTGTTTTTATATAGTGCTCTAAGAATTGCAACTGGATCCAATCCGTGATGTTCATAAAACGTGGAATCTTCAACTGCAATGATGGCTTTCTGGAAATGCGGTGAGATCAGGTCAAGTGTCATGTAACTTCGATCACCCAGTATTTTTAATACCTTCCCATCTCGCGAATAGATTTCAGTTGGTGGTTGTTGGTTTAAGTATCGGAGGTTTTTTGGGATTTGTGGCAACTCATCCTTTACATGAAAGTAAATTACCCCAGCACCGGAAATAACGATAACCCAGGACATGACAGCAATCCCAACCATATATTTTTGCAAAAATTTTATTACCTGCATGTAAAATCCTTTAATTTTTCTAAAGGTTCACTAAAAGGAGTAATAGCAACATAGGAAATCCCAGGAAAATAATTTGTATCAGGACAAGGCTCTTTAGGACTAACTTCACTTGGATTGATCTCCTTTACTTGATTAGAAATAACTTCACTGTCTAAACGATATTAGTTAAGACCAACTATTCGATATCTATTGTTTGATTCATCTTGTTGAACAGAAATTTTCTTTCTCTTGCCAGTTGCATATTTTTAAAAACCCACTTGCTAATGAATTTCATTGACGTTTTTTCATTTCCGTTGAGATTATTGCTTGATAGAAGGGCTGTTTGAACGTTTTTAAAATCAAGGCGTGCCAGGGAAAATCTTGTTCTTGAATCAGATTGATCCCAGTGATCAACTATGTTTGTATCCAGAAGTGAAATGGCGGCCGTATCATTGATTACAGATTGAAGTTTTTCTTTGTCAATCCACCCTGGTTCTCGAGGGTCTTTTACTGCCTGGTGATATCGAATCAAACCTTTATTAAAATGACCGAGAACACTGATCAAGCTATTTCGTGCCGCATCATTTGCATCAATTTGGGCTTTGCCAGAGTGCTCTATATATTTTTTCTTTCCCACACCAAAAAACGCATCTTTTGATCCATGGTTGTCTGACAACGAAACGCCACTACCCGTTGATATCCAGGAAGGTGTTTCTTTTTTTTCTATTTCTGCTTTAAGGATAGGTTTTGGTACCAACGTTCCCGATCGACTAAATATTTCTTTATTCGTTGTCGAACAACCAAACATAACTGCTGCCCCTAAAACCGTTAGAATTAATTTATTCATGATTAACCTCAGTAAAAATTTGTGAACTGACAGGCCAGCCAAATTTCATCCTGGTAGGAAGGAACCCAGAATAAAATAAGAGGAGACCCCCTGGTACTTGAATGGACAGGCTTTATTCCAATCATGTTCAGGTAAGCTGACCTATCAGCCCAATTCGGTTTTCTGTTTTCACAAAACTAGACCCTTGCTTTCCTGTTTAGATAAAATGGATAGCGTTTAATACCGGGAGGGGCGAACCATATTCCCCTCATACTCCCATTACTTAGAATCTTCCCTTCAAATGTTCCGGTTACCTGACCCTTAAGGTATTCACTAAAAAGAAACCATTTCCCTGTGCGTATTGACTATGGTTCCCGTAATATTTTTCCCTACTTGATCAATCGAGAGGCTCATTGCGTGTTTACCGCCAATAGTTCCTTCAAAGTAGAGTTTTTGAATTACGGGTACTGGCGCAGAGCTTGGCCTCGTTAAGTTATTGAACTTAACCCAGGCAATTATTGAAATACATAGTGCAAAAACCACAAAAGTTATTTTTGTCCAATAATTCACGAAGCCAACCTCCACATAAAAATGTTATTAGTTATTTCGGATACTCAAAAATCCAGTCACCAACAAAAGGGTCATCTTTTTTATTTTGAGGCCCTTTCTTAACAGCTACCTTTTTTGTTAGTTTGGAATTATCTAAGGATGAGCTTCTGTTATTTGCCAGGAACTCACCGTTAGCAGTGCTAACCTTAAGTACCTTCACCGTCTGTCCATGTTCCGTGATCGTTTCATCCCTGATTGAAATCGAATCAACGGGTTGGGTATCAACATGTTCTTTGCTCGCTACTTGAACATTCTCAACCTTATTGGTTACGGATGTATCCGGGTCTTCCGATGCAGGGGCAAGCCGAAGCTCAAGAGTTTTTTCCAAGTTACCGGATGTGTTTGAGGCCGATTGAATCTGCTTGGATGGTTTAACCTTTGTCCGGGTTAAACTTTCAATCAAACCGGCAAGGTATTTTTCCTGGCCTTCATTGTTATCTTCTTTATAAAGCTCTCTTGCCTTTGTTAGGTATGGAATGGATTGGTCAAGGTCATTCTTCTCGTTATAGGCAAGTCCAAGGTTATAGTTTGCGACTGCGTTATTTTCATCTATGGATAAGGCAATTTCATAATCCTCAATGGCATTGTCTAGTTGACCGAGTTGTTCGTGAACCATCCCAAGGCCGTTGTATGCTTGAGCATATTTTGGATTGATCCTTAGTGCCTCGTTGTACGCCTCTTGGGCCAACTCTAGTTTTTTCTCGACTAGTCGAACCGCACCGAGGTTATTATGAGAACGGGCAAATTCATTGTTTTGTTCAACTACTTTTTGAAAGTCTGAAATCTTGCTCTTGTATCGTTCCGCATCGGTATAGATATCTCCGAACAGGAAAGGACCTAATGAATAGACTCGATCGGTTTCAAGGGCTGACTTGAACTCCTTCTCAGCTTCTTCCAGTCGTCTTAACTTCAAATACGCCTCGCCAAGATCATTGTGTGCTTTCGTGTTATGCCAATCTTCCTTGATCAGTTTTTGGTTCTTGATTATGTTTTCTTTCTGTTGTTCAAGACTGTCATACTTTTTCTGAACTTCTTGTCCGCTTGCACCTGTAGCAATGAAACTTAAGCTAAGAAGCAAAGCTACCATGTAGATTTTGTTTTTCATGCTTTCACCTTTTGTAGAGTTAATAAGTTGGTTGTAAATTTTTTCCTTTTTTATATGAGACGACCGATGATTCGTCTCCTATCATTGCGATCACAAGATCGATATCCGTTGTTGAGTGATACATTTCTGTTTTCCTGTAACCACCCCTTGGACTCAGCTGCATGACATGCTTGTAGCCGTTCTCGAAATTGAGATTTCCCTTACGATCTGTTTCTCCAAGAAAAAATATTTTGCCGCTTGCGGTCATGGAAAATATTTTGACTCTGTCGATGGGTTTTCTTGTCATGGCAGAAGAAACATTTACCCTGCCTTTATTCATGGAATACCTTCCAACGCTCACTTCTAAATAGGGACTTTGTTCCTGCGAAAGAACTACTGCTTGAAAGTAGCTGCCGAGTTTATGATCAGCGCTGGCATGTGATGGGAATACCGTCCACATCAACCCAACGATTGCCAACTTTGTCATGAACGATGTTTTCTTCATTTGTCTCCTCCTCTAATTAATTTATGTTTTAAACTTGCTCTTTAATTAGATAGTTCGAGAAATCGAAGTTAATTGGCTAACGGTTCTATTATTTTTGTGAGGGGGTGAAAAGGCTTTATTAATAAAGAGATTTGGGCGGGTAGGATTTACTTAATACCTGTTCGAGAATTTTTCTGCTCGAACAATAACCACAAAAAAAGCCGAAGACCCCCCCCTTAGAGGGCATTCGGCTTTTAATAAATCGACTTGGTTACCAACAGATCGATACTTACACGTCTATGAAAATTCTATCTGCAACTTTGAGATTATGCAACCCCTTGTTATTAGATGCACCAAATAAAAGTTAAGATTTATCCATAAGTTAACAAAAAAATTGCCTGAACCATTCATACTTCGTTGGCAGGATGACGAACCAAAAAATTCCTACTGCAATAAGCAGAAGTATCCAAATGTAGTACCTGATCATTGCTGCCTAAATTTTGATAAGGTTTATCACGCCGAGATCCTATCTACTTCCTCACAAATGGATATTATTCGACCGAACTAAGGAAATTTTATGACCCATATTTTAAATTGGTTTTGAATCGTGGTGATGGATTCTTTTTCACGAAGAGGTATATCAATAGCAAGAAACAGTCTTAAAGCAGGCATAGCGTCCTTGGCTTGGTTAAAGACCCATCGGCCCTAGTTCAATAATAATTCGTGACTTTCCATAACCTCCTTTACTTTTTACCCACACTATTTTTGGTTCACATCGTGACTTCATCGACATCACAATACCCGCAATGGGCAGTTTGAGTTCAAAGGTCTTTGCAAATTTCAAACATTCTTTCATGTTTTCCTGTGGAATCTTCATTTCAATGGTTTTAGTATGGCCCATCGCACCCATAGTTATGATGATTATCAAGATAAACTTCATTTTTAGGGCTCAATATAAGGAAAATAGATCGAAGAATAAAAAAACCAAAAACCAAAACACCACCGAACCTACTATCATTGCTCCTAAACCAAACAGAGATTTTTTCATCCTGCCCCCTTGAATTTTAATTTCATTACCAAGATGGCTGTAACAAGGGCCGTCTTTTGCATAGATGTTTCCTTAATCCAATGTTTTAGTTTCACAATGTTCTATTGCCATGATTGTAGTTTCAGTACGGTCAGAGCAAACAAACGGTTCTGGCTTAATCTGGGAAAGAATCTTTCCCTATATTTCTTACTTCTCCAGTCATTGGGACAAATGCAACAATTTCCACCACACGTTTTTTCAGGCCATTTTCAGTTTTAGTCAATGCTATGAGTTCCTGAGGCGCACGGCTTTTCCCAAGCGGCATAACAAGACGCCCCTCCATCTTGAGTTGGTCGAGAAGAGGTTCTGGGATTTTTGGGGCCGCCGCGGTGATTAGAATAGCGTCGAAAGGGGCTGCTTCCTTCCAACCTTGATACCCATCGCCATGTTTCACATGTATATTTTTGTATCCGAGTTTGTTTAGCAATTCACTCGACTCTCGCGCCAAGGTTTCGATGATCTCTATGCTGTATACTTCGCGCACGATTTCACCGAGCACCGCTGCCTGATAACCTGACCCTGTTCCTACTTCTAACACCTTGTCGGTCGAGCTCAATTCCGCAACGGTAGTCATCAAGGCAACGACATAGGGCTGCGATATGGTTTGGTTTTCTTTGATGGATAGGGCAGAGTCGGCATACGCGGCTTCTATATTTTCAGGTCCGACAAACAGGTGCCTTGGAACTTTGAGCATTGCCTCTATTACTGCATGGTCATGAATTCCACGATTCTCAATGTTGTTTTTTACCATCCTCGCACGGGATTCCTTATAAGAATCAGAATTCGTTGAGGAGATACAGGATAAAATGGGAAGGATGATTAACCCTAAAAATATAAAAAAACGAAAAAGGTTGTGTGAGGATCTATTCACTTTTAACATCACATCTCTTAAAATTTTTCTATTAAGTTATATTCGAATGTTCAAGGGAACACCTTAGGTTTCTAGTAGCTAATTCAAGAGTATCAATTCCATGATTCGCTCGATTCTCATAATTTTAAATAGAGAGGCTTCAGTACATCTGTTACTATTTTATCATCGTAGGTTAGCCCGTTACCAGAGGTGACGTACAGGAGAACCCCATCATAAGTGCCCTTTAACCAGCTTTTTAGTTCGTCGTATTTTTCTAAATTGACCATTAGCCCCTGAAACATTTTAAAACCCTCAAAAACAATTCTTGTTTAACTACTTCCTTTTTTAATCATGTTAATTCGACTCAAGCTTTTTTTTATTTTGAAAGGCAAAGCTTTGCCGGGTATTGTTGGGTAATGGTACCTTCCGTGTTCTTTGTAACTCACGCTTTTAATTACATTAGGGAAGTGCTGATGAAATTGGGCCTTGGTGAAACGAAAAGTACCGTGGCTATAGGTTTCAACCTGAAAAAGATCTTCATCATGCAAAGGTTCAATAACGCTAGAATAAAAACATAGCCTTTGATGTTTGTAACCAGTTATTAATCTTGAGATCCTTTGTATTTCTTCGATCTGGTAAGTTTCGACTGGTTTTTTATCTTCAGTTATTTCCGATTTTTGTTCGTAATCATCAAGATGCTTTTCTGTAGCTTTTGGTATTACTTCATCCATCATTTCTGAGACTAATTCATAATCGGCTTCCGTATCTTCTGATATTTCTTCAGTGGGAACACTAGTTTCTCTCCCTTCCAAATCTGTTTTGCATGGAACACAAAGAGTGGCGTCAGGTGCGACCGCAAGCCTTCTTTTTGATATAGGTTGACCACAAAATTCACAATTCCTATATATTGACTCAAGGTGTTTTGGCTCTTTATTTATTGTTGTGGTGGATTTTTTGGTTTTAGGCCGTCTCTTAGCCAACAGTAACCATAAAAAAATTATTAGAAGGAGCCAGAATATTTTAAATCCTAAAGCTTCCATTTTCCTCAGAGCCATCTTTATGTGTAGTAATTCCTATATTGTACTACCAATTTTGACCTAAATTAATCTGGAATAAGAAAAAGATATTTTTTCATTGTGCTCCCTAGGTGGTTACTGATTAATTGATACCCCGACATGGTCTATAATTAAAGAAAAGGATGCCAACGCTATACCGATAAACATCAATATCCAGAAAAGAAGGTTAGCGTTTTTTTTCATAGGATTCATAGAGCATCTTGATAAAAATACCACATCGCAATAGCACCCAAAATTGGAATAAGCAGAAATAGTATCCGTCCGATCATTAGCCACCTCCTTTATTTAAAGCCACTAACAAATCCTTCATACCTTCTTTGTTTAAAGGTGTTAAGACACTTCCCCTTTAGTTATAAACCATTATATCGATAAGAAAGTATGAATAACCAAAAAAAACCTGTCTACAAAAACCGCAGATCAGCCTTTGACTATTATTTTGTTTTTATATTTGCTTTGGCTCTCTTCGTTCCTTTATTTGCTATGTGGAGATTGGAATAGGTCAAAATTATGTTTATTACACTTTTAAGTATCTTAGTATTGAGTATTTGTTATTTGACATTTTTTTACAACGAGCATGCTGAATGTGAGGCGGAAAGACAGGCATTAATAGCAAGTATCGAAAAACTGAGAACAAAGCCGCGTGGTACCTTTACCAAAGATAACAATCCTCAAAATCCACCAAAAAAGCGTGGGCGACCTAAAAAAAGTTAGCTACCAGAGGTATAATGCAAATAAAAGTTTTAGGTGAACACCGAAGATGCAAAAGCCCGAGCTTTTACGAATCAAAAGTTACCTTGACGCGATAGTGGGAGAAAGAAATCCTTTTAGCTCTCCTGATCAACTTAAGCGTTGCGGCGATTATATTGCTGAGCAGTTTCGTCACTTTCAACTGACAGTTAGTAGCGAACCAGTTCCTTTCGAGGCCGGTTCATCGGACAATATCCTGGGATATAAAATGGGAACCGAAAGTGATCTCGACCCATTTGTCCTCGCTGCGCATTACGATACCGTAGAGGGTTCACCTGGGGCTGACGATAACGCCAGCGCTGTGGCCACTTTGTTGGAAATAGCTTATTGCCTGCAACCTGTTTCCCTAAAAATACCCCTGGTATTCGCCGCGTTCACTTTAGAAGAATACGGTTTTGTTGGAAGTCATCATCACATACTCGAGGCAAAAAAAAATAATAAAGGGTTCAACGGAATGATCTCTTTAGAAATGGTAGGCTACCGGGACAGTAAACCCGGTTCGCAAAGTTATCCTGTCTATGTAAACGCAACTGAGTATCCGGATACTGGAGATTTTATAGCGGTGGTCGGTAACGAACCCTCCACGGAACTGACCCACCAGGTAATCGAGGGAATGCATAACTCTGAACCCACCTTACCTGTAGAACAACTGATCGTACCAGGGTCTGGCATTGACTTCACTGAGGTTCGCTTAAGCGATCATTCTCCTTTTTGGGAACACGATATTCCCGCTGTTATGATTACCGATACTGCTTTTTTTAGAAATCCAAATTATCACCAAGCGACTGACACAGTGGAAACACTGGACCTGGAATTCATCCGGGATACGACAGAGGCGGTCGCAGGTTTTCTGGAACGCCATCTCACGGGTTGATGAAATAGAGTAAATAAAAATCTTCGTTCCTATCTATTGCTATTGTTCCTTAAATAGAGATGCCCTCCATCCTGTTTTTTCTCCGGATGAACCACAAGGCAATAAGACCAGCTGCTCCTACAACGAACATACCCATCACCGTGGCTGGTTCAGGAGTTGAGTTTCCGGCCATGTTTCCCCCCAAGATACTTACAGAAGGTGGATAAGCGTTGGTCGTTGTACCTTTCACCATGGGTAAAGGAACTTTGCCGTCAGGTGTCATTCCAGCCTGTGGATTTACTTAATACCTGTTCGAGAATTTTTCTGCTCGAACAATATGATCTATTCTATGGAGATTAAAATGGAGTGTCCCTGATTGTTCGGTCCGATTGCTGTGATTTCGTGAGTTCCTTTCATAAGAGTAACAGTCGTATGGTGCGGGAGACTAGTGCTTGCGATTTCTAAACCATTAACATACCAGGACACTAGCTGCGTTGGGGCCTTACCTATTGCTGATAACCGAATTTCATAAGAAGTTTTACCGGGATTAAGCAAATACACTTCTCCCGTCAGGGGACTTGTTATTTTTATTCCTGCTTTGCCAGATTTAGAAGTGTCACCTAATGGATTGCTGCCATTAAAAATATTCTCTAAGTTGTTTGAAAATCCAGCTAAGCGATATTTCCCCTCTCCACCATTTTTAAAT
>LWDU01000481.1_pt1 | contig 11138 bp, 11 predicted proteins | sample 727161 | NCBI WGS metagenome assembly LWDU01 (sample SAMN04566230, study PRJNA314399) | hydrothermal vent metagenome | isolation source: deep sea hydrothermal plume seawater | place: Mexico: Gulf of California, Guaymas Basin | collected 2004-07-11 | reverse complement strand
GCATGTGATTGCATGGTTGACTTCCCTTAAGAATCAAAGGGGTGGTGGGCCCGGAAGGACTCGAACCTTCGACCAATGGATTATGAGTCCAGTGGTCCAACTGCAGGGCCTATTCAAATCAATCACATACGCACTCCGATCCCGCGCGAATGTGACTGATTGTGACATGAATGGACTCGTTGTGACTGGTGTTGGTCACATTATGGTCACACTCCAAAGCTAGTTGGCTCCCACGATAAACCGTACAAGCGACAAACCGCTGTTTGTTCGCTGTAGGTCAGCCCGTGAGAAACAGTATTACCCTATGCTGGCATCCTTCATTACCCCTTCTTGTTCGGAATCTCGATCGTCAGCGGTCCCGTACCCAGCCCCGGATACATCGTGATGAAAGAGGGCGAACCCCACTCTTCCGGGTATTCCCCTTCATTCTCGGCTAGAGCATTGCCATAGGTCAGGGCCGTCTCAATCTCGGGGAAGTCCTTCTCCAAGTGCAGGGTGGGGGTGCTTGCGTAGACTCTGACGTAATAGCCAGTGATTTCCTTGCCCTGTTCGTCTTTGTAGGTGCCTTTTCGCACCCAGACATAGTTCTCGTCCCTGACGATTGCTTTACTCTCCCAGTGAAGAATCAGTGACTTAATAGGGTGTGATAGATAATAGTTGATAACAAGAGGGGGCAGCGTGTTCCCCCTTTCAGACGAAAAACACCTAGTTTTAGCCAGCTATGGGTGGCACTGCGACACCTTCTATGTCAACTAATAGCCCAGAAATCGGTAAGTTTTATGAGCTATTACTGTTCAGGAGCTTCCAGGACGCCCACGATGCGTTCGTCGTCGTCAGCGACGGAACGCATCGCCGCTAGTAATTCCTGCTGCATCGATTTCAGTTCCATCCGATGGCGCGGCTCGAGTGCAAGGTTTCTCAATTCTCCGGGGTCGCTCGCCAGGTCGTATAGTTCGCGAAAGCCGTCCTGACGGATGATCAATTTCCAGTCTTCACGGTACCATGCGCGCTGCACCACGGGTTCCTGCAGCCCATAGTGTTGCGTCATCAGTCCCTGGCGCCAATGGTCCTCGCGATTGCCGATCAGCCCGGCAAGACTCGCACCGTGAAACTCACCGTCGCTTTCAATTCCACACAGATCCAGCAGCGTTGGTGCGAGGTCGAGATTGCTCACCAGCCGATCACAAGTCTTACCGGCGGCAATACCGCTGCCCGCTATGAGTAACGGAATTTGCATTGTCGCCTCGACCATCAAATCGCCCTTGTTGGCAACTCCGCCGTTGGAGCCGACGGCATCACCGTGATCGCTGTTGAAGATTACCAGTGTATTATCGAGATCGATGTGCTCGAGCAGTTCAGAGAGCGCGGTTTCCACCAGGATGACGTGTTCGAGCGCGTGCTGGTATTGCTTGCGCCAGTGCTCTTCATCGAGCCCGACGGTCTCGTGCCAGTAGTCGCGGTACTTGCGGTGATGGTCAGGGCGCTGATGCAGGTCGCTGTGGAAATTTGGTGGTAGCTGGATATCGCAATCGTCGAGCATTCCGAGAAAAGACTCTGTCAACAGGTAAGGCGGATGCGGTCCCCAGGGGTCGACGCGCAGGAAAAATGCTTCATCGCCGACCGTATCGAGCCATTGCGTCGCCTGGTCGGTGACAAAATGTGCTTCGTGAGCATCCACAGGTCCTTTTAGCCTGGCGACCCCCGACACGCATTCGTACCACTCGGTGTCTTCGATCAGGTTGATTTCGTTACCCGGCCCAAGGCTCGATTCATTCCTGATCAGGACCTCCGCGACTGGATGCTGCAATCCCTTGCACTGCAAGTATTCGCCGTAGGCCTCACTGGCGTAGGGATAGCCGTACCCCGGCAATGAAAAGCCCTCAAAGCCGTAATCGAGTGCGGAGCGGTGATTGTCGACATGCCACTTGCCGAACCAGCCACAACGGTAACCGGCATCTCGCAGTGGGTGGTGAATCATCCATTCGCCCGGCTCGAGTCCTTCTCGACCGCCGAAGCGTCCGTCGTTCTCGGTGAGGCCATGGGCATGTGGGTAGAGCCCGGTCAGCATCGAGGCCCGTGCCGGACTGCAGATAGGCAAACCCGTATAGGCGCGACTGAACTCGGTGCCAAGCTGCGCCAGCTTTTGCTGTAGTGGAAAAGCGTCAAGTCCTGTTGGTCGCGTTGCGTGAATCTGGTGGTCGGCGACAATCCACAGAATGTTAGGTCCGGCCGGCATACTTCACCGTTTTCCGTCGCGAGGGTGTTGCAGAGACGCCGTGGCAAGCCGCACGGACCGACCGGAGTACAGCGCACCACAGTGATCCCTGCGGCGTCCGCAGCAGGAAATCAGGGAGGTATGCGGACCAGGTTTCATTTACGGATACTGCGGTAGATCGACGAGAAATCGAGATCGCCGTCAGCGGTTTCGACAAACTCGTGAAAACGCTGCGCCGCGAGCGCGCCGAACTCGGTCGCCTGCCCGCTCGCATCCGCCGCCTGCTGTGCCAGGCCCAGGTCTTTGGCCATCAGGCGTGCGGCGAAACCGGGCGCGTAATCGTTGGAGGCCGGAGCATCCGGTGCAGGACCCGGCACCGGGCAGCGGTTCTCGAGGATCCAGCTTTGCGCCGCGGCACCGCGGCAAAGTTGGAAAAACTTATCCGGGTCGAGGTCGAGCGCATCGGCAAGCGCGAACGCCTCGCACACGCCGAGTGCGGTAATGCCGCAAATCATGTTGTGACAGGCCTTGGCCGCTTGTCCGGCACCGGCTTCGCCGAATTCATTGAGCTTGTTGCCCATGACTTCGAGCCAGGGCCTGGCGCGTGCGATATCTGCCGCGCAACCGCCCAGCATGAAACTCAAGGCACCAACAGCAGCCCCCTCGGCTCCACCGGAAACCGGTGCATCGACAAAGCCGTGACCCAGATCGGCCAGCCCTGAGGCAAGATTACGTGTCGTGGCGACATCGATAGTCGAGCAGTCGATGAACAGGCTACCGGAGGCGACACCGGCGTCGAGCAATTGCGCGTGAACCTCGGCAACATGTTCGCCCTGCGGCAACATGGTGATAAACACCTCGCAGGCGGCGGTGATGTCGGACAATGAATCGGCAACCGGGTCGAATCCGGACATCGCATCGGGACTGAGGTCCCAACCGCTTACGTCCATTCCCGCACTTTGCAAGCACTTCGCCATGGGCAGGCCCATGGTACCCAGGCCGATAAATCCCGCTTTCACCGTCATCGATCACTCCCCAATAAAACTAAATTTGCTTCTATGTCCAGTTACCAAGCCCGCCGTTCTCGTTACACCATTCGGCCAGTAATTCCATCACTCGCCGATTACGGTTGTCCTCCACACTGTCGCCCGCGCGTGTCGCGGCATACCAGGGGATGCTGATACCATCGACGCCAACCCGGGCTGCAACGATACGGCCGCTGGCAACCGCGCCGGACACGGCCCAGCCAGCGAGCACCGAAGTGCCTAGTCCGGCGGCGACCATTTCGACGATAGCCTCCGGCACCTCGACAGTTTCGACCCAGTTTGGATAGGAATTGCTTGGTCTGAACAGGCGCGCATACTCGCGGTCCGGTTCGGGCACGCGGGTATAGGTGATAAAGTCTTCACCGACGATATCCTCGCCAACGATCACCCGCTTGCCGGCAAGCCGATGACCGGGCGCCATGATGAAACACAGCTGATCGTCGAACAGCGGCAACAAGTCGACCCCGGCACGGTTGAATTCCCCTGAAACGATAATCAAGTCGACGCTACGCTCGTGCAGGCTGGCAAGCGTTTCACGAGAAGCCGCGGCTACCACCTCGATACCGAAATCGGGTTCGGTCTCGCGCAGTCGGCGCAGGAAAGCCGGCAACCAGTGGTAAGCGGTATAGGATTCCACGGCGAGACGCACCACGTGGCGAACGCCACGCGCCATCTTGCGCACGTCGTCCTCGGCGCGCACCTGGTCCGCAAGCAGGCGCCGGGCGACCTGGGCGAGATATTCGACCGCGGGCGTCGATTGCAGCCGCTTGTGAACGCGCATGAATAACGGCACTTCGAGCCGCCGCTCCACTTCGCGAATACGATGCGACAGCGCCGACGGCGTAATCCCCAGCTTTTCCGCGGCATCGGTGACGCGCGGTGTTTCGGAGAGCACGGCGATCATTTCCAGGTGTCTGATATCGAGTGAGGGTCTGGTCTGCATTTCTATATTGATGAATAATATTCATCAATTAATGAATATTATGTGATTGATTTTCATCAATATATCATCAAAAATCACTGGCATGTACATTCGCAGGTAACGGCCATGCCCCATTCCGATGCATTATCCGAACTCGACCGCCAACATCACGTGCATGGTCAAACCAACCTGCGCCAGCATCAGCAGGAGGGGCCGGCAGCCATGGTGACCGAGGGTCACGGGGTTTACATCAGAACCGATGATGGGCGCGAACTGATCGACGGCTTCTCCGGGCTGGGTTGCACCTCGCTCGGCTACCATAACGATCGCCTCTCTGCGGCTGCCAAGGCACAGATGGACCGCCTGCCCTTCGCACCGACTTTTTACGGTCGTTCACATCCGAAGGTGGCCGAGCTCGCCGCGCGCCTGGTGAAGCTCGCGGCGGTGCCAATGGACCGCGTCATGTTCCAGTGTTCCGGCTCTGAAGCCAACGACGCCATGATCAAGTTCCTGTGGTATCGGAACATCGCGCGCGGTCAGCCGCAACGGCGCAAACTGATATCGCGCTGGAAGGGTTACTACGGTAACACCGTCGCCACGGTCAGCTTGTCGGGACAACCGCACATGCACGCCAACTTCGGGCTGCCAATGGACGATTTCCTGAAACTGTCGACACCGAACTATTACCTCTTCCACGAGGACGGCGAAAGCGAGGAAGAGTTCTCCGCACGCCTGGCGCGGGAGTTCGAGGACCTGGTGCTTGAAACAGGTCCGGACACGATCGCCGCATTTTTCGCCGAACCGATGCAAAGTGGCGGCGGCGCGATTCTGCCACCCGTCGGTTACTGGGAAGCGATGCAAGCGGTTATCCGAAAATACGATATCCACTTTCACGCCGACGAAGTGGTATGTGGATTCGGCCGCACCGGGTATCGCTGGGGTGCCCAAGCCTTTAACCTGCAACCCGATTCAACTTCCTGCGCCAAGGCCCTGACTGCGGCTTTCTTCCCGATGTCGGCGCTGATGTTCAAGGAAGACTTTTACCAGGACATGATGCGCAACTCGGACGAAGCCGGGGTACTCGGGCACGGATACACTTATTCGGGGCACCCGGTGGGTGCGGCGATCGCACTCGAAGCGCTGGATATCTACGAAGACATCGATCTGCTCGGCCACGTGCGCGAGGTATCGACCGGTTTTCTCGAGGGTTGCAGGAACCTGATGGATCATCCCTTGGTCGGCGATGCGCGCGGCATCGGTCTGTTCTGCGGTATTCAACTGGTCAAGAACAAGACCACGCGCGAAACTTTCGACCCGGCGCTCAAGATCGGCCAGCGTGTGCAAGACGCAGCCCACGCGAACGGGCTCTACCTGCGCGCGATTCCGCCGGACCGTATCAGCTTTATGCCACCGCTGATCATCGAGCAATCTGAAATCGATGATGCCCTCAAAATTCTGCGCAAAGCGCTGGACATCGTCTGGAGCGAGATCAGGTAATGAGCAGGGCTGGCAGACGTCGAGCAGCAGCCAGGGATTCGACGCAAGCCCCCGAACCTGCCTTCTTCCAGGGTGGTCGATATCGGCCACTCAGCGATGCCGATTGCAGGCGCATCATCGACGCGGCATTCGCGATCCTGCACAACACGGGTATCGGTGGTGCGCCCGAATGGTTGACGACACTACTGCTGGAGCGCGGCGCCAGACAACGTGATGACGGACGTATCACCTTCCCGAAAGACATTGTCGAACGCGTACTCGCGCTCGCCAGTCATCGCGTCAGCCTGCCGGGGTTCGACGACAACCGGGGCCTCGATATTGGCAACGGTTACGTGCACGTCGGCACCGGCGGCGCCGCGGTGCAGACGCTGGACGCGGCTAACGGCGAGTATCGAGATTCTAACCTGATTGATTTGTACGAGATGATGCGCGTGCTCGAGCACTGCGACTCGGTCCACTACGGCATACGGCCGATGATTGCGCGTGATATGCCTACCCCACTGGATCTCGACATCAATACCGCCTATGCCTGCCTCAGGGCGACCAGCAAGCCTATTGGTGTCAGCTTTGACAATGCCGGCCACGTGGAAAAGGTAACCGGGATGTTCGACTTGGCGCTAGGCGGTGAACACCGGTTTCGCAAACTGCCTTTTTGCTTTGCCGTCATCGTTCATATCGTGTCACCGCTGCGTTTTGCCGATGAGGGCGTCGACATCATACGTGCCGCCATCGAAGCCGGTATGCCATTACAGATCTGTACTGCAGGCCAGGCCGGCGCCACCAGCCCGGCCGCACTCGCCGGCGCACTCGCGCAGGGACTTGCCGAATCAATCGCCGGCGCCATGGTAGTCGATGCGATCAAGCCTGGACATCCGTGCATTTACGCCTTCCTGCCGTTCATTTCGGATCTGCGTACCGGGGCGATGACCGGCGGCAGTGGTGAATCGGCGCTCGCCAATGCCGCGGCGGCGCAACTGCTGCATTGTCTCGATATGCCGGCCACGGTATCGGCCGGCATGACCGATTCAAAGATCGAAGACGTGCAGGCCGGATACGAGAAAGGTTACAGCATTGCGCTGGCGGCGCAGGCCGGTGCTGACATGATCAACCTCTCGGTCGGTATGCTCGGCTCCATCATGGTCGCCTCGACCGAATCGCTGTTGATCGATAACGACATGTGTGGCGCGATACTACGCACCGTGCGCGGTATCGATGTCAGCGACGAATTGCTAGATCTCGACAGCATCGAACGCGTGGTCTGTGGCGAGGGGCACTTTCTCGGTGAAGCGCAGACCCTGCAATTGATGAAAACCGAGTACGTTTACCCCGACCTCGGCGACCGCCAGTCAGTAGCCGACTGGTTCGATGGGGGTGGCCTGCAAATCTGGGAGCGTGCACGCCAACGCGTTTCCAATATCCTTGCTGAAACACAACCAACCCATCTGTCGACAAGCGCGGACAGGCGAATACGGGACGCGTTTGCAATCAAACTGAATCCGGAGGGATTATGAAAGTCATGCGCAGCGTCGTCATCGACGCGCCCATCGACAAAGTCTGGGCCGCCGTGCGCCGCTTCGACGGCGTCGCCAACTGGAATCCCGGCGTCACCGCGGCAGTGCTGGAATCGGGACTGCCGACCGAGGTCGGCGCAATCCGAAAACTCGATATCGCCGACGGCAGCGTGTTCCGCGAAACGCTGCTGGCGCATTCCGACCTCAAATATTTTTACACCTACGACATCATCGAAAGCCCGCTGCCCTGCCGCAACTATGTATCATGCCATCGCTTCATCGAAATCACCGATGGTGAACGCACGCTCGGGGTCTGGCAGGGTGAATTCGACTGTGCCGAGGCCGACGCCGAGCAGCTCGAAGTCATCGTCGGTGACATGATTTACCTCGCGGCGCAACAGGCGCTCAACCAGTATCTAAACGAGACAACATAATGGCCGATACGCTGGCGCCACGCGCGCTGATCGGGGTCATGACCCCGGCGATGAACACCGTGGTACAACCCGAACTCGAACTACTGCGCCCCGAAGGCGTCAGCAACCAGATGCAACGTTTCCGCCTCGGCGGCGACAAGGTATCTGATGACCTGTTCGATGAAGCCGGGAAGTTAATGGACTGCAACCCGCTTGCCCTGGCTGTCGGGCTCACCACCGATGCCGGACCGGGCGGTGTTGAAAAACTGGAGGCGCGTTGCGCTGAGCTTTCCGCGCAGCTCGGAATTCCGGTGTGCAACGCCTCGATTGCCACACAGAAGGGTTTACACTCGTTGCGAGCAAAGCGTATCGCCGTGCTGACGCCATTCAATGCGGAAGTCGATCGCGTGGTACAGACCAATATCGAACGCGGTGGTTTTGAAGTCGTCGCAATCAAGGGAACCGAGGCTCCGAGCCTGCCGGAAATATGTGAAACACCGCTGCAACAGATTCGTGACCTGGTCGGTGAGCTCGCCAAATCGAATTGCGACGCTATTGCGCAGATCGGCACCGCGCTACCTGTGGTCAGCCTGATCGAAGAGCTGGAGCAGGAAACCGGCAAAACCATCATCGCCTGCAACGCCGCGGTTTACTGGCAGACGCTGCGCGCCGCCGGAATCCACGATGCAGTGCCGGGTTACGGTTACCTGCTGCGTGAATTCTGACAATGCGTGACGCTGCCCGCGTAGTGGTCATCGGCGGCGGAGCAGTCGGCACCGCCTGCCTGTATCACCTGGCACAGGCTGGCGTCAGCGATTGCCTGTTGATCGAGAAGGATGAGCTCACTTCGGGTTCGACCTGGCACGCGGCAGGCAACATCCCGACCTACGCCACCAGCTGGCTCGGCATGCGTGCCGGCAACTATGCTTGGCGACTGTACAAGGACCTGGCCGAAAACATCGGCTCGCCAATCACCTACCGCCACACCGGCGCCTTCTGGCCGGCGCATACGCGCGACCGTATGGACCTGTTTCATCACCTGACCGGGGTTTCACGCTCCGCCGGTTTCGAACTGGCGATGCTGTCACCGGCCGAGATGGAAGCGATGCATCCTTACTACCGGGCCGGCGACTCGGTGATCGGTGGAATATACGACCCCTACGAAGGCGATATCGACCCGAGCCAGCTAACCCACGCGCTTGCCAGCGGCGCGCGGCACGCGGGCGCCGAAGTTGCCCGCTTCACCAGCGTAACCGGCATCGCCCGCAACACCGATAACGAATGGGTGGTCACCACCGACAAGGGTACGGTTCGCTGCGAAGTTATTGTTAACGCTAGTGGATTCTACGGCAGCCAGGTTGCTGAAATGGCGGGGCAAAGCCTGCCCGTGGCTGTACTCGAGCACCAGTACCTGGTAACGGACGCACTCGAAGCGCTGGAACGGGACAAGCAACTGTTTCCACTGGTACGCGATCCCGACGTTCGTTTCTATCTGCGGCGTGAACGCGCCAGCTTCCTGTTCGGCTCCTACGGTCACCCGGGGCGGTTGGCTTTCGCTGACGGCATCCCGGAACAGTTCGCGCATTCGCTGTTCGAGGATTCGGTGGACGACTTTATCGACCTGATCGAGCAAGCCATCGAACATGTACCGTTACTTGGCGAGGCCGGTGTACAGCGCTACGTCAACGGTCCGATCGGATACTCGCCGGATGCGCTGCCACTGTGTGGACCCGCCTACGGACTACCCAACTTCTATCACGCCTGTGGCATTCAAATCGGCATTACCCATTCCGCGGCGGTCGGCAAGGCGATCAGCGAATGGATCACCGAGGGTGAAACCGAATGGGACTATACCGCCTGGGACCCGCGCCGCTTCGGCGACTGGGCGGACCGTGACTACGCGCAAGAACGTATCGTCGAGCTTTACGATCTGCAGTACGCGATCCCGTTCCCGCACCGCATCATTCAATCGGGGCGCCCCATGCAAACGACACCGCTTTACGATCGTTTGAAGAAAAAAGGCGCCGTATTCGGCCAGATCGCCGGCTGGGAGCGCGCCTTCTGGTTTGATCTCGACGACGGTAATGATGTCGATCAACTAAGTTTTCGAAACGCCGAACCCTGGCGTGACGCCGTACGACGTGAATGCTGCTGTCGGCGTGATGGATCACGGCGGCTTCACCAAATTCGAAGTCGAAGGTCCAGGCGCGAGTGCATACATCGATCGGGTTTTCTGCGGCCACCTACCCAGTATCGGGCGCGTAAAACTGGCTTACATGCTGACACCGCAAGGCAAGATATGGAGTGAGGCGACGATTGCGCGGCTAGGCGAGAAACGCTACCTGCTATGCGGGCCGACGCTCGCCGACCAGCGCGATCATGACTGGTTGCGCTGCCGGTTACCGCAAGATGATTCAGTCGAACTGCGGCGCGGCAGCAAGCGTGACGCGGCACTGATGATAATGGGGCCAAAGTCACGCGACCTATTATCAAGGATCACCAGGCATGATATTTCGAGCACCACAATGCCATGGATGTCAGTCGCCGAAATCACGGTTGCGGGCTGTCCGCTGACCACGATGCGCGTGTCCTATGTCGGCGAACTCGGCTGGGAACTACACATGGATTCGGCGGATTTGTGCGCCGTTTACGAAGCCGTCTGCACGGCCGGCGCCGAGTTCGATCTTGTCGATTTCGGCTCTTATGCCTTGAACAGCATGCGCATCGAAAAGGCATACCACGGCTGGGGCGCCGATTTCGGCAGCGAGTACAGCATGTTCGACTCCGGCCTGGAAAAATTCATCGACTTCAACAAGCCTGATTTCATAGGTCGCGAAGCAGTATTGAAACAACGCGAGCAAAAACCACAGTGGCGATTTATCAAACTCATCGTCGACAACAATGACGCCGATTCCCTGGCTGGCGATCCCATCCTGCTCGACGGCGAATGCATCGGTTACGTCACCTCGGGCGGCACCGGGTTTCGCGTCGATCAGTGCCTGGCCCTCGGTTATGTCAGTAATAGCATCAATGATCCTGCAACCGGGTTCGAGATCGAGATCCTCGGTGAGGCCTGCCGGGCTACGCTCGCAAAACGGTTGTTTTACGATGCAGATAACCACCGTCTTCGAAGCTCCATCTGCCGGGGTGATGTGGCTGTAGTCTCAGTTTGATGATGAGTGTTGTGCATATACTGGTTGGTTAAATCCCCGATCGTAAATTCCGGCTGACCACTATCATCAGATAACGGGATGAAACACATGTTTCTTGTTTGTTTGCTTCTTCTCGTAAGTCTATTCGCATCCAACTCATATGCGAAGGAACTTCCTGTTTATGACCTTCTTGCATTTCCCGAAGATGGTTGCTTCGACGTTAAAGAAGATGGTCAGTGCAGCTGGATTTATGCCGATGAAGCAGTGTATGTAGAGGAATGGAAGGCCGGCTTCGTTGGCTGACCCGGGAAGAAGCGAATAGTCTGATTGAGGCGGCCAAAGTCCTTCCTCGAGATGGACACCCTGCTTTTCATCTGGCTGA
>LWDU01032796.1_pt2 | contig 11140 bp, 11 predicted proteins | sample 727161 | NCBI WGS metagenome assembly LWDU01 (sample SAMN04566230, study PRJNA314399) | hydrothermal vent metagenome | isolation source: deep sea hydrothermal plume seawater | place: Mexico: Gulf of California, Guaymas Basin | collected 2004-07-11 | reverse complement strand
GTTTTTTATGTTTCAATTTTAAAAGGTGATACATCTAATTTTTCTGAATATTATGATCCATTTATTAAAAATGGGATTATTCATACAATTTCAATTGATGATTTATTAACAAAAATAAATTCATATGCTGATCTAAAAAATAAAATTCCTCCAAAAACTAATCAGGATATTATTAGTTATTTTTTTAATGATAAGAAAAAAATAGATCTTCAAAAAGTTTTGATATAAATTATAAAATTAATTTATTTTTTTATAATGTATGAAGGAGACAAACAAAATGGAAATTTTTTAATTTCAACATTTTTATCTTCAAAATAATCATCTACGGCTTTTGCTTCTCCTGGAAACGTTTCATAATCATCCAAAAGTAATATTCCACCTTTTGTAATTCTAGGATAATAAATGTCAGTATCAAGATTTAGTAAAGATATTTTCAATCTAGGATTTTCTTCTACATATTTAGGAACTGTTTTAGTTATATCTCCTTCAATTAGCTCAATATTCCTTTCAACTCCTTTATGTTTCAATATTTCTTTTAGTTGTTCTGTTGATATTGATTGATTTCCTGCAACATCAATTTGTAAATCTCGTCGCTGTTTATCTTCTTGAAAAGAAGTTTCTGGAAAATCACCAAAAGTATCAAATCCAATTATTTGTTTTGAAAATGGATTTGAAAAAATTTCTCTAAATGTTGCAAATCTAGAAAATGAAGCACCTTTAAGAACTCCACATTCTACAATTGCTCCTGGAATTTGATTAACTAATTTGAATAATTCGTATTGTGCTAAAATTTTACTAATCCTTGTAATATCACAAGATAAATAAAAATTATTTTCATATTCAAAGGATTTTTTAAAATCTGGTAAATCAATCATAATAATTTAAAAAATCATTTTTGTCTTTATTAAAATATCTAATTTAATGAAAACAAGTAGATATCTGTAATCCTTCTCATAATTACCAATTTATTCTTGTCTACATATTTTTTTGAAATACAAAATGATTAAGTAGAAACTGGAGAAAAGAAATTCATAATGTCAAATGTCCGTGTTACGTATTCTGGATTGATTTCCCTAATCTTAGGATTATCTACTGTTGTTACTGGAATGGTATTTGTTGTAATTATTACTAGAAATTTATCACCTGATGAATTGGGAACTTGGAGTTTAATTGGAGGTTTGATTACATATGTGATAATTATTGAACCTATGATTTCTTATTGGACAACTCGAGAAATTGCACGTGATGTAGAATCCGGAAAAACTGCTGTTTTAACTAGTGGAATTTTTTCAATCATAGGGTTTTCAATATTTCTTCTAATTGCATTTTTTGTTAGTAAGCCCACTGGAACAAATGTTGATATTTTATATTTATCCGCAATAATGATTCCTTTTTCTTTTGTAAATAGAACTCTTTCTTCAATATCTTTAGGGTGGAAACCTCATGTGAATAGTTATGGTGTAATAATTTTTGATATCGCAAAAATTCCAGCTGCCATCATTTTTATTTATTTCTTGGATTGGGGATTAACTGGAGTTATTTTATCTGTAACTATTGCTTACATTCCAAGTATACTTGTTTTAGGTATTTTAAATAGAGAAAAACTTCAAACAAACTTTAACAAAACTTTTCTTAAAAGTTGGTTAAAAAGAGCATGGTTACCTTCATACATTAAATTTCCCAATGTAGTGGTTTTTGATGTTTTAATATTTTCCTTAATAACAGGTTCCGTAGTTGGCCTTGCTTACTGGGTATCTGCTTTTGCAATTGGTTCCGTGGTTGGTCATTCTAGTCAAATAACAAAAGCAGTTTATCCTAAATTATTAAGTGGAGGGTCCAATAAATTTTATGAAGTAAATTTCATTAGATTATTATATTTTGCATTTTTGTTTACATCAATTTCAATATCTTTTGCGAAACCAGGATTGTTCATTCTTAATCCAATATATGATGTTGCAGTTCTTGTAGTTATATTTCTCTCTTTAAGGACTTTCTTACAAATGCTGGCAAGTTCATTCACAAATGCTATGCAGGGAATTGAAAAAGTAGATCTTAAAGAGTCATCAGTTAAAGATTATCTGAAAAGTAATTTATTTTATCTTCCTACTATTAGATTAATACGACGTGCTGTATACCTTAGTTCTCTTGCAATAGGTCTTATTATTCTAATGCAATTCAATACTTCTCAACTTGATCTTGTAATTGCTTGGTCAATAATTGTTTTTATTATTGAAATTCCATTTACAATTTATTTATTTCATTTAGTTAAAAAAAATCTATCTTTATCTCTTGATATAATTACAATATTGAAATATTTGTTAATTAGTATTGGTGTGTTTACTGGAATTCATTTAATGATGCAAGAATTTTTGGAATATGATGCAAAATTAATTAATTTCTTTTTTAATTTACTTCCATTCTTAATTTTAGGATTATTATCCTATTTTGGATTTACATACTTGGTTGATCATAAAACTAGAAAACTTTTCAAAGGTGTATTATTGGAAATTAATAATAGAATTAGTAAGAAAAAATGAGTAAATGTAGAATTATTCTATCATTTCCCATTGTATTGGTGTTTCTTTAGGTATGAAAATCTTGGATTTTTTACCAATAACTTTTTCAAAATCTATTGGTTGAATTCCATTTCCAGGTCTTCTAATATCTATTATTTTAGAAGTTATGGTTTCACCTTGATTAATATCTTGTAATGATATTATACTTACTTTATTGTTAAGCATATTTTTTTGTTCTAGTTTTGTGGGCATTTTTTCTCCTGACCCTTTCATCTGTTCTATCCATCTAATTTTGCTTATCAAGTCCCGAAATTCATCTTTAACTAGAGATATGGAATCATCTACCCCCTTAGGATTTTGAATATCTCTAAAATGACGTTCTATCATATTTGCACCTAGACTTACAGCTGCAAGAGAGGAAATATTCCCTATTGTATGATCTGAATAACCAACAGGTATGTTAAATTCTTCTTTCATTGTTAAAATTGCATTCAAATTAACATTTTCTGGTTTTGTTGGATAATCTGACACACAATGAAGAACAATTAACTGATCATTACCTTCAGCCAAAATTGCATTTACTGAATTTCTTACTTCTTCTAATGTACACATTCCTGTTGATAAAATAATTGGCTTACCAATTTTTGATACTTCTTTTAATAATGGAATGTGACATGCTAGATCAGAACCAATTTTGTATACTGCAAGATCCATTTTTTTCATTATATCTAGATCATTCATGTGACTTGGAGCTGAAAATACTGTAATTCCTTTATCATTTGCATATTTTACAACAGATAATTGCAATTCTTTAGAAATTTCTGCTTCTTTAAATAATTCATATTGTGATACTCTACCTGTTGTTTCTAAATCAAATAAATTATTTTTTGTTGTAATCGTTTCTGCTTCTAGAGTTTGAAATTTTACTGCATCCACTTTAATTTCCACTGCAGAATCTATCAACCTTTTTGCTTCTTCAATATTATGAAATGCACCACCTATTTCAGCAACAGTATAACATGGATGATTTTCCCCAATTATTTTATTTTGAATTTTAACTTCTTTCATAATTTTATCCATTTTTTAAATTATTCTTCTTTTCATTTTAAACATCTTAATTCCAGTTAAATTTCATATCAAGTAATCTTTCTAATTCTTCATTATGTGGTTTGTAATAATCTTTCAATATTTTTCTTTCTTCTACATTAATTTTTTCATATGAACCAACATTTTTTCTACTAAATTCTTTAATTTCAAAATCTGCTAATCCAAGAAATTTGAATACTTTACTTACTGTTTTCTGAATTTCAATTTTATCAGACATATTATCAGTTGGAACAAAATGAAATTGTTCTTTTGGAAATACTTTAAACCATTCTTTCAAATGTGTAGCATATTTACCCATCGTAAAATATGGTGTTTTAGTTTCTACATGGTTTTCTCTTGTAATCAAATCATTTTCTACCATATATTTCCAATTTTGTAATCGTTTTTCATCTTCTTCAATTGCATCATTAAATGATAATGAATCATCCCATTTTTTTTTAAAGTTAAACTGTGAGTACGCACGATCTGCAGGATTTCTAAGAACTACAATCAATTTTGTATTGGGAACTAATTTTTTAATTCTTAACGCACTTGGATAATACATCATATATCTTGCTGAATAATCTCCAAAACAATATTTTCCATTTCTTTCTTTTAAGATCATTTTTTGTTTTATAGTAGGATAATGAGCTTTATACCAACCAACTCCTCGATTAAAATTTGCATCAAAAAAATATTTCCCATACTTTGTTGGAATTCCTATATTTGGATGCTGAGTCACATATGAAAATAATGATTTTGTTCCACATTTAGGAAACCCAACAACCATAAAATCTGGAAAAGTTCTTGATGATGATGTAAGTGTTCTATAACTTCCATCTAATGAGAATCTTAATGGATTCAAGCGTGGATGTTTAATTAACCAATTACTAAGTTTATTTTTATTCACTGACATTAGTTTATTTTATAAAATTGAATCATATATGTATATATGTAAAAATATTTTGAATTTTAATTTGTGGACAAAATTTTTTTAAAAATAAATTTTAATTTTTAATTTGTACAATCATTTAAAATTTTTATAGCATTTTCACCTTCATGAAAAAGTAAATCAATAATTGATAAATTAGGAATAAATTCTTTTTTTAGTTGATTGTATGTTGGATGTTCAAACTTTTCATAAATAATTGAAATTTTACCTTTTTCAAAAATGCTTTCATCCAAGTATTCTTTTCCAAAGCTACCTGATCTATATACCGAAGCATTAAGTTTTTTACAAATATCAAACAATCTTTGAGTTTCCATCGTTTCTATTTTCAATTCAGATGATCTTATTGTTGGTGTATCTATGTGTAATATTTTATTAAAATATTTGATTAATTCCAAGTTTAAATCTAATAATTTTTCAAATTTTTTATTCAAAATTGATTCAATTTCTGGCCAATAATTTTTGAAGTATGGAGACGTTTTGTAATTTACTTCAATCAAATTTTTATGACTATTTATCCAATTCTTTGAATATGAAATTTTCACCTCATTAAGTTTTTTTTCAAAAGGGTGTATTACCGGAACAGAAATCCAACAACTATTTCCATTTGAACGAATTTTATTTCTATTATCCCATGCACGAATTGCATATTGTGCATCATCTAAATATACAAAAATATCACTGGTTTGGATTTTTTTAAAAAATCCAATATATGGTATAAATCCTGGCTGTCTGATAGTTACAAGTGTCATTTTTATTTAATTCTCTTTAGTAATAGTTTAATTATATTTTAATTATTTTAAGTGATAGAGTATAAACTTTGGAGACTATTTAGATATGAATAAATCAAATAACAAAATTATCTGCATAATTCAAGCTCGAATGAATTCTACTCGCCTTCCTGGAAAGGTACTAAAAAAAATAGACGATAAACCATTATTGTGGTATCTCTTAAATTCTCTCCAATACTCAAAAACATTGGATCATATTGTTGTCGCAACTACTAAAAAAAAAATTGATGATCAAATTGTTAAATTATGTAATAAAATGAAAATTTCTACTTTTCGTGGTAATGAAAATAATGTTTTAAATCGTTTTTGTGAAGCTGGTAAAAAATATAATGCTACACACATTGTAAGAATTAGTGCAGATTGTCCATTTATGGATCCTACAATAGTTGATAAAATTGTAAGAAAATCACTTTCATCAAATGTTGATTATACATCAAACACATTACCTAAAACATATCCAATGGGATATGAAGTAGAAGTAATTAAATTTCTAGCATTATTAAAATCTGAAAAAATGACAAATGATCTTGGTGATCGAGAACATGTAACATTATTTATAATGAGAAATCCAAAAATTTTTTCTCAGTATAATGTTGAAGCTCCCAATTTATTTAAAAAACCAAAAATCCGTGTTTGTGTAGATACTGAAGAAGATTTTTGTGTGATTCAAAAAATTGTTAATTTTACTAATACGCAACAAAAATTTATTTCTATTAGACAAGTTCTTAGAATTCTTGATAAAAATCCCAAAATTAAAAAATTGAATTTTCATGTGAAACCAATTGTTACACATGGATTTGTTTAATTGTAATTAATTTGAGTAAATCTGAAAAAGTAAATCGTCTAACCATTGTGTATTATTTCTATTTAATTCTATTTTATCTGTATTATCATAATCCGGAATAAATTTTTTCCATTCTTTGATATTATTAGCTTTATTATTATTTAATGGTCCCTCAGTCAGAAAAAAATTTGAATTATTTATTTTGATATTTTTTTTTGGTTTGATGGATGGTATGGGAATTTTTGGAGTAATTACTCTACAACCCTCTTGTATCATTTTCATTAAATGTAATATGTGATTTAGATTTGGTTTTATTGAATAATAAATTAAAGTAGCATCACTAAAATCTACATTTTCAATAAATTTATTTTCTAAGATAATATTTTTCCCTTTTCCTTTTTCTAAAACCCTATTTGTAGCTTCAAAAAAGTTTTCAATACGTGCTTCAATTCCAATATTTTTTTTAGGATTACGATTTTCTGCTGCTGCAATACAAACTGTTCCATATCCACATCCTAAATCATAAAAAACATCGTCTGATGTCATTTCTGCAAAATCAAAAATTTTTAAACATTCATCATATGTTGTAACATCTGGATTGCCAAAAAAACTTTGAAAATCACTCATGACTTTAATTATTTTACCGTTGATTGTTTTCTTCTATTTGCCTATCTCTTGAGATCGATTAGACATATTCTTTAATGTTATCAATTTATCATTAACTTTAGTTTTTTCTTTTGTTGTTTTTCTAGGATACATACACCATTTACAAGGAGATAATTTTTCAACTCCCATTTTTTCAAGATGTATATCACGAGCAGCCTGTAATTTTTTACCATGCCAAACATTAAAGATGGTTTCTTTGTTTACGTTTCCTACATCTGTTGTTCCCATCTCATCATTATAACATAANTATAATACAGGACAAGGTCCATAATCTTCAATGTACTCGATCTCCGTATCCTTTCTTAAACAATCTAGTAACTCTCCGGATGTCACCTGATCTGCTATTGGATTAAACGTATCTAGATATTTTTGAGCGTTTGATTCTTCAATTGCAGGCCAGACCCCTTGAATTTTAATTATGGGTTTTACAGATTTGTTTTTCTTTTTAATTTCGTGATACTTTTTGATTTTGTCTAAAGTCTCTTCAAACTTCAATGGTTTTCGTATTTTTTCATATGTTTCACCTGTACCATCTACTGAAATAGAAAGCCAATCTAATCCTGCTTTCATTAACTTTTCAAATCTTTCAGGATTAAGAAATCCTCCATGTGTTAAAGTTGATACCTCTTTAATTCCAGCTTTTTTTGCATAACTTACCATTTCATCAAATTTTGGATGTAAAAATGGCTCACCTCTCCAACTTAATCTAATAGAATAATTTGATGAATATGATGCACATTCATCAACTAACTTTTTAAAAAGTTCAAAATCCATATGCATTCTTGATACTCCTTCTTTGAATTCATCAGTAACAGTATAGCACATTGGACAATTAAGATTACAAGCACTTGATGTTTCTATATCTACATGAGTTGGAAATTTACTAACATGTTTTAATCTGGGATTCAAATGCCATCTCATACGATCCAAAATATAACTGCCTAAATGCCCATGACCACGTTTGAGTTCAAATTTTAATTTTTCAATTCGTCCACTAAAATAAATCATATTTTTATTAATTTCCATACTAATTTTCTGAATCTAAGAAAAGATAAAAAGGTTTGTTGAAATTTTTTCTTAAAACTATTTTTATTTGTCTACATTTTTTTCTATATTTTACATTTTTACAAGCATTGAACATACGTTTATTTTTAATACAACTCATTAAACATACCAATGATGAATGTTCCGTATTTTGAACCTTGGATTACTACTAAAGATAAAAAATCAGTAATGAAATCTCTTGATAGTAGATGGTTGACAAATGGACCATTTTTAAAAAAATTTGAGAAAAAAGTTTCTACATTTCTTGAAACCAAATTTGCAATAGGCACTTCTAGTGCAACAACTTCTTTACACCTATCTCTTCGTGCATTAGGGATAAAACCTGGTGATGAAGTAATAGTTCCAACTAATACGTTTGCTGCAACAGAAAATGCTGTTCTATATTGTGGTGCTACTCCAGTTTTAACTGATGTTGATATGGATACTTTTAATATTTCAATTACAGATACTAAAAAAAAAATTACTCGTAAAACTAAAGCAATAATTCCAGTTCATTATGGTGGACAATCATGTGATTTAAAAGAAATAATTAGTATTGGAAAAAAATTTAACTTAAAAATTGTAGAAGATTGTGCACATGCATTAGGTGCAACATATAAAAATAAAAAATGTGGGAGTTTTGGAATTTGTGGTTGTTTTAGTTTCTATCCTACTAAAATAATTACAACTGGAGAAGGTGGAATGGTAAGTACTTCAAATAATACTATTGCAAAAAAAATTAATTTACTAAAATCACAAGGAATGTCTGTTAGTGCAAAATCCCGTGAATCTGCTGGAAATTGGAAATACGATGTTGTAGATGTAGGATATAACTATCGAATCGATGAGATGAGGTGTGCATTAGGATTTTCTCAAATGCAACGAATAGATCAAATTAATAAATTACGAATAAGAGTAGCAAAGAAATATGATAAAGCATTATCACAAATTCAGGGTTTAATTTTACCTATAAATAAAAAAGATAGAAACCATATTTATCATCTCTATTCACTTAGAATTACTCCTGATTATCATCTTACAAGAGATGAATTATTTGCTAAATTACACAAGTTGGGTGTGGGGTGTAGTGTACAATACATTCCATTACATCAAATGTCATATAATAAAAAAAGAATACAAAAAAATCAAAAGTTTCCTAATGCTGATTTAATTAAAAATCAAGTATTATGTATCCCAATATTTCCTAAAATTACTGAAAAACAAATTCAAAAAGTAATTTCTATTCTAAAATAAAATATTAATAATTTAATTAACTATTTTTCTTATTATGTAAAATACTTCAGCATATTTTATTCCAATAGTTGATCCCCAAAACATGGCTCTATTCTTAATTGCTTTTTTTGATCTTGGATGAGGAAATGGTTTAATTTCTCCTGAATAATTTGCAACAGCTTTAATTTTTTTATCTACAAATTTTTCAATATTTACAAATAAGTTAGGCTGATTATTTTCAAATGGATTTCCCCATTCTGTTGATGATGGAGTTTCATAACACAATATTTGTTTAATTGATGAATTTGGTATGGGTCTACATGCAATTAAAGTTGCTTCAAACATTCTTCTATGATCCTGATTCACATCTCCCCAGTAGTGTGTATACACTATATTTGGAGAATATTCTTCTACCTCATTTTCAATTTTTTTAGCAAGATCTTTTAGTGGAATTATATCTAGTTGTTGATCAGGATAGTTAAAAAATTTAATTTTTCTAATACCTAATTCTTTTGCAGCTTTCATAGCTTGATTTTGACGAATTTTTATTTTAGAACTTGATTTCCCTCTTGCAGATTCACCGTCAGCAAAAATTAGAACCTGCACAACATCTCCTTTTTTTGCATGATGACATAGAGTTCCACCCAAACCTAGAGTTTCATCATCTGCATGTGCACAAATAACTAAAATTTTATTCATTTTTCATCAGTGATTTTCTTTCATTTTAAGTATTTCATTTGCAACTCTTTTTGAACCTAAACCATCTACCATTCTTTTCCTATTTCTAGTAAGGAATTTTCTTTCATATACTTCATCTACAAATATTCTGATTTTACTCTCTGAATTTTTATTGATAATTCCTAAATTTTTTGCAAAACCTAGTTTTTGCCATTGTTTAGCGGTAATAATTTGATGATTATCATCAGAAATAATACCTGTGGGTATTTTCATACATGCAAATTCATAGGTAGTTAATCCACCTGTACATAAACCATATTTTGTATTTCTCATTTCTTTTGCCATATTCTTAGTCGAATTTTTTACATGAAGGTTTTTAGAATATTTTTTCTGCAATTTATTTAATTCACTATTTTTTTTTGCAACTGGACCAAGAATGATTTTAACTTTTAATTTATTCAAGTAATCTGGAAGAATTTTTAAAATTATTTCAATAATATTTTTTTCATCATATCCACCAAAACTAATTAAAAGATCCCATTTTTTTATATTTTTTTTATTCATTTTAGAAAATTCTTTATTTAATATTTGAAAATTTGGACCTATCATACATTTTGAATTTAATTTATTTTTTGTAATCTGATTTTTAAAACCAATAAAACCATTTACTATCAAATTTGCTTTAAAATTTAAATCAAGTAAATCTGAAATTATTACTACTTTAATAATTTTTGATAATTTTTTTACATATAATTTAGAAATTTTATACCTATCAATAATTACAATATCAATTTTCCATTTTTCAATCTGTAATTTTGTGTTTTTAAAATCTTGTTCAGTTTTAATCTTATTCATTACTGTCTCAATTTTATTAAAACCATTTTTTTGTAAAATTTCTTTTGCTCCTCCAAAATCTTCCAATAAAAAATAGATTTTATTATATTTTAGTTCTTTTGCTAAATTGATAGTTCTGTAAATATGACCTAATCCCAATTCTTTTCCTTTTGCCCTTCCACCGCCTGTTCTAATTAGGATGTTATTCATTTTTAATATTATGAACTTTATTATCTATAAATAAGAATATGTCCACATTTTAATTTTAAAATTTTTAAACTAGTTATAAATAATAATGTGACAGTTTTGTAATAACTATCTTGAATGTACAATTAAGAAATGTAACTAAAGAAGATTGGGATTACATATTGAAATTAAGAAATAGTAAGTATGTACAACTTCAAATGTATACTAAACATAAAATTACTAAATTAGAGCACTATGCGTATCTAAAAAAACAAAAAAGAAATAAAAATTTTGTAAATTGGATAATAAGTTTGGATTTTAGAAATATAGGATATATTCGTGTATTAGATAATGATGTCAGTATAATGATTGA
>LWDU01038998.1_pt1 | contig 11147 bp, 11 predicted proteins | sample 727161 | NCBI WGS metagenome assembly LWDU01 (sample SAMN04566230, study PRJNA314399) | hydrothermal vent metagenome | isolation source: deep sea hydrothermal plume seawater | place: Mexico: Gulf of California, Guaymas Basin | collected 2004-07-11 | reverse complement strand
GCGAAGAGGCCTGGGCCAACGAAGTCAGCGCACTCGCCAACATCACGCTCTTCCCCCGGACCGACTCCTGGTGGACCGGCGCGAACATCCCGGGCAAGCCGCGCTACTTTTCCGTGTACCTGGGTGGCAGCATCTACTATCAGCGTATCTATGACATGGCCGACCAGGGCTACAAAGGGTTTGTGTTCGAGCAAGCGCGCCGCGTGGACGACGCTGAAGCGTCGTGAGCGCGTTCGACTCGGTCGGAGTCGACCGATCCAGTGGGCAGCCACGCAACCCGAGGGTCAGCCACCGCGAATCGAACGAGCACTAGAGCGGATTCGCTGAGACCAACTTGGCATAACGCCCATACCTCTGGACGTTGCGTCAGACGCCGGCTTGAATGTCCCATCCTCAGGGGCTCTGCATGCCAGTTCTATCTCAGGGGGCGGTAGAGGCTCGCATCGGGTCGCCGGCCTTCTTTTGCTGGTCGCGTTCCCCACGGAAACCGGGGCAGGCGAAGAACTGTCCCGCCAGCTGGGACGGATGGGGCAAGGCACTCGACCAACTCGGCCGGGCTGGTCTCTGTTCGTAATCCGCATTTCCACGGAGAGAAAGAATATTGGTATCAGGTTCCCGATTGGTTTTTTGCATCTGCCTCGCTGCCAATCTGCCCGCGCGCCTCCCGCCAGGCCGATTGGGGCGGGCTATCTATCCATCCGGCGCACTCGCCGGTGAAACTTCCAATCTGATCGTCGCCGCAGCCGTGCGGTGTGTAGCCGAGCAAGGCTCGGAGCCTCGGGCCAAACTTGCTCGCGACTTCTGGCGGAGTTTCTAGGTACTGGTTGACTTCCTGACGCAGCCAACCCAGACAGTAGGTATTGATGAGGCCGGTCCGGACGTCCTGGCTTTCGTTTGCGCCTCCGCCGTGCCAGGTTGAACCCAGGTAGAATAGGGCAGAGCCCTTTGGCATAACCGCCGATTCCCAGTTCGAGAGGTCCGGCAAGTGCCAGGACCGGAGAAAACGATGGGAGCCCGGTACAACACGAGTGCCGCCGTTTTCTTTCGTGAAGTCGTTGAGTGCCCACATGACGCTGATCTGCAATTCCGCACCGGCCAGTTCGAGTGGATAAAGCGAATCGTCCCGGTGGAGAGCCTGTGGGCCCTCGCCGGGCAGGATTTCGACAGCTGTCAAACTGCTTGCCTGATAAGTTGCACAATGCGGAAGCAAGAATTCATCGGCCAATGCCACCAACATGTCGTGATCGACAAGTTCAGCCGCGCTCGGGGCGGCGCGCATAATAGCGCTGAAACGTCGCGTCTTGGTGCCATCGAAGGCACTTTGCTCCGCAAGGGCGGATTCGTCGAGCTTCGGGCGCAACTCCGCGGCCACGGCATCCACAATATCGGGCCCGGCTAATTCAGTAACGACTACGGCGCCATCCCGTCTAAGGGCCATAACGACGTCTTCTTCCGGGGCATTCCTGTCCAGATAAGTAAGTGCCATAGAGCGTTCCCTCCCCGGTGATAGTCTGTCGAACTCGATGACACATGGTAGTGGAGGGTAATTCGTCACTCAATCTGGTTTGTTGGCTCTTTTGGTTGGCCGCGAGACCGGCCTCGGTCTGTATTCCCAATTCTGTGAAGACTGACAGCGACCACGATGGCTACAGAAATATCTGCGATGCGGGTATCAACAATGACGGATCACAGCGACGCCATGAGTGGGGGAAGTCGCAACGCTTCACACGCGTGGCTCCGGCGGCGAGTGGCAGATTGCCCCGCTTTGGGTTGTCGACCTCGACAGCGGATTTTTTCTGCGTGCTGGAACGCCGGAACCAGGGCGCCTACGGGCCCCGGACTGCTATCGAGATCTCCTGTCCCCCCTCTATATCGCGTGTGGTGCATCTCGTGTGGTGCGCGTCCCAGTGTGTAGAATGGGCCACATGGAAGTGTCTATCCGTGTCGGGGATTGGAAAACTCATGAATCGCATGCCGAGAAGTGAGTGGGAATGCAGGGGCGCGCTGTAGCACCCGGCCACGCAGGCTCCTAACCTCCGTGGTATCTGGCAAGAGTTCGGAGGCCAATGTCCTTGATTCGAAGCCGCGCGCGCACTAACGAATCCACGTATAGGGGGAACGTGTCTCTTCGCCAGAGGCGAATGGTTCCCATCGGCGGCCTTCACTTAGCAGTCATTTTGACGCTTTTGTTCGTAGCGACCGCGTGCCCATCCCAAGAACCCTCAGAGCTTCGGGTAAATGAGAAAGCATCGGCTGGGGATGTAGAGCGCTACACGCGCCGTTTCTTTCATGGGAATCCGGAGCCTTGGCGGTTGGAAAGCGAAGCGATACAAGAATCGTTTACCGATCGCCCCATGGTCATTTATGAAATGAATCGATTCACGCCCGGGACGCAAGCCACGGCGCGCCAGACCAAGAGTGCTCGTGACCTCGTAGAACGCAGTAAGCGGGCTGCTTTAAAGCATGGCTGGGAGGACGTCGAGCAGGGAATCGCGGATGGTTTCGTTCTCCAGCCCGGCGATCGAATCCATTACTTCAACGAGGAGTACATCCGCGACGATCGCGTGCTAGATCCGGATCGCCCAGAGTACTTGATGTATTTCGACACGCCGAACGGAAAACTACTGGCCGGAATGATGTTTTACGCTCGGTCTTTGGAAGAGCATGGGCCCCAGTACGGTGGCCCTCTCACGCTTTGGCACTATCACCGATGGAAGTACGAAGTCTGCTTGAAAGATGGCTTGATTCCATCGGGCCCGCGGCGATATTCGGAAGACGATCCTCCCTGTCCACCTGGATTCCAGGGCAGTGACAAAAGCCCGGAGATGACTCACGTATGGCTCATCGAGCGGCCGGGAGGACCATTCGCGACCAGTATGTTCGTTCCTCGAAGGCTCGTAAATAAGTTGTCGAGAGAACGCCACCGAAGACTCGACCAGAGACCGCAATCATCCTCAAATCAGCAAGACTCGGCTGACTTCCCAGCATCGGACGAAGCCGGTACTCCGCCACAGGTAAGGATAGAAAGCGCGCCCTCTCCCTGACCTCTGGAGCCAAAGAATCGAAAGGATACGACATTCAAGCTGGGTTCTGGCACAACGTCCGGGTATGGGCGTTATGTCAAGTTCTTGTCGGGAGGCCCGCGACGGGGCGCGGGTCTCCGTGTCGATTGCTTTGCCGGTGACGAGTCGTCCGGGTTTTTCGTGTATCCTCGGAGCTTCGGGGGTTCGTCAACCTTTTCTATTTCGCTGGAGACGCGATGACTTCATTTCGGCACGACTCGGGTCCCGACCCCATTCGGCCCGATCTCGTCCAGGCATATCAAGGGGCCTGGGACCACATTGCGGCTGCCGGGACCTGGTTGACTGGAGTTCAGCGTGTGGCCGTGGCCGACGAGACTCGCCGGGCGAAGAAATGCGCCCTCTGTCTGGCCCGAGCGAAGGCTCTTTCCCCTTTTTCGGTCGAAGGGGAGCACGATCACGGCGGAGCCCTCTCAGAATCCATGGTCGACGAAATTCATCGTGTGACCACGGACGCCGGGCGCTTGACTGAAAAGTGGTACCGATCGCTTCTCGACCAGGGCATGACTGCCGAGACCTACGTCGAGGCTCTGGGGGTGAGCGTGCTCGTGATCAGCATTGATGCATTTCACAAGGCAATGGGATTTCCACTCGAGCCCCTTCCTGCTCCTTGTCCCGGTGAGCCGAGCCGGATTCGGCCGGACGCGATCGTGGATGGAGATGCGTGGGTGCCAATTCAATCGGCACGTGACGTGGGGGCGCTGGCTGGGCTGCCCGGGCCAGCTCCGTATGCCTTGCGAGCCCTGAGCCTGGTTCCGGACGAAGTCCTGGCATGGAGAAGGGTTTCAGACGCCCAGTATCTCAGTGTGGTTGAAATGCGGGAATTCGGGAGAATTCGAGAACTGGATCGCTCCCAGATTGAACTCGTGGCTGGGCGTGTTTCTGCGCTCAATGAGTGCTTCTACTGAACGAGTTCCCACGCATTGATGCTCCGTGCGAGCATCGAGTATTCGGGCGTAGATGCCAATCTCAAGGGGATTTCGGAAGGGGTAAAGGCGGGTGATGCCGGTATTGCCCACGGCGAGCGGTTGATCACTTTTGCAAGCGCAGCGGTGGCCGGAGACCCGACGGAATTGGCGACGGCACGCGATGGGCTTCGAAATGTCGCAGGTTCTGGGGCGCTGGTCGATGCGGCAGCGGTAGTCGGCAACTTCCAGGGAATGGTTCGTATTGCCGATGGTGCGGGCATACCCCTCGATGGTGCGACCCTTGCCCTGACCAGTGGCCTTCGGGAGGACCTTGGTGTTGAGCACTACGCAAGTCGCCGACTGGGAGGCTCAGCGGGATTTGCCAAAATGTTTGGCCCTGCGTTGCGCGGGGTAGCTTCGTTGGGATTGCGCATGGCGGGCCGGCATTCTCGGAGAAAGAGCGCGCAATGATGCGCTCGAGCGATCCGGAGCGCGGGGAGATGCTCTCTTGGAATTTTTGATCATAGATTTTGAGAATCCGATTTTTCGTAGCCCCGACGCCCCTTGCCCGGGGCGTTTCTCGGCACCCTTGGATGGCCGTGGCTGATCGATGAGTGGGTCGACGAGTTCCTCTACTTCGGGCTACTCCCGGGCGATCGCCCTCGTTAGTCTGATTATTGCGGCTGAGGCGATTTTTTCGCTGCCCTATCACGTAGCGAGATACTTCCGCCCAACATTTTTGCTTGCCTTCGATGTGACAAATACCCAGCTGGGCCTTCTGCAGTCTGCCTACGGAGTTGTGGCGATGCTCGCCTATTTTCCGGGTGGCCCGGTCGCGGATCTCTTTCCAGCGAGAAAGCTTATTACCGGGTCCCTGCTGAGTACAGCGGCGGGGGGACTCTATTTCTCGACAATTCCGAACTTCGACGAACTGTGGCTCTTGTTCGCATTCTGGGGTTTGACAACGATCCTTCTTTTCTGGGCGGCACTGATTAGAGCCACCCGGGAATGGGGGGACTCGCATCGGCAGGGGCGAGCCTATGGTCTGCTGGATGCCGGCCGTGGTTTGCTGTCGGCCGTGATGGCTTCGGTGGCCGTCGCTCTATTTTCTCTTTTGCTTCCAGAGAACACCGAGTCTCTCACTCAAGCCGACCGGGTGCAGGCGATCCGGGAGGTGATTCTCTTTTATACCGCGGTCACCTTTTTCGCCGCTCTTCTGACCTGGTTTTTCGTTAAGGAGCCCGCTTCTTCGCCCGAACAACGCGGCGGAGCGTCTTTCTCCGCAAGGCAGATGCGCAAGGTGCTCGGACTGCGGACGGTGTGGCTCCAGGCCCTCGTCGTGATCTGCGCGTACGTGGGTTTCAGGGGGATTGATTACCTATCTCTTTTTGCGGTGGAGGTCTACGGGCTTTCAGAGGTCGAAGCGGCTCAGATTAGTGCTGCTCTCACCTGGGTCCGTCCGGTTGCCGCCTTGGGTGCTGGTTTTTTGGGGGATCGAATTCTCTCGTCTCGCGCGTCGGGGATTTGTTTTATTTTTCTTGCCGCTGCGTATCTTGTCTCAGGGACGGATGAGTTTAGCCTGCTGGGCGTACAGATTTTCATTTTGAACATCGTTGTTTCGAGTGCGGCGGCTTTTGGTCTTCGGGGAATCTATTTCGCACTGTTAGAAGAAGGGCAGGTCCCCGCTGCCGTAACGGGAAGCGCTGTAGGGGTCGTTTCGGTGTTGGGGTACTCGCCGGATGTTTTTTTTGGGGTCGCGATCGGGTGGTTGTTGGACAGCTATCCGGGGGCTTCAGGATATCAATACTTTTCTTGGGTGATGCTCGGTTTTTCGATTCTGGGCATGACGGCAAGTTTTCTCTTTGCCAGAACGACGAATCGCGCGCAAAGGTCACGCGCTTGTCTATCTTAGAAGCGGCCCGCTTCTCGTCCACGGAGTCGTGCTAAAGTTTTTTCCGTTTGGCGGATGTGACCGCTGATTCTCTCGAATCTGGGCGAACTTGTTGTAGAGATTCCGTTACATCCAATGGCGGTTCGGAGTCTGGGGTTGAATTCAAAGAGTGAGATGAGTTTGGGTGCTTCCCAAGAGGGCAGAGAGCGGGCCGAACAGTTGGCTGAGCGATTCCGCTCGATTCGGGCGACGACATGCTCGCTGGCGAATGTGCTCTCGGCGGAAGATTGTGCGGCCCAGTCGATGCCGGATGCGAGTCCAACTAAATGGCATATGGCTCACACTACCTGGTTCTTTGAGACGTTCATTCTTGCGGCCGATAACCCAGGATTTTCGCCATTTGCCCCGTCTTTCAGCACTGTCTTCAACTCCTATTACAACTCTGTGGGCGAACAATACCCTCGCCCGCAGCGCGGACTGCTCACCCGACCGGGTCTAGCCACAGTGCTCGAGTATCGAGGTGCTGTAGACGAAGCGATTCTCAAAGGACTGGAAGCCTGCTCCTATTCAGTGGAACTTCTAGGCATCGTTGAACTTGGGCTCAACCACGAGCAACAGCATCAAGAACTGATCCTGACGGATGTTCTCCACCTTCTTTCAATGAATCCCGCGTATCCCGCCTATCGAAGTGACCTGCCGAAGGCAGACCCGTGCGAGTTGGCAGCCATTCGATGGCACCGAGGGGCCGAAGGAATTCACAGCCTGGGACACTCTGGCGCAGGCTTTGGCTTCGACAATGAGGGGCCGCGACACAAAGTCCTTTTGAACCCCCATGAGATCGGGTCGCGCCTTGTGAGCAACGGAGAGTTTCTGGCTTTCATCGAGGACGGTGGGTACAAACGACCAGAATTTTGGTTGGCCGAAGGCTGGGCTCTGAGCGAGTCGGAGCGCTGGGAGGCTCCGCTCTACTGGGTTTCGGGGGAGAATGGCTGGCAGAACTTCAGCTTGTCGGGGCTGGACGGCCTGGTTCTGAGTGAACCCGTCGCTCATGTCAGTTATTTCGAGGCGGATGCCTTCGCACGTTGGGCGGATGCTCGACTGCCACTTGAGGGCGAGTGGGAGATGGCTGCGAGCAGCCCACAATCCGAAGACAACCTGCTCGAATCCGGACGCTTTCGCCCCCAAGCGGCTGCGTGCAGCGGGGCCGAACACCCCAGTCAGTTGTTCGGAGACGTGTGGGAGTGGACGAGTTCCCCGTACCAAGCGTACCCCGGTTATCGGTCGGGGCCGGGCGCTCTGGGAGAATACAATGGGAAATTCATGTCGAACCAATATGTGCTTAGAGGGGGGTCGTGTGTGACACCGCGTCAGCATATACGGTCCACCTATCGAAATTTCTTTCCAGCCCATGCCCGGTGGCAATGGAGTGGGCTGAGGTTGGCCCGCGATGTGTGAGGTTTGGCGTGCGTGAATCAGGTGGTTTTCTTGACGATGTTCTTGTTGGTCTTCGGGGCGAACAAAAAACGCTGCCATGTAAATATCTCTACGACGAGAGAGGGTCTCAGCTCTTCGAGGATATTTGCGAACTGACCGAGTATTATCCGACTCGAACCGAGTTCGGAATCATGAACACATTCGTTGAGGATATGGCCAGACATCTCGGCGAGTCGGTGCTGTTGATCGAGTACGGAAGCGGGAACAGTCGCAAGACACGACTTCTCCTTGACGCGATGAGGGCGCCCGTGGGCTATGTGCCCATTGATATCTCCCGCGAAATTCTTAAGGAGTCTGCCAGTGCGATAGAGAAGCGATTCCCGGGGCTTGAAGTTTTTCCCATTTGCGCCGATTACTTGATGCCTGTGAGTATTCCCGAGCCGGGTGTGCTCGTTGCACGACGCATTGTGTATTTCCCTGGCTCGACGATTGGGAACTTCAAGCCCGATGAAGCGCTCGAGTTCTTGAAACGGGTGGCGAGTCAGGTCGGCGAAGGCGGTGGTATTCTCATCGGTGTCGATTTGAAAAAAGAGTCCGGCGTGCTGAAGCGGGCCTATGACGACCGAAAAGGAGTCACGGCAGCATTCAATCGCAATCTTCTTGCGAGAATCAATCGAGAGTTGGCCGGCGACTTTCCTGAAGACAAGTTTCGGCACGAGGCTTTATGGAACAAAGAGCAAGGTCGGATCGAGATGCATCTGATCTGTGAAGAAGCCTGTCGGGTGACACTCGGGCCGGAATCGATTGTTTTCTACGCCGGTGAGTCCATCGTGACGGAGTACGCGTACAAATACGAGGTGGAGGAGTTTCAGTCCCTTGCCTCGAAGGCGGGTTTTACGCCGCAAGCTCTCTGGACAGACCCCGGGGAAATGTTCAGCGTGCACTACTTGGATGTGACGCTGTCCGCTGGCTAAATTTGGGGCTGGCTCGACTTGGGTGCTCCGGGCGCTGAATCCCACAGAATTCCGTCACAGGATGCCATCGGCGACAATTCTCGCGAAACTGAGTTATGTCCTTTTCGAGGACTCAGTGGATCTGGCACCGGCCGACGCCCTTAGTTTGGCTCGATGCCGTCGCCTGGTGGCAGGAATAGCAATCGCGGATCGCTGCCCCCTTTAGGGAAGGAGATTCCTGGATATCGGTTGTGGCGACGGGAGATGGGCTCTTTGGGCGAAGTCGCAGGGAGCTGCTCACGTTGTCGGTCGTGAGCCCTCTGCGGGCGGGAGTACTACCGGGGCTCCGTTGAGATTTTCCCAAGCGATCGAAGCCCTGGGCGGATCCCTTCCCCTATCGACATCTCACTGGGGAGCGGACCGGATAGGCAGCGAAATTCCTATCCACTGCGGGAGTCCGGTGAGGGATGAAGTGCCATCGTTTGGGATGCCGCAGTAGGGCGGGCAGGGCCCAAACCCGGCGGCTAGCGGGTTTCGGTCTGGGTGCGGACTTCGCTGCGAAGTGTGTCCATGAACGGGGTGTCGGCACCCAGGGCCTCGAGTTCGGAGAGCGCGGCGGCCAGGATTTCCCCGGTGCGCCGTCGCACGTAGGCTGGGCCCTGCTCTCCGGCGTGGGTGTCGAAGAGGACTTCGTTTCCCGCTGGATCCCGGGTGGCCCAGCAGGCGCCGTCCGCCGTGGCGTCGTATTTCTCGGCCGTATAGTGCTCGGCCTCGCCCTCTAGGTCGGGAAAGGCCTGCTTCATGTGCGCCTGGATCGCGAAGGCGTCGCCCCCGCGAAAGTTGATCAGAGGGCTGTCGAGGAAACTCATCAGGGCGAGGTGGAACGAACCGTGCTGGAGGACGGCCCGTTGGCCGGGAACCTCATCGACCACCCGAAAGCCCAACTGGACGTAGAAGTCCTTTGCGCGATCGAGATCGGGAGCGCGCAAGCAAACGGAGGCTGAACCGGGTTCGATCATCGCAGACGTCTCCTATGCATTCAAAGTGGGGGCATTCAAAGTGGGGGCAACCAAAGTGGGGGCAACCAAAGCGGGGCAACCAAAGCAGGGACCACCCGGCCCGAGCGCCGGGTTCATCGCTGCCCACCCCATGAACGATACGGTCGCGTGCTCACGGCGCGGCACCCGCGTGCCGTACTCGCCATGGCTTCTTCTTGCATTGGTGAATTTTATCGCGCTTTTCTGTCGCGCTTTTCTATCGCGCGACTCAATGCAACTCGCGGGATTTCGCTCATCCTCGGTGGTGTGAGCGTAGGTCATTCCAGCTGGGCTCGGGCACAACGTCTCGGTATGGGGGTTATGTCAAGTCCCTATTGGGAGGCCCGTCGCGGGCGGCCTGGCTTTGAACTTTGAATCCGCCCGTCCTATCATGATTCATTCCGTCCAGCTTCGTAGTCAACGAGCCCAAGAGAGGAAGAGCCATGCCCGCAAAAATCCCTGCCACCGGACTACAACTGCATTCCACCGTCAAGGCCAGCGGTGCCCTGGAACTCTCACTTGCCGAAGTCGAGATTCCCGAGCTTGGAGAGAACGAGGTATTGGTTCGCGTGGGTGCAGCACCCATCAACCCGTCCGATATGGGGCTGATGTTCGGCTCGGCCGACATGGCCACCGCCCGGCAGGGCGGCACTGCCGAGCGCCCCACCATCACGGCTGAGATCCCGGAGCACCTGATGCAGACCGTGGCGGCCCGGTTGGATCAACCCATGCCCTGCGGCAACGAAGGGGCGGGTACCGTCGTGGGGGCCGGCTCGTCGGGCGCGGCCCAAACCCTGTTGGGGCGCACCGTCGCCCTCTTCGGCGGTCCGACCTATGCCGAGTACCGATCCGTGCCCGTCGGCTTCTGTCTCCCCCTGCCAGAAGGGACGACAGCCGAGCAGGGCGCTTCGTGCTTCGTCAACCCGCTGACCGCGCTTGGGATGACCGAGACTATGAAACTCGAGGGGCATACGGCGCTGGTCCACACGGCCGCGGCCTCGAACCTTGGACAGATGCTCGTGAAGCTTTGCGCCGCCGACGGGATTCCCTTGGTGAACATCGTTCGTAAGCCCGAGCAGGTAGAGATTCTGCGGGGCCTGGGCGCGAAGCACGTGGTGGACTCCAGCGATGAAAATTTCCGGAGCGACCTAGTGGATGCCCTGGCGGAGACCGGGGCCACCCTGGCATTCGATGCCACGGGTGGCGGGAAGCTGGCCAGCCGGATTTTGACTGCCATGGAGTCGGCGCTCAGCCGTGGGGCCGTCTTCAGTCGCTACGGCTCGGATACCCACAAGCAGGTCTACCTCTATGGCGGGCTCGAGCGAACACCCACCACCCTCGATCGAAACTTCGGCATGGCGTGGAGCATCGGGGGCTGGCTGCTGCCGCCCTTTCTTCAGCGGATCGGCCCCGAGGCGGGCCAGCGTCTGCGCGAGCGGGTGGCCAGCAAGATCACGACAATCTTCGCGAGCCACTACACGAGCCGAGTTTCCCTGGCGGGTGCCCTCGAACTTGAGAACGTGGTCTCCTACGGGCGCCAGGCCACGGGGGAGAAGACCCTGGTCACCCCGTGACGGGTCTCCCGATAGGAACTTGGCATAACGCCCATACCTGGACGTTATGCCAGAACCCACCTTGAATGCCTGTCTCCTTCATGATCATCATTCAACCGAATTATGCGGGCTGAACGCTCGTTGCCTCGGGGCCCTTCTGACCCTGGCCGGCTTCGTACGTGACAGCCTGGCCGTCACTGAGAGACTTGAAGCCTTCTCCGAGAATATTTGAGTGATGAACGAAAAGGTCTTTCGAACCATCCTCAGGAGTGATGAATCCGTAACCCTTTT
>LWDU01009852.1_pt1 | contig 11149 bp, 1 predicted proteins | sample 727161 | NCBI WGS metagenome assembly LWDU01 (sample SAMN04566230, study PRJNA314399) | hydrothermal vent metagenome | isolation source: deep sea hydrothermal plume seawater | place: Mexico: Gulf of California, Guaymas Basin | collected 2004-07-11 | reverse complement strand
TTACAATTCCATCATAGCTAACACTATCATGGTTCAGGCGCAATAGAATACCTGCTTCATCAGGGAACATGGAAACAGAGAGTTCCGGTTCAAGAAAAATAAACGATCTTTCTTCCGCTGGCGTCTCCAGGAAGCGGAAAAACCCTTCCAGGGTAAAGTTTGATCCTGCATCCAGATCTGCCGGCAGGGTACGGCTCAGGTATACATCTGGCGTATAAAGTGCTGTGCTATCGGGGCCGGTACGGCCGTGTTCTGAATAAGCCAGGATCCCTTCATCGCTTTCGCTGTCTACGGCAGACACACGGTAATGATAGGTCGTATTGTCTGCTGCGGTTTCATCTACATAGGATGTGTCTGATTCTGTAGTGTAGGGACTTAAGGAATAAAAATCAGCACTCCCATCAATGGATCTGTAAATATTGTAGGATGCAGCGTCAATGTTTGTGTTCCATTGAACTGAAACATTCTCCGCTGAAGGAGTGGTAATAAGGTTACTGACCCGGACCGGCTGGCCGGCCTGGTCGTAATAGTATGCGCCCATATCAGCAATGGTACCATCGACATCCGTGGAATCCGGGTGGCCGGCGTCAATGCAACGGGAGTCGGCTAAAAGATGATAGTCACCATTGGCTGTATCCACAAACATGGGGTCTACATTAATGTTCCCAGGATTATTGGTATAATTATCTAGGTTGTCACATTGCTCGCAGTTACTATATAAAATCTCATATTCAGCACTATAACCCAGTGGACCAAAAATAATCGAATTAACAATAATGGGTGCAGGGTTAAGATTTGAAAATATTGCTCCTGTGCCCCCAACGTTATTGACAACAGTACAATTGATCATTGTAAGAGAAGCGGCGGATGCATCACCTGTTACCCCGGAGTAAATACCGGATCCTGTTCCTTGATTCTGTAATACATTGTCCGCTAGCAATACCTTATTTAGGGTCACATAGGACCCCTGACCAGAATAAATACCGCCGCCGTTCCCAGTTGAAGTATTATTAGATATCGTTGAATTTTCAATAGTCGATGTGGAATTTTCAGCGCCAATTCCTCCACCATTAATACCAGGATAATCACCGTTTCCGGACGAATTATTATTTACAGTGCTATTTAATAAATATAAAGTGGCGTTTGAAACGTCTATGCCGCCTCCACCTACTGTACCTGGAATATTGCCTGAAATAGCTGTATTATTCATTATTGTTACTGAATCAAGAATTGAAACCCCTGCAATAATCTTAATTCCAGCACCTGAATTAGATGAATTGTCCCTGATATATACATTTTTTAATAATGTTACTCCTGTTTGAGCTCCGCTAACACGTATTCCGCCACCTCCCCAAACAGAATTATTATATGTAATAACTGAATTCAAGATTCTTAATGTATCTATGGGACCGGGGCTTATTTGAATACCTCCCGCCCAATCGCCACTAGTTGAGTTGTCCGAAACGATCAGATTTTCTAAAGTTGGATTCGCACCATCCGCACAGTAAATGCCGCCTACGCCATCGTCTGCATCATCATAACCATTTTGAACTCTAAAATGCTTTAGTAATGCAGATGAATTTTCTGTCCCACTAAATGTGACAACTGTACCATTGCTGTTCCCATCAATAATTGTATTGGATGTATCTGCTCCTACTACCTTAATGTTCCGGCCCCGGAAATTGATATTCTCTACATAGGTTCCGGCAGCCACTGCTACACTGTCATTATTAGATGAAAAATTGATCCCGGCTTGGATGGAGCGGAAGGGATCATCGCTGGCGCCGGTGGCGGTACTATCATTCCCACTTTCAGTAATGTACCAGGTAGGGCCGGAATAATTGTTTAAGTAAGGATAGGTGCCAATATCGGCAACCGTGCCGTCGCTGTCAGTTGAGTCCGGGTGGCCTGCGTTGATGAGCTGGGATGAAGCAAATAGATGGTAATCACCATTGGCGGTATCCACAAACATGGGATCAACATCGATGTTGCCGGAACCCCAGATCACGGTACCGTTATCATTGGTGGCAATGCTGGCCTGGCCGCCTTGAATATTGGAGTAGGCAACCGACAATGAATTAGCATCGCCATCCGATTGAAATAAAATTTGCTCGGGATTGTTGCTCCAGAAAATGGAGTTGGTTACATCCACCGTAGACCCATGTAGCGCCAAGTCGTCGCCCAGTTCATTGGCGCTGTTGTTCCCGTAAAAGTTTACATTAATAAAATCTGGATATGCTCCTTCTACGTATGCACCGCCACCATGACCGCCACTTTGGTTACCGGCAAAGGTACAACGTGTAAAAATAGACTGTGATCCGTTCGCAACTGAAAGCGCCCCGCCCGGGGCACCTACGCTATATCCATCATAATCCACTGTGGAAACATTGTTTAGAAAGTCAACATTATTAAAGTTTGGATCGCCATTTTGAATGTGGACTCCACCTCCTGTTAAAGCAGAATTATTTTTAATGATTAAATTTTTAATTGTTGGACTGGAGATCTCAATTAATATTCCGCCACCTCTAAAACTGGTGCCATCCTGGATAGTGAATCCGTCCAACAAGGCGGCACTCGTTTCACCACTGTTGAAAACAACAACACCACTAGCATCATTAAAGGTGGTGTCCGCCCCCCCATCTATAACCGTTGTCTCCTGGTCTTCCCCTACCACCTTAATGTTCCGGCCCCGGAAGTTGATATTTTCTACATAGGTCCCTGCCGCAACAGCGACGCTGTCATCATCAGATGAAAAATTGATCCCAGATTGTATAGATCGAAACGGATCATCGCCGCTTTCGGTAATATACCAGGTAGGACCACTGTAGCTGTTCAAATATGGATATGCGCCAATGTCAGCGATGGTGCCATCGCTGTCAGTAGAGTCCGGGTGTCCAGCGTTAATAAGCATGGATGAAGCCAGTAGGTGATAATTTCCATTAGCCGTATCTACAAACATGGGATCTACATCAATGTTGCCGGAGCCCGATATTATTAATCCATCCCCAATAACGCTTAAACTATCTATATTAGAATATTCAACAAAAAGAGTATCAGTATTACCTACTGTACCAATTCCAACATCATAGGGGCTATTATTAATGGAAACTGTACCTTTTAGTACTGCATTCCCATAGTTTGACGCATGAATACCACCAGAATATTGAATATTCTCTGTTAGATTATTTACTACAGTACAATATTCAATTGTTGAGCCTGAACTCATATTGTATATACCGCCTACTCCCCCAGTAGATTGATTACCGCTTATTAATGTATTTTTAAATACAGTATTATTACCTGCTTGATGTAAATGAACACCGCTACCACCACTTTCTGAGAAGTTATTTGTAATTTTTGAATTTTGGACAAGTAAATAATCATCTCCAAGTTGCCAACTACTTAAATGCACACCAAGCATTCCACCACAAGTACCTCCATTTGAAGTTTGATTCTCTTGTATTGAACAATTGACAAAAATGGGTGCAGATTCTAGAATAGCAACACCAGCCCCATGGTATGCAAAATTATCTTTAATTATTATATTTTTGATAACAGGTTTTGAAAATTCTCTAATAAAAATACCACCGCCATATTTTCTTGTATTAGTATCATAATTCTCTTGGCTATGAGAAGTCCCATTACCATTTTGAATCGTAAACCCACTTAATAATGCTACAGATGTTTCCCCATTCTCAAACGTCACCACACTCCCACTCTGATTTCCATCAATTACCGGATACGCTCCCGTAGTCCATTGATATCCAACTACTTTGATATTCCTTCCGCGAAAATTAATATTTTCATAATAGGTCCCTGGCCAAACAGATACACTGTCGCCATCAGAAGAAAAATTAATAGCAGCCTGGATTGAAGCAAATTTATTGTCATCAGCTCCTGTACCTGTTGTATCATTACCACTGCTTTCTTCGACTACCCAAAGAGGTCCACTATAGCTGTTCAAATAAGGGTAAGCACCAATGTCTGCCCGGGTGCTGTCACTATCTAAAGAATCCGGGTGGCCGGCGTTGATCAGCTGAGAAGAAGCCAGCAGATGATAATTGCCGTTGGCGGTATCCACAAACATGGGATCCACATCAATGTTACCATCACCCCAGGTCACGGTGCCGTTATCGTTGGTGACTATGCTGTCCTGGCCGCCCTCTATAAGGGAATAAGAAATTGATACAAATGAAGGATTTCCATTCGGATCAATTTCTATCTCATCATCTGAATTATCTTGAATAATACAGTTTGTAAAACTAGCATTAGAAGTACCAGTGACAAAAACTCCTCCAGGATTTGCAATGGATTGCCATCCACCAACGTTATTAATAATATTTGTTTTGTAAAAAATGGGATTGCAAGCATCCATATAAATAGCGCCTGCTCCATAGTCTGCAGTATTTCCTTCAATTAAACTCTGGATAATTTTTGGACTACTGGTATCCTGATAATCATTATTTATAAATAATCCTGCAGCATGTCCACCAGAAACTGTAGTGTTATTATAAATTGAAACATTGTTTAATACTGCATTAGAATAATCAAGATAAACTCCGCCACCATTACTCTGGGAAGTATTATTAAATACTTTTATACTATCAAGCAAAGAACTTGAATAACTCACAAAAATACCCCCACCATAAAAAGCAGTACAGTTTTTTACAATCAGATTCTTTAGCGTTGGAGATGCATTACTTATAGAAACACCACCACCATTTAATCCATCCGCAGGATCAGAACTATATAGATAGCCATTCTGGATCGTAAACCCACTCAACACTGTGGTAAAATCTTCACCGTTACTAAAGGTTACCACAGTCCCACTACTATCTCCATCAATGATTGTCGTTTCCCTATTTTCACCAAGCACAGCAATATTCTTGCCGCTGAAATCAATATTTTCTACATAGGTCCCCGCTTTTACTGAAACCGTATCTAGTGGTGAAAGGTGCACCGGGACCGCCATTGCCGTAGGGCACTCCTGCGGGTCCATCTACGTACCAGACTGGGCCGGCGTAGTTGGGGTCAACTCCCTTATCACTTTCGTAAGCGCCCATGTCCGGGGACGTGCCTGCCGGATTGGGCCGGGGGTTGCCGTCTAAATCTGTAGTGGGAGCGCTATACAAAACACCGGCAATGGTAATTGTATCTGTCCCGGCGCTGATGCAGGGTGAAAGATCAGATAAATGGTAGTCGCCGTTGGCGGTGTCTGCGAATACAGGGTATCCGCTTATATTGTTATCACCATAGGTGACGGTGATATCCCCATTTGTGAATGATGTACCTGACTCTGGGAAAATACAGTAATCAATAAATACATTATTATGAGTCCAGTCTTCTGAAATTATTTTTCCATTTTCATAGCCTGTTTTGGGGTAAAATACCGAATTAATTATAACGACATCATTTGTCCCCCCACAGCTGTATGCCAATGAAGTGTAGTTCACAACAGTACAATTTTCGAGTGATGGATTACTATTTGATATCAGAGCATTTGCTGCTCCATTAGCATCAATAAAGCAGTTCTTATATTTCATATAGCTTCCACAATCTTGCCAAATGGGGATATTATCACCATTAATAAATATTGAGTTAATTACTTCACCAGTCCCGCAACTGTGAAAATGATGACCGGGGTTATCAGTAAAGATGACATTATCTATGTAGACAGGACTTTCATTAGCATTTATTCCACTGCCCCTCCAGGTTGTAAATCCATTTTGTATAGTAAAATTTGAAATTGTGTTCGGTTCATTAGAAAATAAACTAATTACAGGGGCCACCGCACCACCATCAATAATTGTAGTGTTTTTATTAACACCAGCTAACTTGATATTTCTATCTCTTATTTCAACATTTTCCACATAGGTGCCCGCCGCTACGGTAACGCTGTCTCCGTCCGTGGTGGCAAAGTTGATAGCGGACTGGATGGACGAAAATGGACTGTCTGTAGAGCCGGTACCATCCGTATCGCTTCCATCAGTCTGGACGTACCAGGTGGGACCAGAGTAGCTGTTTAAATAAGGATAAGCGCCAATATCGGCAACAGTGCCATCACTGTCGGTAGAATCTGGGTGGCCAGCGTTGATGAGCTGGGAAGAAGCCAGCAGGTTGTAATTGCCATTGGCGGTGTCCACAAACATGGGTTCCACATCGATATTGCCGCTGCCCCAGTTAACGGTACCGTTATCATCGGTGACAATGCTGGCCTGGCCCCCTTCTATGTTTGAATAAGAAACAGTTATGGAATCGTTGGGAGATGTTTGTTCAAAATAAATTTCCTGCGGAGAATTATTCCACATGATGCCGTTTACCAGTGTAATGTGAGAATTTACTGAAAGTTGAAATCCGCCACCATTTGCATTACTTGTATTCCCACTGATCGTTACATTAGTGAGCGTGGGGTTGCTATTAGAATACATATCCATACCACCACCGCCATGCACTGCTGTATTGTTTGTAATTGCAACATTTAACAAGCTAGGGTTGGAACCATTATAAGCATAAATACCACCCCCATTAAGGTTTGATGAGTTAGCACTAATGGATATGTTTTTTAATGTTGGGCTGGAGCTGTGATAGCAAGTAATCCCACCACCACGATTCGCTGAGTTATTTCGAACAAAAATATTATCCATAGTTGGATTTGAATATTGTAAAAATAGACCCCCACCCCAATCAGAAGCAGTATTATCAACTACTTTCAAATTAGATAATGTCGCATTGGAGTTATTATAGTAAATACCTCCACCAAGTTCTGCAAACCCATTTTTAATAGTAAACCCACTCAAAACAGCTGTTGAATCTTCACCATTATCAAACGTTACCACACTCCCGCTCTGGTTGCCATCAATAATCGTCGTCTCCCGGTCTGCACCCGCCACCTTTATATTCCGGCCGCGGAAGTTGATATTCTCCACATAGGTCCCTGCCGCTACGGTGACACTATCCCCGGTTGATGTGGCGAAGTTGATGGCGGACTGGATGGACGAAAATGGACTGTCTGTAGCTCCGGTGCCATCCGTATCACTGCCCTCGGTCTGGACATACCAGGTTGGCCCGGAGTAGGTATTTAAATAAGGATAAGCGCCAGAATCCGGGTGGCCAGCGTTGATGAGCTGGGAAGAAGCCAGCAGGTTGTAATTGCCATTGGCGGTGTCGGCAAACATGGGTTCCACATCGATATTGCCGCTGCCCCAGTTTAGCGTACCATAGCCGTTAATATATATACTATCCTGTCCATCTTCTATTGCTGAATATTCAATATCTAGATCTGCGGTACCATTATTCTGTCGATATTTGATTTGATAAAATAAATTGTTATATAAGGCAGTCTCCCTCATAGTAACTGTACTGCCTATACCAAGAAATAGACCATTATCTTGATTATTTGTAATTGTACAGTTATTAATGTCTGCTGTAGTACCTTGGATGGATATTGCACCACCGCCATTAGAACCACCATTACCATAAAAGAGATTATTAATTATATTTATGTCTGTAGAGTTTATAACATAAATGCCGCCCCCATCGCCGGCTGCAATATTATCTTTTATTATTGAATTAGAAAGTGTGAATCCGGAAGCATTTACATAAATGCCACCTGCATAACCGTTTGAATTGTTGCTATATAAATAAAGATCGTACAGAACTGTGCCACCTTTATCGATAAAAATTCCACCAGCATAATCATCACCACCAAAATAAGTATTCTCACCTACACCATTGGTTATTGTCATGCTTTCCAATCTAGCAGATCCAGGTGACCCCATGATTTTCACAACAGTCCCAGCCTGATTCCCATCAATGATCGTCGTCTCCCGGTTTGCGCCAATGATGGAAATGTTTTTCCCATCGTAGTCAATATTTTCTACATAGGTGCCCGCCGCCACATGAATAAAATCATCATCAATTGCCTGGTCAATGGCATACTGGATGGTTAAGAATGGATCTGTAAGTACACCGGAATTGTGGGGGTTATAATCTGCCGCACTTTCGCTGCTTTCGTAGGCGCCAATGTCGGGGCTAGTGCCGGATGGGCTGGGTCTGTCATTGCCCAGGATGTCTGTATCCGGTGCTTCGTAGGTAACGCCGTCAATGGTCACGGACATTGCCCCTGCACCAATCATAGGGGAATAGTTGGAAAGACTGTAGTCACCATTATCCGGATCGTTGAAGTAGGGGTAGCTGTCAATATTGTTATCTCCCCAAACTACATTTAATTCATCATTTGGATTATTTTGAATAAAAATATCATTTTGACCACCTCGAATCAAACTATTATAAACATATAACGTTTGATTATTATTTACATCAGCAGTATTGATACTGCTAGTTTCAGTCCAAATAACACTATTAATTATCTTAACACTCCATTGGTTATTAGTTTGTCTCTGTATGTTTATTCCATCAAGTTCTCCATTATTGGCAATAGTAATATTTTTTAAGACTACTTCTCCATCAACATCTCCCCGGATAATTTGAAGTGCTACCGGACCACCGGGCGCGTAGCCACTGCCAGGTATATTATTTTCTACTATAACAACATTTTCTATAACACTAGTGTCATATGCAGAAATAATTACTGGTGTCATTGCGGTGTTCCCTTTAACAATAAGATTTTTCAGATTAGTGCCTCCTTGTCCGTAAAAATCTATTGCTGCATTACCACCATTAGAGCCATTACCATTTGTGATAGTAAATCCATCAACTGTAACATTGCCCGCTCCTGGGTCACGTCCGTTTACAACCATTCCATCATTATTACCATTGATGATAGTTTCGGCAGGCCCACCGGACGAAGTAAGAGATATATTGCTTTTCATTATTAAGTTTTCAAAATACTCTCCCGGTGCCACCACAATTGTTTTTCCATCCGGTGCAATATCAACCGCTATCTGGATCGTGGGCGCATCGGCCGGAACGTGGATGTCACCGGAAGGTACGTCATAGGCCGTACCCACGGCTGAAAAACTCCCGTTGTAATTGGACAGGTTTGAAAACGAGAGCTGTAAAGTACCGGACTGTTCGCCAGCGGATACTGGATCGAACCTGATATCGACATACCTTCTTTGAAATGGCACAAGTGTAAGGGGCATTCCCGTAGAAGTATAAAACTGGTTATCTGATGATGTGACTGACTCAATAATTAGGGAATCGCTTCTATTGTTGGCAACAACAACATTCTCTGATCCAGGATTACCAATCCCAACGTTGCCAAAATCAAGTTCAAGAGGTCCTACAACTAATCCAATGCCCCCAGTGTGTCCTATATCGTTTTGGCTGCCGTCACTGTCATTGAAAAAAGTGTTAGGGTTACCAGCATTTATGGCTGGTGAGCCTGAAGATAGAGAAAAGTCCTGGTTTTCTGGGTCAGAAAATAGAGGATCGGAGATAATATTATGGGATCCCCAATTAATCTCTTCCGGCACTTCAAAACCTGTAGCTATTCCACCTTCAATGATTGAATAATCAACAGTCATTATGCCGCCGGTATTACCAATGTGATATACACCATAATTACCCCAGATAATTGAATTTTGAACCGTAGACGTGCCTTCTAAACTGACTGAGAGTAACCCATTGTATCCGGAATCATTATTCTGCCATCCGTTCTGGGTCACAATACAGTTATACATGTACATGCTATACCCTTTAATACCATTCGCCTGTTCACCACACGTATTGTTATGAATCAGTGAATTGGTAATGAACAATTGGCCTGTGGCATTTATTCCACCACCCCTCCCTGTTGCAAAATTATTGTAGATTTCTACATTGTCAATGAAACCGACACCGCCACCTGCCAATTCAATTCCACCACCATTTACGTGCCCATGCTCTGTGGATGTAGCATTATCTCTAACGATACTATTGGTTAATCGAAGTTGTGTACCATTACCCTCAACAAAAATCCCCGCACCAACACCACTTGCAGTGTTGTTTTGGACAATTAAGTCCGTTAATAGTGGGGCCGTCGGATATGACACACGAATCCCTCCTCCAGAATTTCGATTATCATGTTCAGCACTAGGACTGCCTATTCCGTTTTGAATGGTAAAACCACTCAAAACCGCATCTGTCCCCATATCTGCCCCCCAGATATTCACCACAGTCCCATTTTGACCTCCATCGATAATGGTGGTCTCACGATTTGCACCAATAACAGCGATCTTTTTATTCGGGATTTCAATATTTTCATAGTACGTCCCTGCACCGTATCGCCGTCGCTGGATGCATCAATGGCTTCCTGGATGGTGGGTACTTCTGCCGGTACTTCCACCACGCCGTCGCTTAAGTCAAAGGCATTACCGGAAAGGGTGAATTCGCCGTAGGTATCGGGGGGAGGGGGGATATCATTAGATGAAAGTTGTAATATTCCAGATTGAGCACCTGTGGCATTAGGCGTAAAAGTAAATTGAATATCTGCGGAAGAATAGTAAGCCATGTTTACTGGAAATGACTGATTGGTGGTGAACAGGCTACTACCAACAAAGGAAGCACCGGTAATTGCAATATCATGAGGGTTCAAATTTGATATTGTTATTGTCTTGTTTCTGCTATCTCCTACGCCTACATAGCCAAATTCAAATTCCGTAGCGCTTAATACAATCCCATTCCCGCCAGTGTAACCCATGTCATTGCGGGTACCATCATTATCATTATAGAAAGCATTGGGGTGACCAGCATCAATAGCTGGGGATCCAGCCAGCAGGGTGTAATCATTGTTAGCAGCATCGGTGAAAAGCGGGTCGGCATCGATGTTGCCATCGCCCCAATTTAGTGTGCCATAAGTGGTTATGCCGGCTTGTCCACCTTCTACCATGGAATAATCAATCGTTAGCTCAGCCGGTGAATCAGCGTAGCTATGATTCCCCACAGTAACGGCAGGTGATTGCTCGCTGGTAATAATAGAATTCATCACAGAAACAAACGCCCACCTTTCTACTATCAAACCAGCAGATTGACCTTCACTCCAGTTAGTATCCGTGTAAGAGTTGTCGGCAATAGTACAATTTGTAATTCGTGCAGGATTTTCGCTCCGGGATGATAAACTAGGTCCTGTTGCTAAAAAAGTAATGCCACCATAATATTCGCCAATATTTTCTGCAACAAGACTATTGCTCATGTTGAAATAATTCAC
>LWDU01039731.1_pt1 | contig 11152 bp, 8 predicted proteins | sample 727161 | NCBI WGS metagenome assembly LWDU01 (sample SAMN04566230, study PRJNA314399) | hydrothermal vent metagenome | isolation source: deep sea hydrothermal plume seawater | place: Mexico: Gulf of California, Guaymas Basin | collected 2004-07-11 | reverse complement strand
GCCGAAACGCCCGGAAAACTCATCAAAGCGATCGAGCAATTCCTGTCTACTTTTCATCTCAGTGCTTTGCGGCGAAGCCCAGGCCCAGAGTTGGCTTTCGCGTGGCCGGGTGGCGAAGTAGGTGTCCGATTGTTCGTCTGGGGCCTTTACGACCTTACCCTCGACGCGTATCTGTCGATCCAGTTCCCGCCAATAGAAGACCAACGCCGCATAGGGTCTTTCACATATTTCTAGGCCTTTGCAGCTTTGGTAATGGCTGTAGAACGAAAAACCCTGCGGGCCGAATTCGCTGAGCAATACCATTCGCGCGGCGGGGCGACCCCGCTTGTCGACGGTAGCCAAGCTCATGGCGTGGGCGAGGCCAATGTTGTGGGCGCGGGCTTTGGCGTACCAGGTCGCGAATTCATTGAGCGGGTTGGGGTGCAGATCGGACATCTCTAGATAGGGGTCGGTCATTTTGCAGTCCGCTTCATATTGAAATCGCTTCCTTCCAAACTTTCGAAGCCTCCATAATTTTCATAGAGCCCATGCACGTCGGATGTGGCCAATGAAAATGATCGCAAATTTTGTAGCATCGGATATTGCATTATATGCGCGACTCCGGTATTGAGGTTGATGCTGAGATAGGGCTGTCTGGACATATGGGACCTTCATGGCGCGATGGTCTCCTCAATATATAAAGCGGGGTGTGCACTAAGAAGGGACAGTTGGCAATAAGTGCCTGGGACACAAGCGAGCGGGTGGGGTATTGCGATAATTCATCGCAACGGCGTTTTTAGTTTGCAGAAGCGGTGTGTGGACGGATTCGGTGAGGGTATCTCTTCGCTCATGTCGCTGACCTGGGAGGCTCCGAGGGCAGTCTCCAATTCCACTGTCCTGTGGAATCGGAGACTGCAAAGCCGCTGCAGAGATACCCTGACCTAATCCTGCAGACATTTCTCGATTGGCACTATACTAAAACAGAGAATTAACCAATACTGGGGATGGATATTATGATTGACGCCAAAGCTGTTCGCGCAAACCCGGACGCTATGCGCGAGGCGGTTCGGGTGCGGAAGGTGGATCCGGAGAAGGCCAATGTCGACCGCTGGTTGGAATTGGACGAGGCGCGCAGGGAGCTGCAGAGTCGGATCGATGGGCTGAACGGGGAGAAGAAGGAACTGGCAAAGATCGGTAAGAGCGACCCCGATGCAGCTCGGCAAAAGGGACAGGAGTTGCGCGAGCGGGGGCGGGAGATGGAACAGGAATTGGGGGGTATTGTGGCGGAGTGGCAGGAGATTGCGGACTGGTTCCCGAACTGGCCGCATCCGGATATGCCTGAAGGCGCGGGTGAGGAGGAGAATGTCGAGGAGAAGGCCTGGATTCCCGGGCAGGGGTATTTGTCGGCGGAGAAACTGGGCCGTGGCGAGACTAGTGGTCAGCATATGCCCAAGCGGCCAGTGCATGCGACCGACCAGGATTTCAAGCCTTTACACCACGCGGAACTCGGCATCAAGCTCGGGGGGATCGATACTTTGCAGGGCGGTCAGGTGTCCGGGTCGCGCTTTGCCTATTTGCGCGGTGATGTGGCGCTGATGCAATACGCGCTGAGCCAGTTGTTGATTGATGAGTTGTTGGGCCGGGGATATGAAATGTTCGTACCGCCTCTTTTGGTGCGCGAACGCGCACTCTACGGCACCTCGCATTTCCCCGAAGGCCGCGACCAAGTCTATGGGATCAAAACGGATAATGTCGAAGAGGGCACGGATCTTTTTCTTGTGGGATCCTCGGAACCGACGAACTTCAGCTATTTTATGGACCGCACGCTGGACGCGGCCGAATTGCCCGCTAAGATCTTCGCTTATACGGCTTGTTTTCGCTCTGAGGCCGGATCTTGGGGCAAAGACGTCAAGGGCATCAAGCGGGTGCACCAGTTCGACAAAATTGAAATGAACGCCGTATGCCTGCCCGAACAGTCCGAAGAAGTCTATGAGGAATTCGGACAGGTTAACGAATGGCTGTTACAGCAGTTGGAACTACCCTATCGAATCGTCGACAAATGCCATGGCGACGCCGGTTATCTCGCCAGCCACCGGCAGCGGGATTTGGAAGTGTGGATGTCGGGCTCCGGCGAGTTTATGGAGGTGATGACGGATACTAACGCTACAGACTATCAGGCCAGGCGTTTGAATATTCGTTACAAAGGCGAAGAGGGGCGCGGTCACTGCCATCTGGTCAATGATACCGGGTGCGCGATGGGGCGGCTATTAATCTCGATACTGGACAATTACCAGCAGCCGGGCGGGGTAGTGCAAGTGCCCGCAGCACTGCAGCGGGTCGTCAAGAAAGAACAATTGGAACCAGCGGGAGGAAAATAGTGGGCAAGAGACTCGACGGCCGGGAAATATCGGCCGAAATGCGCGCGGAAATGAAGGTGGATATCGAAGGCCTGAAAGAAGAGCATGACCTAGTGCCGGGTTTGGCGGTGGTGTTGGTGGGAGACAATCCTGCTTCGCTGTCCTACGTGCGTTCAAAGGGCCAGGCGTGCGAGGAATTGGGTTTGCACTCGGTGCAGGTCGACCTGCCGGCGGATTCGAGTACTGAGGATGTATTGGCGGCGGTGGAAAAACTGAATCAAGACGAAGCCGTGCACGGAATTTTGGTGCAGTTGCCGTTGCCGGGCCAAGACGAACAGCAAGTGGTTAATGCAATCGACCCGGACAAAGACGTCGACGGCCTGCATCCGGTGAGCTTGGGGCGGCTGGTGCGGCAGGAGGAGGGTTTCTGGCCCTGCACGCCGCATGGGGTCTTGCAGATCCTCAGCCGCAGCGGGATCGAGGTCAAGGGCAAGCACGCGGTGGTCGTGGGGCGCAGCACGCTGGTCGGGCGGCCCGTCGCCAATTTGCTCGGGCATAAAGCCGACGGCGCCAACGCGACGGTGACGCTGTGTCATACCGGCACGCATGACTTGGGTTATTTTACCCGCCAGGCGGATATCCTGATCGTGGCGGCCGGTTTCCCCCAGGGTATCAAGGCCGATATGGTCAAGGAGGGGGCGGTGGTCATCGATGTCGGCATCAACCAGATCGACGATCCGTCGCGCGAGCGGGGTTGGCGTCTGGTCGGCGATGTCGACTATAAAGAGGTGCGAAAGAAGGCCAGCGCGATCACGCCAGTGCCCAACGGCGTCGGGCCGATGACGATTGCGCTATTGCTGTACAATACCGTATGGTCTGCTAAGCGAAAACACGGGCTGGAATAAGCTCGGTTATATAAGTTTCAATGGAAAAGGGGNNGGGTTTCGGCGCGACGGTGGTGCATGGTATGAGCGATGACGGAGAGCCGTCGGGCACGGCCGGCCGGCCGATGCTGGCAGTGGTGCAGGGGGCGGGTTTGGGGGATGTAGCAGTGGTGGTGACACGATATTTCGGGGGAACTAAGCTGGGCACCGGCGGCTTGGTCAAAGCCTATACCGAAACCGCGCAAGCCGTGCTCGCTGCTATAGAGCGGGTCGAGAAGATCGAGACCATCGGCGTATTAGTGGAATTGGCCTATCGGTCGTATGAAGTGTGCAAAAGGCATATCGAGGCCCTCGGCGCCCAGATCGAGGCCGAGGACTTCGGTGCCCATGTGGAGCTGATATTGCGGTTGGACGAAGAGCGTTTTACAGAGTTGCGCACGACACTCCAGGACGCGACGTCGGGTCGGGCACTGGTTGAGCGCATCGACTGAACGGCTCTGCTAATTTTCCGCCCAGCGAATCAAACCCATTTCCAGCGGATCCCGTAAATCGCGGTGCGAGGGCACTACGCGCAGGGTATAACCGTGCGAGCCCGACTCGCTACAGATGAAGGTACCGGAGAAGTAGTGGACGCCTTCGCCATTGCTCTGTTGTAATTCGAGTGGGTGGACCGTGGTCTGGGTGAATTCGTGCTGGGCGTTGAGGCGACCGGTGTAGAGTTCGACACGGACATCTTCGGGGTCCAATTCGCCGAGCGAGACTTCCGCGCGAAGCGGCACTTGCATGCCGACTTTGAGTTGACCGGGGAATTCAAAGTCGACCTGGCCGATTTGCACCTGGGCCCATTTGGAGCGTACGTGCGATTTCCATTGCGTCAGTTGCAGCACGCGTTCGGGGTCGGCGGTTAATTCCTCAAAGCGGCTTTGGCCCGGTAGATAGAGTTTTTCGCTGTACTCGCGCACCATTCGGTGGGTATTGTAGACTGGGGCGAGCTGCGCGATGGTTTCTTTCATGCGACCGATCCAGTCCGTCGGCAACCCAGACGAGTCGCGTTGGTAAAAGAGCGGGATCACCTCGGTTTCCAACAGGTCGTAGAGCGCGTTTGACTCGACCTCGTCTTGGTAGTGCTCGTCCTCGTAGTCCTCGCCGCGGCCAATCGTCCAGCCCGCATGGCCCTCGCAGGCCTCATCCCACCAACCGTCTAGCACGCTTACGTTCAGCACGCCATTAATTGCGGCTTTCATACCAGAGGTGCCCGAGGCCTCAAGCGGGCGACGGGGGTTGTTGAGCCAGACGTCGCAGCCTTGCACCAGGTAGCGGGCGAGGTTCATATCGTAGTCCTGCAGGAAGAAGATGCGACCGTTGAAGGGCTCTTCGCGGGCGAGGTGAACGATCTGGCGGATCAGGTCCTTGCCGGCGTCGTCCTTGGGATGGGCCTTGCCGGCAAAGAGGATCTGCAGTGGTCGGTCCGTATCGGCGAAAAGGGCTTTGAGGCGCTCAATATTGCGCAAGAGCAGATTGCCGCGTTTATAGGTGGCGAAGCGCCGGGCAAAGCCGATGGTCAACGCCTGGGGGTCGAGGCCAGCGAGCGATTGCTCTATTTTTGCCGATGGCGCGCCTTGGCTGTGCATCTGTTGTCGCAGGTGGACGCGACTGAAATCTACGAGTTGTTGGCGCTGTTGCTGGTGGGTATCCCAGAGTTCTCGGTCGGCGATTTGCCGTATGGGAGCCCAACTGTCTGGGTCGGAATCGACGAAACGCCAAGTGTCGCCGAGATGCCGTTCGAAGAGATCGGACATTTCCGGTGCCGTCCAAGTGTGGATATGCACACCATTCGTGATATGGCCGATTGGGATCTCGTGCTCGGAAAAATCGGGCCAAAGGCCCTGCCACATTCCGCGGCTGACCTCGCCGTGTAGACGGCTGACCCCATTGGCACCGCCCGAAAGCTTAAGTGCTAGCACCGTCATACAGAAGGCGGCGTGATGATCGTTGGGGTCGATTCGGCCCAAGCCGAGGAATTCTTCGCGCGACAAACCGAGCGCTTCGCGAAAATGACTTAAATGGGTTTCGACCAGGTCAGCGGGGAACCAGTCATTGCCTGCGGCGACGGGTGTGTGGGTGGTAAAGACATTGCCGATGACGCTGGCCTCGCGGGCGGTGGCGAAGGAATAGCCCTGCTCGGCCATTAGTCGGCGGATACGCTCGAGGGCCAAAAAGGCCGAGTGACCTTCGTTCATATGGCAGATAGTGGGTTCGACACCGACGGCCTGGAGGGCGCGCAGGCCGCCGATGCCGAGTAGGATCTCTTGGCGGATGCGCATTGGCTCGTCGCCGCCGTAGAGACGGGCAGTGATGTCGCGGTCGGCGGGGCTATTTTCGTCGAGATTGGTATCGAGCAAATAAAGGCGCACGCGACCGACTTGCGCCTGCCAGATCCGCGTATGCACATTGCCGTCGACATAGGGGACCTCGATGCTCAGGTGCTCGCGACTATCGGTAAAGACGGGTTGCACGGGCATCTGGTAAAAGTCGTTTTCGGGATTTTTCTCCATCTGCCAGCCGTCGGCGTTGAGGGCTTGGTGGAAATAGCCTTCGCGGTAGAGCAGGCCGACCCCGGTCAGGGGTATGCCGAGATCGCTGGCGGCTTTGAGATGATCACCGGCCAACACACCCAAGCCCCCGGAATAGATGCGCAGGCTTTCGGTTAGACCAAATTCAGCGGAGAAATAGGCGACTTGCAAGCGGCTTTTGCTGTGTGTTTCGCCAAACCAAGTTGGGTGGGACAGATACTGTGTGAATTGTTGTAGAATATGTTCGATGCCGCTACTGACTTGTTTGTCGGCGATGAGGGCTTCGAGTTGCTCGCTTTTTAACGAGGCTAAAAAGCGCAGCGGCACCCGTTCGCTGGCGACCCAGGTCTCTGGGTCGATCTGTTCGAGCGTGCGAGTCGTCTGCTTATTCCAACTCCACCACAGGTTATAGGCCAGATCCCATAACGGGGTGAGTTGCTCGGGGAGCGACGGAATGACATTGAGGCGGTATAATGGCTTCATTTCTGATCTTTGGGGAGGGGTTAATCAAGGGCAGATTATAAAACAAAAGGTGGCTGGCCCTATTTTGTCAAGTCGTATGAATATTGCGATAAAGATTGTCAAATCCTATACTTAGGAAAATTCCATAGGAGGATTAGATGAGCGAAAACCCCCAAGTATTGATCAGTGGATTTGCCGACGAGGGGCCGGTTGACAAAAAAGCGGAATCGCAGTTGACGATGTTGGCGGCGTTGGGTTTGTCCTACTACAGCCTGCGTTTTGTCGATGCAGGGCAGGGGACGAAAAACGTGATGAAGCTAACTCAGCGCGAAATCGCCCGATTGCGCAAGTTACACGGAGAATTCGGGGTGCAAGTTTCCTCGATTGGTTCGCCTATTGGCAAGGTCAAATTGCTCGATATCGACGACGGTTCGGCCAATGCTTATGTCCCCTTCGACAAGTATTTGAAAAATGACGTGCAACGGGCGGTGGATCTGGCCGGTAAATTCGAGACGCGGTTGATTCGCGGATTTTCGTTTTATCACCCACGGGGCGAAGATCCAGACGATTATGTCGAAGAGGCCGCCGACCGGCTTATAAAAATCGCCGAAGTCTGCCGCCGTGGCGGCGCGATTTTCGGTTTGGAAGTCGAAGCCAATCTCATCGGGCAGAATGGCCGTTTGCTGCAAAAACTCAACAAGTTGGTAGACCATCCCAACCTGTGCCTGATTTTCGATGGCGGCAATTTGTCGAGCCAGAATTTCACGTCGGTGCAGACGGTGGCCGAATATCGCGCGATGAAGGCTGGTATCGGCTGGATGCACATCAAAGACTACAAGATCGACCACAAGCTTACATGGCAGGGTCATGTCGACGAAGAAAGGCTGAAGAATTTTGTCCCGGCCGACCAGGGCGATTCGGGCCACGAGGAGATCTTGCGCGATTTTCGTGTCCGCATTCCGGCCTTGGCGCGCAAGTTGAAGAAGCAGGGGATTCCGGGGGTATTCCTCGATCTCGAACCACACTTGAAGGGCGGGGGCCAGTTTGGTGGTTTTAGCGGCGTCGACGGTTTTGGCGTAGCGCTTCGGGCGTTGCTCAATCTGCTCGACTACGTAGAGATTGGCTACAATCTGACCAATTACGATGATATTGCACGGCAAAAAGAGACCTAATGCATAACCAGGCTCTGCTCGCCGAAGCGCGCGCGATTGAAGATTGGGTTATCGCCTTAAGGCGCAGGATTCACCAGCAACCGGAACTCATGTATGAGGAAATCGAGACCAGCCGCCTGATACGCGATACACTGGATGAATTAGGCGTATCGTATCGGGCGCCGATCGCCGAAACCGGCGTTTTGGCGACGATCGGTACTGGCGACGGCCCTTGTGTCGCGCTGAGGGCCGATATGGACGCCTTGCCGATCTACGAGGAGGTCGAGCTGGATTTTCGCAGCCAAGTCGACGGCAAGATGCACGCCTGTGGCCACGACTGTCATACGGCGATGTTGTTGGGCGCGGCGCGTCTGCTCAAGCAGCGGGAGGATAGTTTGCCGGGGCCGGTGAAGTTGCTCTTCCAGCCAGCGGAGGAAGGCGGTGCCGGCGGCGAGCGGATGCGCAGTGAAGGGGCGCTGGAAGACCCGGCGGTGCAGCGGATATTCGGCCTGCACGTCATGCCGTGGATTCCGACCGGGGAAATCGCCAGCCGGGCCGGTACGCTATTGGCGGCGACTAGTGCTCTTAAGATTATAATGCACGGCAAGGGCGGTCACGCCGCTGCGCCGCATATGTCGGTCGATCCGGTGGTGGCTGCCGCCAAGGCCGTTGTCGAGGTGCAATCGCTAATTGCGCGCGAATTGGATCCTTTGGACTCGGGGGTTGTCAGTATTACGACAATGCACGGGGGCGAGGTGTTCAACGTTATCCCGCAGCAGGTCGAGCTGACGGGTACGATCCGCGCGTTGACGGTCGAAGGTTTGCGGTTAATACAGGCGCGGGTCAAGGAAATGGTCGAACATGTCGCCCTGGCGAATCGCTGCCGTGCGGAGGTCGATTTTCCCGGCCATGATTATCCGCCGACAGTCAACGATGCGCATTGTTGGGATCTTGCACGTGATATCGGCGCGGATTTGCTCGGGGAATCGGCGGTTTCCGAGTCGCCGCCTTTGATGGCCGGAGAAGACTTCGCCTATTACTTAGAGCAAGTGCCGGGCTGTTTTGTTGGCTTGGGCATGCAGAATGAAGCGATCGACGCGATCTACAATGTCCACCACCCGCGTTTTAAGGCCGATGAAGCGGCACTGTCGATTGGGGTGGCGTTGCACGTGGCGTTCGCGTTAGCATCGCAGGCGGAGTTGGCGAGCGGTTGAGATTCGGTATTATGTGCTAATACTGTAAAAGGGCTGACCGAGGATGTCCCAGGTCAGCCCTTTTACAAGCGGGATTAATCTTAACGCCCTTGCTGCAATAGCTGTGCATGCCGCTTGTTGAAAGCCGCGCTCTTGTCGTCTTCGATGACCTCCAAATCAACGCCCGTTTCGAACCCAGGAATATTGCCAGCGTAAAATGAAGTCTGATAATTGCCCTCGTCAGTAAATTCCCAGACCCGTTTTTTGCGGCCACCGGCGGGCCAGTTGACGCGCAGAATACGCTTTTGCGCGCGATAGCGCTGTTTGGGCGTGGGCTCTTCGGGATCGACGCTGTATTTGGCGATGGCCTTTTCGTCGACTGGTGCGCCCAAACCAGGGGTGTCGGGCACCGGCATATAGCCGTCTTTGACTGCGATCGGCTTTTTGAGCAGGTCGTCGACCCACAGTTCGTGGCAGGTGATATAGGGCAATTGTGCGTGCGAGAGCACTGAGCCGAGATGCGCGGCGTAGGTGGTGGTTAGCCCTGAACCGACCAACTGCAACCAGAAGGGCTTGTTGTGGGCGGCGGCAAGGGTCGCCTGTCGGCGGGTGTCGGTAGCGCCGCCGCCGAGTACGAAGCCGTCGCTGCAGTCGTTGCGCAGATACTGGTCTTGGTAGTGTTCGACAATGGGTTTACGCACTCTTTCGCGTAAAAGCCGCGCGCCGTCGACGTCCAGGTGCATATAGAAGGGGCTTTCGTAGATGCCGACATTGCGATTTTCATCTAATTTCTGCAGCACGATCTCGGCCCGGGCTTGATTGAGCAGGAAGCCATTGAAATCGACATCGAACTTATAGTCGTCGGGCACGACCTTAGAGACGGTATTGGTCTGCGCGATGATGTCACGCCAGGGACGGGCTTTCATCTTAAAGGTCGTATAGCCGCGCTTGAGCGACTCCTTGGCCTCGGCGGCCCAATCGGCGGCGGGCATATCGATATCCCACCAAGAGATCGGACAGCGGTCACGCAGCTTGACGCCCAGTAGCGCGTGTACCGGTACGCCTTGGTCTTGGCCTACCAGATCGTAGCAGGCGACTTGTGGGCCGAAGCCGATTTCGTCGCGGTGCATGATCGCCGCCGGATTCTGACCGACGAGCCCCTTGGTCTCGGGGCGGCCGTGGCTGTCGGCCCAGCCGACGAGGCCATTGTCGGTTTCGAGGAGCACCACCCAGACTCGTTCGTCGTGGGTCTGCGCGCGTTGCATGGCGCGGGTGACACGCTTGGCATAGAAGGGGATATTAAGGGCGAAGGATTCGGCATGGGTAATTTTCATAATAGGGGTCTCCGCAGGCGGTGGATGGGGTGGATTCGGTCGCAAAGTGTACGGATATTTGCATAGGGGAACAACCATTTAAAACGGGAAAGCGAATGTTATGAGCGACGCATATGAAAAATTTATGGCTAAGGTGGCTGAACTGGCCGATATCGGCCACGCTGAGGGGATGTTGAGTTGGGATCAGGAGACTTATATGCCGCCGAAGGGGGCTGCGATGCGGGCTAGGGCCCAAGGTACGTTGGCGGGGTTGCACCACGAACGACTTACCGCGCCGGAATTGGTTGGGTTGGTGAAAGACCTCAAGGGCCAGGATTTGACGGGCGACGCAGCGGTGAATGTGCGCGAGGTCGGTCGCAGTCAGGACCGGTCGCTCAAGATCCCCAAAGAGTTGGTCGTCGAGTTGAGCCAAACCGAATCGTTGAGCCACGAGGCCTGGATCACAGCACGTGAGAAGGCGGATTTTGCGCTTTTTCAGCCCTGGCTAGAGAAGATTCTCAAGCTCAAAAAGGAGGTCGCCGAGCGCGTCGGTTACGAAGGGACCATCTACAACGCATTGCTCGACGAATACGAGCCCTATACGCGTGCCGAGGATATCGAGCCGGTATTCGCGGCGCTAAAGGAAAAGTTGGTGCCGCTGGTTGAAAAGATCGCCGCCACCGGCAAGTTTCCCGCGCGTGGGGTGCTCGACCAGGAGTTTCCTGTCGCCGGACAGGAGCAATTGGGGCGGCAGGTACTACAGGACTTGGGTTTTGATCTGGAGGCGGGCCGGCTCGATGTGGCGGTGCACCCCTTTTGCTCGGGCACCTCCCGCGACGATGTGCGCTTGACCACGCGCTATAGCGCTGATTGGCTGCCCGGATCGCTCTTCGGCACCATTCATGAAGCCGGGCATGGGCTTTACGAGCAAGGGTTACCAGAGGATGCGGTGGCCACGCCGGCTGGTGGCAGCGTGTCGTTGGGCATCCACGAGTCGCAATCGCGGTTGTGGGAGAATATGGTCGGTCGCAGCAGGGCTTTTTGGACACATTATCTGCCGCGGCTTAAAGTGCTTTTCCCGACGCAGTTGCAAAACGTCGACTTAGACGAGTTTTATGCGGCGGTAAATCAGGTCGAGCCCTCGCTGATTCGCGTCGAGGCCGACGAGGTGACCTATAATCTACACATCTTATTGCGTTTCGAATTAGAACGGGACCTATTCGAGGGACGTGTCGAAGTG
>LWDU01033711.1_pt1 | contig 11153 bp, 11 predicted proteins | sample 727161 | NCBI WGS metagenome assembly LWDU01 (sample SAMN04566230, study PRJNA314399) | hydrothermal vent metagenome | isolation source: deep sea hydrothermal plume seawater | place: Mexico: Gulf of California, Guaymas Basin | collected 2004-07-11 | reverse complement strand
ATTTTAAATAAAAATGTATTTGAAGAAAAAAATCTTGAAGCTAATTCAATTACAGCCAGAGCATTTAAGCCAATAGATAAGATTTTTAAAATTATGACAACTAATTTTAAAAATTATCAAAATTTAATATTATTTTTGGGGAAAAAAGGAAAACAAAATTTTTTTGAAGCTTCCAAGGTTTGGGATTTTGAGTATAAGGAACGTAGGAGTGTTACGAGCAGTGATTCGTTAATAGTAAATATAAAAAATATTAAAAAAAAAAATTGAACAAAACTCAAATCATATCTGTCATAAATCAAAAAGGTGGAGTAGGGAAAACAACAACAGTTATAAACTTAGCAGCAGGGTTGGCAATGCAAGATAAAAAAGTATTAGTCATAGATCTTGATCCACAGGGTAATGCCACTACAGGTTTTGGACTTTCAAATATAGATTCTAAAAATACTATTTATGAGGTTTTAATTGGGAGTAAAGAATTTAAAAATGTAATAAAAAACACTAGTATAAATAATTTGAGTATCATCAGTTCTAATGTTGATCTTTCAGGACTTGAAATTGAAACTGCTGGGGATAATAAGCGGGCTTTTTTTTTAAAAGACAAATTAAGTGAGTTTTTAGAAGCAAATAAGGCCCAATTTTCTTACATTTTTATCGATTGTCCACCTTCATTAAGTCTTTTAACGGTTATGGCCTTAGTTGCTTCTCACTCATTAATTGTGCCTCTTCAAACAGAATTTTTTGCACTAGAAGGTCTTACTCAGTTAATGAAAACAATTGAAAGAATCACAGAAAGTTTAAATTCTGAACTTAATATTCGCGGAATATTATTAACCATGTTTGATAAAAGAAATAAATTATCTACTCAAGTAGAAACTGAAGCTAGAAATTATTTTAAGGATAAAGTTTATAACACTGTCATTCCACGAAATGTACGACTGTCAGAAGCTCCTTCACATGGTATACCAGTTTTAATTTATGATAAAAAATGTCCTGGCAGCAAGTCATATTTTAATTTTACAAATGAATTTATTTCTCAAGATAAATTTTTAGAAAGCGCAGCTTAATGGATGCATTTAAAATTAAAAAGGGATTAGGCAGAGGACTTTCTTCATTAATAGGTGAAGCAAAAGTAAAAGATAGAGTTAATAAAGTCTTAATAGGAGATTTAATTAGAAATAAATATCAACCGAGAAAAGTTTTTAATAAAGAAAAATTACAAGAGTTGACTACTTCAATTAAAGAAAGAGGTATAATTCAGCCAATTATAGTTCGACCTTCTGCAGACCAGATTAATAAATTTGAAATTATTGCTGGTGAAAGAAGATGGTTAGCTGCTCAAAATGCTGGTTTAAATGAGATTCCAGTTGTTGTTATAAATGTAGACAATGTAAAGTCTCTTGAGTTTGCAATTGTAGAAAATGTTCAAAGGCAAGACTTAAATCCAATTGAAGAAGCTCAAGGTTATCAACGATTAATTGATGAATTTTCCTATGATCAAGAAAAAATATCAAAATTTATTGGAAAAAGCAGAAGCCATGTCGCAAATTGTATTAGACTTTTAAATTTGCCAAATGAAATTATTTCATATGTTGAGAATGAAGAGATTACAGCAGGACATGCTAAAATTTTAGTTAATTTACCCAATGCTCAATTTATTGCAAAAAAAATAATTGATAAAAAACTGTCTGTTAGACAATCTGAAAATTTAGTACGTGCCTTTAAAAAAAATTCAAATTTAAGAATTATTCCAAATAAAAATCCTGATATTTTAAATTTAGAAAGATCATTAGAAAACAAAACTGGCCTTAATGTAAAAATAAAAAATAAAAAAAATAATTCGGGAGAGGTTTATTTTGAATATAAGGATTTGGAACAGCTTGATAGAATAATTGATACTATAAAGAAGAATTATTAGCTTCATTACAAAGATAAGCTAAAAAATCTAAAGTTATATTAATACCAATTTCATAATTTTTTTTTGCTGAAAGTTCAATATTATTTAATTTGTCCGTGACTTTGTAAAGATTATTAAGTGACCAAATAATAGCTTGTTTCTTAACTATTTCTTTTTCTTTCCAGAAAATTGGGGGCTTAATTTGATTAATTACCGTGTCTGCATTTTTTTCATTTTGTTGTAAAATTTTAATTTTTATTAATCTGTGAATTTTTCTATTTAAAATTTTTTGTAATATAAAAGAATCTACTGATGAAAAATTATTTTCTTCCATCATTCTTTTAAGCCTCACTTTTTCACCACTTAGTGAAAAATTAACAATCTCATCATTTTCGAAATTACTTGCTAGATTAGTAAGTATTTTTACTTCTTCAAATGAAATTGTTTTTTTATTTAAAGAATAATTTTTAATTTTATTAATTTCATTTTTTAAATTTTGCCTATCTCCACCAACCCTAGTTATGATAAGATTGATTGTTTCTTGGGATAATTTGATATTTAAGTTTTTTAACTCATGATTTATTATTCTATTTAGATCTATTTGTGTATCTGAATAACAAGGTACACAAATTAATCCTTTTTCTTTTTCGAATAAATTTCTTATTTTTGATTTTTTTTCTAAATTTCCTGATAAACAAAAAATAATTATATCTGATGGGTTTTTTTTCATTATATCCGTAATAAAAGGTAATGATTTATCAGATATTTTATTAATGTAACAAATTTTAAAAGTCTCAAAAAAAGATCCAGAAAAAATTAAATTATAAATATTATCTGGATTATTTAATATTTCAGATTCTTCAAATTTATGAATTTTTTGTTTATTATTGTTTTTATTTATTATTGACTCAATTAAATCTTTTTTTAATCCTTCATTTTCTCCATAAAAAAGAAAAAGACAAAAATTATCTATTTTTTTTTTTAATATTTCGTATGACTTAAAAATCACTTTTTGTATTTGCTAAACTAAGAGTTAATATAATTTCACTAGCCAGTTTTGAAGATAAATTTGATAAATTTCGAGATTCTACTTCTTTCATTTTGATTATTTTTTTTTCACTCGAATAAATTGATGAATTATTATAATGCTTAGTTAAAAGTAATTTATCATCTAAAAAAACTTCTACTGTCGAATTAATATTTATTTTATATACTGTTGCCTCTCCTTTTGTATTTTTAGAGGCAATTTCAACTTTTTTTTCAGATTTTATATTTAGATCATAATTGTATTTATCTTTTTTTTTTGTTTTATAAGCGCTAAGATTTGATAATAAGATCGCTTTGATCTCTCTATCTCCTTCGAATTGGATGTTATTAATTTGAAAATCTAAATTTTTCTTAGAATATATTGGAGTAAATCCACAAGATGTAAGATATAAAGTTGAAAGTAAGATTATTATAATTTTTTTTAAAATTTCCATTTTTTATATAATAAAGTTAATTAACTTATTTTTAACATAAATTTGTTTTTTAACATTATTATTTGCTAAATATTTTTTAATGTTAACTTCTTGTTTGGCTTTTTCCACAACAAAATTTTCTTTTGAATCAATTGGTAGTTTAATCAAGCTTCTTTTTTTTCCATTAATTTGAATTACAATATTACAATCTGAAGCTTCAATTAAGGTTTTGTCATATGTTGGCCAAGAAATGTTATCTAAATTTAATTTTGAATTTAGCGTTATTAAGCATTCAGAGGCAAAATGAGGAAGTAATGGCATTATCAAAATTAAAACTTTTTCAAAATTTTTTATCAGAATATCATTTGAGGTTTTTTTATTTTCAATAAAACGACTATAATTATTATAAATATCGTAAAAGTTAGCAATCACAACATTGTATTGAAAATTATCCAAGTTTTTCGTTATGTTAAATATCATTTTATTTGTATATTCATCTAGTTGAGAATCTTCGGCATTATCCAATTGCTTATTTCTGCCAATTATATTGGAATTTAAATTCCACATTTTTTGAATAAATTTGTATGAAGAGGAAATACCTTCATTGGACCATTGTATATCTCTACCTGGAGGACTATCTGAAAGCATGAACCATCTTATTGCATCAGCTCCAAAGTTTTGAATAGTATCCTCTGGATCTACAATATTTTTTTTAGATTTTGACATGGCCTCTGAATGACCAACAATAACTTTTTCTTTAGAGTCTTTTTTTACATAGTTTTTATTATCAACTAATTCAATTTCATCCTGGCCAAGCCATTTCCCCTTTTCATCCTTATAAGTTTCATGACAAACCATTCCTTGTGTAAAAAGTCCATAAAAAGGTTCTTTGTACTTAAAAGTATTATTTTTATAAGCGATAGCTCTCATAAAAAAACGTGAGTAAAGTAAATGTAAGATTGCATGTTCAACACCTCCTATATATTGATCAACGGGCATCCAATAATTTAAGTCTTCGATATCATATCCATAATTGGTACTATGAGGAGAGCAAAATCTTAGAAAATACCAGGATGAATCAACAAAAGTATCTAGAGTGTCTGTCTCTCTTATAACTTCCTGATTATTAACTTTTGTGTATTTCCATGTTGGATGTTGATCCAAAGGGTTTCCTTTTGACTTTAAATTAATATCCTCGGGTAAATTTACTGGTAAATCTTTTTTAGGTACTGGAATAATATCACCTTTTTTATTGTATACTATAGGAATTGGACAACCCCAATAACGTTGTCTTGAGATGCCCCAATCTTTTAATCTAAAATTAATTTTTCCTTTCCCAATTTTTTTTTCTTCTAATATTTTAATAGTTTTTAGTACAGATTCATCTGGAGCTTTAAAACCATCCAGCAATTTTGAATTAATTATTTCACCTTCACCAGTGAATGCTTTTTTATTTATTTTGAAATTTTTTTTATTTTCACCGAAAGGTAATACCACCGGATTCACTTGTAATTTATATTTGATTGCAAAATCCAGATCTCTTTGGTCATGAGCGGGGCAACCGAACACAGCACCTAAACCGTAATCCATTAAAACAAAATTAGCTATATAAACTGGTACTTTTGTTGTTTCATCTAAGGGATTAATAGCAATCAAATCCGTTTTAAATCCAATTTTTTCCGCATGTGCCAATGCTTCTTCTGTGGTTCCCATTTTAGAACATTCATTTCTAAAGATTTCAAATTTTTTGTTTTTTTCATAAAGTTTAGCTACAGGATGGTCAATAGATATTGCTAAAAAAGATAAACCAAATAGCGTGTCAGGTCGCGTTGAAAAACAACTAATTTTTTTTACTTTACTATTGCCTAAAACTTGAAAATCAATTTCGCAGCCTAGTGATTTTCCTATCCAATTTTTTTGCATTAACTTAACTTTATTTGGCCATTCATTTAAATTTTCTAAGTTATCTAAAAGTTGTTGAGAAAATTTTGTAATATCAAAAAACCACTGTGAAAGTTTTTTTCTTTCTACAACTGCACCTGATCTCCATCCCTTTCCATCTATTACTTGTTCATTTGCTAAAACTGTATTATCAACTGGATCCCAGTTTACATAAGTAGCTTTTCTTTTAACTAAACCTTTTTCAAACATTTCTAAAAAAAATTTTTGCTGATGTTTATAATATTCAGGACTGCAAGTTGATATTTCTCTGTCCCAGTCAATAGATAGACCTAATAATTTAAGTTGTCTTTTCATTATATCTATATTTTGATTAGTCCATTCTTTTGGATGTAAATTATTTTCTTTTGCGGCATTTTCTGCTGGCAAACCAAACGAGTCCCATCCCATCGGGTGCAAAACATTGAAATTATTTAAATTTTTATAACGCGCTAAAACATCTCCTATTGTGTAGTTTCGAACGTGACCCATATGAATTTTTCCAGATGGATAAGGAAACATTTCTAGACAATAAAATTTTTTTTTATTTTTATTAATTGAAGTTTTAAAAATTTTGTTTTTATCCCAAAATTTCTGCCATTTTTCTTCAATTAATTTGAAATTATATCTTTCCATGTACTGATAAAAAAAATTAATTTAAATTAATTTTTTTTGCGGTCTTTTAAGGCTTTACCATATTTTTTTTCGTATTCTTTTTTACTTAGTGATTTTTTTTTGTCAGAACCTTTTTTTTGTAAAATTGTTGCTTTTTTTAAAATAGCTAATTTGATTTCATCTTCTAAACCTGAAGAATATTTTGTAACTTTACAGTTTACAGCTGTTCCTTTACAAATTCTTTTATGAATTATTACGTCTAATCCATCAGCTCTTATTTCGTTAGATAAAAAACGAATTGTAATTTTAATAGATTCATTTGATGCAGTACCTTCATTATACCAATCCGTAATTATAATACCGCCAGAGTAATCCACATTAGATAGTGGTATAAAATCCAAAATATCTAATGAAGCTCTCCATAATTCATTTGAAGATGAAAACTGAAAGTGCATGTCTTTGGAGCCCTGTCCTATCCCAAACCTAATCCCTTTGCCCTCCTCGATGTTTTTTTGTATTCTGTCCTCTACGTTTGGACTAACTTTTCTGGCATCACTTGGTGAGTAAATTCCACATGAGGTAGCAAATAGTACAGAAACAAAAACAGTGAATATTTTTAAGTAATTAAAGCTTTTTTTTTGCATTTTTTCAATTTTCTAAGGATTATATTAGCTTTTAACATAAACCAATTAAAAATTAGAAAAATACATATTTAAAAAACTAGGTAAATCAATGTTTTAATAAAACTCCATAGTGTGGTAAATATGCAACAAAAAATATAATATTTATTTATTAAAGATAATTTGGATGAGTTTTAGGTGCTAAATGGTAAAAATGTGACATTCATATTAATTAATAGTGAAAAATAATAATAAGGAGTAATTATGAATAAATTAAGAACGATAGGTATATCAGCTCTTGCTGGTTCACTAGCTGCTTTTTCTGCGCAAGCATTTGAAGCATCAGTGAGTGGTGGTGCTGAAATAACTATATCTCATCAAGGTGCGTCGGACGTAACTGGTAACCCATTAGGAGCAAGAAAAAATATAACTGTTTCTGGTTCAGGCGAATTAGATAATGGTTGGGGAATATCAATATTCCACGCTTTAGGTGATACACATGCTTACAGTAGTTCAGTATATTCTTTCGATATGGGATCAATAGGAACAGTTTCTCTTGACTCAGGATCTGGAGGACATGGTGCTGCTGCAATAGATAATATAGTGCCAACAGCTTATGAAGAAGCTGATTATGGCTTCGCAACTGGTGCTGCTGATATTGGTGGTACTGCTTCTGGGGAATACATTGGTTATTCTAACACATTAGGAGCAGCTACAATACTTGCTTCATATAACCCTGATAGAGGTGGCGGAACACAAGGAGATGGTGGATCTAAAGAAGGTTCAGGATCTGCTTGGGATATTGGAGTTAAATTCGCTCCAGTAGACGGAATGTTACTCGTTGCTGGTTGGGGACAACTAGAAAATGGTACTTCTGGTACAGCTGATGTAGATGAAGACACTATAGGTTTTACTTATGCTATGGGTGCAGTAACAGTTGGAGCTCAATTATCACATGATGATACAAACGGTTCAACTGAACGTACTACACAAGCTGCAGGTATCTCATTTAACGTAAGCGACAATTTATCAATTGGTTACCAAAGATTGAGTGATGAGTACAATCGAACTGGTGTTAATGATACTGATGTTACTTTTAACGGACTTACAGCTGCGTACAGTATGGGCAATATAGGTATTAAGTTTGTTGCTAATGATGTAAGTAACTTAGGCGGAACTCAAGGTAGTTCAGACGAAGTTAAAGAGTTAAGCTTATCATTTGCGTTTTAATTAAAAGTTTTAAAATTTAATTTTAAAAACCGGCCTTTTATAGGCCGGTTTTTTTTTGAAACATACTTATTCCAGAAATACCGCATATATTTAACATTTTAGTTTTTGAAATATTGTTTTTTTTAATTCCACCAAGAGCTACGAATTTAACTTTTTTATTCAAAGTTAAAATATTAAATTTACTGATATTTAAGTGATTTTTTGATTTTTTAGTTTTAAACAAAGGAGCTAAAAAAATTATTTCACAACCTTGCTCAATTTTCCTATTAATTTCAATAAGATTGTGTGCAGATCCTAAAATTTGAAAATTTTTTCGTAATTTAAATTTTTTAATTATTTTTTTTTTATTAAACGCAGGTAAATAAACACCTGAAAGCATTAGTTTTATGGCAAGATTAATATTGTTTGCAAGATATAATTTAATATTATTCTTTTCACAAAATTTTTTATATTTAATTAAACTAGTTTCATTTATTTTATTTGAATAATTTCTATAAATTATTCCAAGATTTTTTGTTCTACTTTTGATAAGATTGGTTTCAAAACTTTCAATAAATTGAAATAATTTTGGAATATTATTATGCATAATTCATATCGGAACTTATTATCTATTCAGTCTGAAATCAAAAAAGAATTTGATAATAAGCCTGATAAATTTATTGTCCCTAATATCATTGCTGTTAGTAAAGCTTTCTCATTAGAACATATTAATCCCTTAATTGAGGCTGGGCACTTGCATTTTGGTGAAAATAAGATCCAAGAAGCTGAAAAAAAATGGATTGATATTAAAAAAATAAATTCAAAAATAAAACTTCACTTTATTGGTAAATTACAAACTAATAAAGTTAAAAATGCCCTCAAATTATTTGATTATATACATTCAATAGATTCATATAAATTAGCCGAACATATTTCTAAATTTTCGAATCAATTGAAATTAAATCCCAAACTTTTTATACAAATTAATATAGGAAATGAACCACAGAAAAATGGAATTAAAATTTCAGATGTTAATGATTTTGTTAATGAATGTAAAAATAAACTTTCGTTAAACTTTGTAGGCCTAATGTGCCTGCCACCAGTAGATAAGAATCCTGAGCAGTATTTTTCAGAAATGCAAAATATAAAAAATAGATTAAATTTAAATCATCTTAGTATGGGAATGACAAATGATTATCTTTTAGCAATAAAATTTGGTGCAACATTTTTAAGAATTGGTACTAAAATATTTGGTGAGCGTGAATAATTAATTGATCCGAATTTTAGTTTTTTTATTACAAAATTTTGCAAGAACAAGGAAATCTTTTAATTTTAATGCAATACATCCAGCTGTTGGTTTATAATTTCTTGTTAAGTGAATAAAAATTGCACTCCCCTTATTAAATAGTGTTGGTGAAACATTATAATTTATTACAATTAAAGCATCGTATTTATGATCGTCTCTATATAGTTTTTCAAAGGTATTATTATTATTTTTTATTTTGATTTCCTTATTATATTTTTTGTCATTTGGTAAATGGCACCAGCCCATATTTTTTTTTATTATTTTTAAAGACAATTTTGTTTTGATACTTTTTATTCTATCAGCCCTAAAATATAATTTTCCAAGTGAATATGTGCCTTTTGGAGTAGCCTTATCACCTTCAATTTTATTTTTCTTAATACCCTTTTTACCTATTACGCATTTAAATTTATAATTTTTAAAACATAATATAGTACTTTTTTTAATTTGAATTAACATAGTGTATAGTTTTCAAATGGAAAATATCACAATAAATTTAATTGGGCAAAGTGTTTTAGAAGAAGTGCTGTGTGAAAATTTGAAACATATCAATTTTGAAATAAAATCATTTAAAAAATTTAATGAAATAATACATGATTCAAAAGTAAAAAATTCTAGCATACTTGTTACTAGTTTAAAAGATTATGACTTATTTATTAATAGTAAATTAAATATTCCGGTTTTATTCTTAAATTTTGGATCAAAAAAAAGTTATACTACCTCTGTTGAGATAATTAATTGTCCTTTTCAATTAAATAATTTTGTAGAAAGAATAAATGTTATTTTTTTAAAAAATAAATTTTTAAACAATTCTAACCTTAATATATTGAATTATGAAATTAATCTTAATAGTAAGGAAATTTTAAGAGATGGACAAAAACTTAAATTAACAGAAAGAGAAATAAATTTTATTTTATTTTTAAAAAATTCGAATTCTCCTCAAAACATAAAAAGCATCCTCAAGTCCGTTTGGAAGTATTCCCCTAATTTAGAAACTCATACTGTAGAAACACATGTTCATAGATTACGCAAAAAATTTTTTTCACATTTTAAGGATGATAATTTTATTAAAATTAATAAAAAAGGTTATTTTATTTAAGTGAGAAAAAGAAAAAGAAATTTAATCGCTAAAGACTTGTTTACTCCTAAATATAAAAAAAGAATTGTTAAACCAAAAAAGGGGAAAGGAAGCTTTAAAAGAAAAAAAAAGTGATTTAATTTAGTCTTGCTCCAATTTTTTGAATAATTTTTGAAGACATTTCAGTTCCTTTTTCAAGACTTTTCTTTATTGATAAATTATTTACATGGCCATGTAAAAAGCCTGCAGCGAAAAGATCACCAGCTCCTGTCAAATCAACAATTTTCAAATCTTTTTTACTATTGCATTCAATTACCTCATTTTTTTTAATTGCTATGCTTCCTTTTTCACCCCGAGTAACAACAAGGAGCTTTCCTAATTGCTTACCAAATAAAATAACTTCATCAAAACTTTTAGCGTCAATTAAAGATAAAATTTCTTGTTCGTTGGCAAAGGTAATGTCTAGTTTATTATTTACTAAATCAAAAAAACTTTTTTTGTGGCGGTCAACACAAAATTGGTCCGACAATGACATTGCTGTTTTTTTGGAAATATTTATAGCTTTATTAAAGGCAGTTTTGGGTTCACCCTCGTCCCATAAATAACCTTCTAAAAAAATTAATTCACTATTTTTCACTGCATTTTCATCAATATCTTTATCACTAATTTTTCCTGCAATGCCTAAAAAGGTACACATTGTTCTTTCAGAATCTGGGGTAATTAAAATTAAACAGGTTCCAGTTGGTATTGTTTCTTGCTTTTTTTGATAACAATATTTTACTTTTTCATTTGTTAAACTTTTTTCATATTTATTACCTAATTCATCATTATTTACTTTTCCAATAAAGGAAACAGCATTACCTAATTGCGACAAACCAACAATAGAATTTGCAACGGAACCCCCTGCTATTGTTTCTTCAATATTTAAATTTGATAATAGTTTTTTAAATTCAGCTTCATCAACAAGTTTCATAGTGCTTTTTGTAAGATTATTTTCAGATAAAAAATTTTCTTCTACTTTACAAATTACATCAAC
>LWDU01041160.1_pt1 | contig 11158 bp, 12 predicted proteins | sample 727161 | NCBI WGS metagenome assembly LWDU01 (sample SAMN04566230, study PRJNA314399) | hydrothermal vent metagenome | isolation source: deep sea hydrothermal plume seawater | place: Mexico: Gulf of California, Guaymas Basin | collected 2004-07-11 | reverse complement strand
GGTCAATTATCGCATCTACCCACAAACGAGAAGCAGCATAGTAAGGAGAGGTTTGCCTATCATACCTATCGGGAATGGTTTTTAAAAGTAACTTTTCTGCTTTATCATCAATTTCTTCTCCTTTCGCTTTTAAAGATGCTTTTTCAATTTGCAATAAAACTTTAGCTGCTTGTTCACCGCCCATAACCGCCATTTCTGCAGTTGGCCAGGCAACAATAAGCCTTGGGTCGTAAGCCTTGCCACACATAGCATAGTTTCCTGCCCCATAAGAGTTACCAATAATAATAGTAAATTTAGGAACTACTGAATTGGCCATAGCATTTACCATTTTGGCACCATCTTTTATGATTCCACCATGTTCGGACCTAGAACCTACCATAAAACCAGTAACATCTTGCAAGAATACCAATGGTATTTTCTTTTGGTTGCAATTGGCAATAAATCGAGCTGCTTTGTCTGCAGAATCAGAATAGATAACCCCCCCAAATTGCATTTCTCCTTTTTTGGTTTTAATCATTTCTCTCTGGTTGGCAACAATGCCCACTGCCCAACCATCAACCCTAGCATATCCGCAAATTAGCGATTGCCCGTAGCCTTCTTTATATTCTTCAAACTCGGAACTATCTACCAATCTGGCAATGATGTCCTTCATGTTGTAAGGTTTTGCTCTATCTCTAGGTAATATTCCGTATATTTCTCTTTCGTCTTCTTTTGGATCTTTACTTTCTTTCCTGTTGAAACCGGCCTTTTCACTAGATCCTATTTTATCCATTATGTTTCGGATTTTATCCAAGGCATCTTTATCGTCCTTGGCTTTATAATCCGTAACTCCTGAAATTTCGCAATGGGTAGTAGCACCACCCAAAGTTTCGTTATCGATAGTTTCTCCAATAGCCGCCTTTACAAGGTAACTACCCGCCAAAAATATAGATCCTGTTTTGTCTACAATTAGCGCTTCATCAGACATAATAGGAAGGTAAGCTCCACCAGCTACACAACTTCCCATTACAGCAGAAATCTGTGTAATACCCACGGAACTCATACTCTGGGAAAATTTCGTCTTGCATAGGTAAGAACACTCCTGCACTATCCACCAAGTAGATAATTGGCAATCTGTTTTCCATTGAAATTTCCTGAAGTCTTAAGTTTTTCTTAGCAGTAATTGGGAACCAAGCTCCTGCCTTTACAGTAGCATCATTTGCTACAATAATACATTGTACCTCTTTTATATAAGTGATACCCGCAACCACACCACCAGAAGGACATCCTCCATATTCGGTGTACATTCCTTCCCCAACAAAAGCACCTATTTCTAAGAAATTAGCATCTGTGTCTTTTAGGTAGTCAATACGCTCCCTAGCAGTTAGTTTTCCTTTAGCATGCTGTTTTTCAATCTTCTTTTTCCCTCCCCCTAAAGCAACTTTTGCGAGTTTCCTTTTCATCTCGGAAAGGAGCAACCTCATCTTATCATCATTCTTATTAAATTCCAAGTTTGCCATTGCTTAATTTTTTGTAAAAATAGAAAATAGATGTTAGATGATAGTAATTAGCTAGTAGACTTTATCGTCTAATATCTAGCTTGTGTAAATAATCTGAACTCTCAGGCCCTAAATTAAAAAGTAAATCGATAATAGAAAGGTTAGGAATAAACTCATATTTTTCCATAAATACTTGGTCGTATTTTTCTTGTTGTTCGGAATTCCACTTATGATTTCTGAAATCAGAAAAATTCCCTTCATGCTGAAATTCTTTTGTAAAGTTTGTATTGTCTTTTTCCTGTAGTAATTCTAAAATTACCTTTTGTAATTTCTGATTAAAATCCACTAATAACTTCTCTTTAGCCTCAAAAAAAGGCTGTAATTCATCTTGGTAATATTCAAAATAAGGGGAGGAGTTGTAAGCTGATTGTATGGCAGTCCAATGCTGTTTTTGCCAGTCTTGTTTGTAGGAGATTTGTATCTCCTTGATTATAGTTTTATCACTTCCCTTCCTTTGTTTAGGAATAGTTAATTGCAATTTTCCGTTTGCCCCATAAATGTCACACCTGTTACGGATACTTTGTTTTACAAAATGTTCATGAAGTTCAATACTGCAATTTGGCTCTTGTAGTAAGATTGCATAATATTCAATAGGGGCTAAATATGCTGTAGAAAGTAAAGTGTTATTTAACACTTCTAAATAATCTGTTCCATCTGACTTTTTTCAAGCCTTTAGCATTTGTGTCCCAGCTCATCCATTGAAAAAGAGCTTTTCCTACAATGTGATTTTCAGGTACAAACCCCCAGAAACGACTATCAGCAGAATTATGTCGGTTATCTCCCATCATCCAGTAATAATTCATTTTAAACTCATAATCACAACTTCCTTTTTCTGAAATTACACTTTCTATATTCTTAAATTTTTCATTGTCTCCCATCTCTTCACCTTCATATCTTTTAAGTATATCCTTATAAATAGATAAATTTTCAGTAGTTAGCTTAATAGTTGTGCCAGCTGCAGGAATCGTAATAGGACCGTAATTGTCTACATTCCATTTCAAATTTTCATCATGAGGGAAAATGTACTCGGCATATGAGCCTGGTTTTTCTGTACGTTTTTTAATTGCAGTAACGTTAGGGAAGGTTTTCAGTGCGTCACGACCTTCATTCGTTAAGGTAAGATTGTATTCATTTTGATTACGACCATACCCTCCTTCTGTGATATCATATTTTTCATATAAGATATTTGGGTTTAATCCAGGGCCTTGTGTGCTCACATCATAATGCCATTGTTTTTTCATTCCCTCTGGTTCTTCTTGAGGAGCATCATTTACCATTAATTGCGCTTCAATTATCTCGATTTTATCTCCTGGAATTCCTACGCACCTTTTTACATAATTTTCTTTTTTATCAATAGGTCTTCCTAAAGTTTCGGCTGGCCAATTAAAAACCACACAGTCATTTCGTTCAATATTTCCAAAACCTTTCATTCTATGGTAAGGTAATTTGATTGCTTCAGAGTATGATTTTCCACCTACAACTGGCATAGTATGGTGTACAAGAGGGAAGGCAATTGGTGTCATGGGTACTCTAGGCCCGTAACTTGTCTTGCTTACAAATAAAAAATCGCCAATTAACATTGATTTTTCCATTGATGAAGTAGGAATGGTGTAGGCTTCAATAAGGAAAGTTCTAAGGATAGTTGCTGCAATTACAGCAAAACCTATAGCGTCAATCCAGCTTCTTACTTCACTTTTCTTCTTTTTAGGTTTCTTCTTTTTTTTCTTCCAGAATTGCCATGATATTGTTTCCCAGAATAAAATATCACCAGCAATCAATGGTGCAAAATAAAGCCATTCTCCACCAATAGTATAAACAAATATACTCCATAGAATCGTTGCTATAATAAACATCACTACTTTAAATGATGTGCCTAATATTTCTTTTATCTTTTTCATGTTATAACTAACGATTTTATATTTTTTATTGCGCTAAAACATCTTGCATACTGAAGACGCCTTTTTTACCAATGATCCACTCGGCAGCAATTATGGCCCCCATAGCAAATCCATCCCTATTTTTTGCAGTATGTGTTATTTCTATATCATCAACTGATGAGCTATAAGTAACAGTATGTGTTCCTGTTTCATCTGCTATTCTTTTAGCAGTAATTGGTGTATTATTTTTTAGAATTCCATCCATTTGTTTTGCTAAAGTTTTAGCAGTTCCACTTGGAGAATCTAGCTTTTGGGTATGATGAATTTCATGAATTGCGCTTTCGTAATTTTGGTTTTTCATTAGTTTAGCCAATTTTTTATTCAGCTCAAAAAAGATATTTATACCTAAACTAAAGTTAGAGGCGTGCAAAAAGGCACCTGACTTATTAGTGCATAATGCCTCAATTCCTGACAGTTTATCAAGCCAGCCAGTTGTCCCTGAAATAACAGGAATTCCATTTTTTATTGCATGGCTAATATTATTAAAGGCAGTAGTAGGAGTACTAAAATCAATAGCAACATCAGCAGAGCTTACATCTAAGGCATGAGCTGGGTTTTCTGATGAGGAAACAGCTATAATGCTATGACCTCTTCCTTTTGCTAATTCACTAATTCGCTTTCCCATTTTTCCGTTGCCTAAAATTGCAATTTTCATGCGGCAAATTTATAATTTAATTGATAAGGATAAGCCACTTGCGTTTTCTTTTGCCATATAAATGGGCTGAATGTGTAAGGAAATATCCTCACTTACATCATAATCAAATAAATGGGCGCTAACAGAGGCGTCAACTATGTTAAGTACATAAGATAGGGTAAATAATAAGGCTGATATTTCTCGGTTTCTTCTATGATGTTCAGTGAGTGTAAGTAAATGAGCATCAGTGTAGGTAGTGGAAAACTCATCAGTTCTATCTCCATCTAATCTATTTAAGTAGGTCTGCTTGTACATATCGTATAAATCATGACTTCCTTTAATGTAATAGGCTGAGGTGATGAGCCCTACATAAATGATGGGTACTTTCCAATACTTTTTGGTGTATACTTGCCCAGCTCCAGGTAGTATTGCTGAGTATAATCCTGCTCGTTTAGGAATTTTGACTGCACTTTCCTGAGCAATTATTGTACTTGCAAAAAAGAATAGGCAAGCAAAAAATATGTGTTTTATAACCGACAAATTATTTGTTGATGATTTCAAAAATATTTGCTAACTCAGCATCATTATTAAAATGAATAATTAGCTTTCCTTTTCCTTTTTTATTTTTTTTTAATTCAATTTCCGTGTCCAAATTTCTAGATAAATCATGCACCATTTTTTGTTGCTGAAAAGGTAATAGGTTAGCAATACTTAGAGCTTTCTTTTTAGATGTCCGTTTGTAATTTTTATCCCCAAAGTCTTTTGCTAATTGTTCTACCTCACGTACAGAATATCCGTTTGCTACTATATCATGATAGATATTAATTTGTGTATCGCTATTTTTTACATTGATTAGAGCTCTTGCGTGCCCGGCACTAATTTCCCCGGCACTTAATCCTTTCTGAATTTCAGATGGCAGTTTTAGTAGACGCAAAAAGTTAGTGACAGTTGAACGATTTTTACCAACTCTTTCGCTGCACTCCTCTTGAGTTAATTTTATTTCATCAATCAACCTTTGGTAACTTAAGGCAACCTCAATAGGGCTTAAATCTTCTCTTTGAATATTTTCAACCAAAGCCATTTCTAACATTTCTTGATCGTTAGCAACGCGTACAAAGGAAGGAATTTTGTTTAATCCCGCTAATTGTGAAGCCCTGAGCCTTCTTTCACCTGAAATTAGTTGGTATTTGTTTTCTTGTAACTTCCGAACAGTAATTGGCTGTATAATTCCTAATTGCTCAATAGATGCAGCTAATTCGTGTAATTTTTCTTGATTAAATTCAATTCTGGGCTGAAAAGGATTGGTTTCTATTTCGCTTATTGAAATTTCATGAGTTTGCCCAACTAACGGAATGTTGTCTTCCATTATTTCAGTTGAAATTTCGGTAATATTATCACCTAAAATTGCTGATAATCCCCTACCTAATGATCCTCTTTTTTTTGGCATTTTATTCTGTTTCTACAGTAGGTGGTTCTAATTTTTCTAATATCTCACTAGCTAAGTTGAGGTAGTTGACAGCTCCTTTACTTGAAGCATCATGTATCACAATGGTTTCACCATAGGAAGGGGATTCACCAAGACGAACATTTCTATGGATGATTGTTTTAAACACCATATCTTGAAAGTGTTGTTTTACCTCCTCAACTACTTGATTGGATAAGCGCAAACGAGTGTCGTACATAGTTAGGAGTAAACCTTCAATAATTAGTTCATTGTTTAATCTTTGTTGTACAATTTTTATGGTATTGAGTAGTTTTCCTAATCCTTCAAGCGCAAAATATTCGCATTGAACGGGTACTATTACAGAATCAGCAGCAGAAAGCGCATTCAAAGTAAGTAGGCCTAATGATGGCGCACAATCAATTATAATAAAATCATATTTGTCACGGATAGAAGCTAATACTTTTTTCATTCGGTATTCTCTTTGTTCAAGATTTACCAATTCCAATTCAGCGCCTACTAAATCAATATTAGCCGGCAATAAATCAAGGTTAGGGCTGTTGGTTTCTAAAATACATTCTTGAGCTGTAACTTGTTCAATTAAACACTCATAGAGTCCTTTTTTAATTTCTCTTGGGTTACACCCTACTCCTGAGCTAGCATTGGCCTGAGGGTCAGCATCAATTAATAGCACTTTCTTTTCTAAAACACCTAAACTTCCTGCTAAATTCATAGAGGTAGTCGTTTTTCCTACCCCTCCTTTTTGGTTGGCAATTGCAATTATTTTCCCCATTTATTGTATTTTTTTACTGGTATAAAAGTACTATGCAATAATGATTTTTCAATTTTTAACATATGACTAATTATCAACAAAAAAAAGGAGTTGTTAAGAAAAAAACGACCAATAAAAACCTAACAAAGTGAATTGTTGGGGATCCCTATTTGTTTTTGATTAGAGTTTTAATCGTCACCTAAATCATCAAAATTAACTTCAATAAAGTCAGTTGATGGTTTCTCCTCTGTTTCTGTAGTGTCTTTTTTTCCTGAAATTTTTTCGGTTTTTCTTTTTGTATTGGAGATTATTTCTTCTCCTTTTTCCTTTATGATATAGTCGCTTACTTCATTTAGTGCATCTTTGAAGTTTGTAAAATCTTCCTTGTATAAATAGAGTTTGTGTTTTTTGTAAAAAGGCGTTCCGTCGTCATTAAAATCTCGTTTACTTTCCGTAATTGTAAGGTAGTAATCTCCTGCTCTGGTCGATCTTACATCAAAAAAATAAGTTCTTCTTCCTGATCGTACCGATTTTGAAAAAATCTCCTCTATATCTTTATTCTCAGTCATCTATAATTTTTTTTAAGAATCAAATATATTAAAATTAATTAAATGATATTTTCTTTGTTTGTTTTGCTCTGTATTTGATTCATTTGAAAATAGAAACCTTTGCTAGCTAGTAGCTCTTCATGATTTCCTGTTTCTGTTATTTCCCCATTATCTAAAACTATAATTTGGTCTACATATTTTATGGTAGATATTCGGTGAGAGATAATAATACTGCTTTTATTCTTGCTTTCTTTTTTTAAGTGCTTGAGTATTATTTGTTCTTTTGTTGCGTCAATTGCTGAAAGACAGTCATCAAAAATAAAAAGTTTAGGGTTTTTGTAAAAAGTACGCGCAATAGCTAATCTTTGCCTTTGTCCTCCTGAAAGCTGCACTCCTCTTTCGCCAATAATAGTTTCAAAACCATTTTTGAAATTATTTATTTCATCAAGAATATCTGCCTTCTTAGCGGCTTCAATTATTTTATTTTCATCAATGTTATCACTTGAAAATGCAATATTTTCTTTAATTGTTCCTGAAAATAAATAACCATCCTGAGGAATATAACCAATGGCAGTTCTTAAATCATTTAAGTTTAAGTCTTTAATATTACTACTGCCAAACTGAATGTTTCCGTCAGTACAATCATACAATCTACACACTAGGGTTGCTATTGTTGATTTTCCGCTTCCCGTTTTCCCAAAAATTCCTATTGTTTTTCCTGACTTTAAGGTGAAATTTAGATTTTTTAGTGCTTGAATTTCAGTGTCTTCATAAGTAAAACTAACATTATTAAATGTTATGTCACTTTGTATTGGCGTATGCTCGGTAGTTTTGTTTTGGATGTCTGTTGTTAGTAGTAAAAAGCTATTTATTCTTTCTTGTGATGCAGCTGCTCTTTGTACTAAAGAGGTGATCCATCCTACTGAAGCAACTGGCCAAGCCAACATATTTACATAAATAATAAATTCTGCTATATTCCCCGTACTGATTTCTCCTTTAAAACTTTCAAGGCCTCCAATATAAACAGTTAGTACAGTGCTAACACCTATCATTGTAATAATAAGTGGGAAAAATAAGGCCTCAATTTTTACGAGTTGTAGATGACGCTTAGTGTATTGTTTGCAGCTATTAAAAAATACTTGCAAAACATTTTCTTCATTACTAAATGCCTTTATAATTTTTACTCCTGAAAAAGTTTCTTGAGCAATAGTGGTAATATTAGATAACTGTTCCTGTACTCTTTCGCTTTTTCTGTTAATATTATTGCTTACAAAATATACGGCAATAGCTAGTATTGGTAAAGGCAATAACACATAGGAAGTTAAGGTAGTGCTTATACTTAGCATTTTGCTAATAACCAAGAAGAAGAGAATCACAATATTGATAGCGTACATCAGGGCTGGGCCTAAGTACATACGCACTCGACTGACATCTTCTGATATTCGGTTCATTAAGTCGCCTGTTTTATTTTTTTTATAAAATGAAATACTTAAGAATTGGTATTGTTTATAGATTTCATTCTTTAAATCATATTCTATTTTGCGAGACATTACAATAATGGTTTGACGCATAAAGTACATGAAAACCCCTTTTAGAAGGGCAAACAAAATAATTAGACTGCCGTATTTTAGAAGTATTTTACTTGTGTTTGTATTTGTTTCATTTTCTTTATTCATATTTAAAATTACGGCATCAAAAGCCTCTCGCACAAATTCAGCAGGGTACAAAGCAAATAAGTTAGCAATAATGATAAAGACTGAACCTATAGCTAGTAATGTGCGGTATTTCCAGAAAAATTTATTGAGGTAAAATAGGTGTTTCATTAATTGGTAAGATACTTTATTTAAAAAGCCAAAAATAATAAGTAAATTCGCGCTCCATTTAAAAAATAAGGAAAATTAATTTTTAAAAGAGGAATATCTGATTAAATAATAAAATTTAACAAGAGAGATGTCGACAAAACCAACAGTAACAAAACCAACAAATGATGGTTTAGTAGTAAGTAAGATGAGTTTAATGGGACACGAACAAGTTGTTTTTTGCCAGGATGCTGAAACCGGATTGAAGGCCATTATTGCTATTCATAACACAACTTTAGGTCCAGCACTTGGAGGAACTCGAATGTGGAATTATAAAAGTGAGGAACAAGCGCTTGAGGATGTATTGCGTTTGTCAAGAGGTATGTCATTTAAAGCAGCAATTTCTGGTTTGGAATTAGGTGGTGGTAAAGCTGTAATTATTGGAGATTCAACTACTGAAAAAACGGAGGCTTTGATGCGTAAGTTTGGTTCTTTTGTAGGTAGTTTAGGAGGTAAATATATTACAGCTGAAGATGTAGGAATGACTACTAAGGACATGGAATATGTGCGCATGGAAACCAAGTATGTTACGGGTATTCCTGAAAGCATGGGTGGAAGTGGAGATCCTTCACCTGTTACTGCTTTTGGTGTGTATATGGGGATGAAAGCATCTGCAAAATACAAATGGGGTAGTGATAACTTAGAAGGAAAAACAATACTAGTACAAGGAGTAGGTCATGTAGGTGAAAATTTGGTTAAGCACTTAACGGATGAGGGTGCAAAGGTGATTATTAATGATATTAATGAAACAAGATTAGCTGAGCTTTCAGAACATTATGGATCTACTATTGTGATGGGTGATGCTATTTTTGATTTGGATATAGATATTTATGCGCCCTGTGCTTTAGGGGCAACCGTAAATCCTGATACTATTGCACGTTTAAAATGTGAAATAATTGCGGGTTCTGCTAACAACCAATTGGCTGATGAAGATAGAGACGGACAATTATGTGCTGATAAAGGGATATTATACGCTCCTGATTTTTTGATTAATGCAGGAGGGTTAATCAATGTGTATTCTGAAATTAAAGGACATGATAGAGAGCATGCAATTAACCAAACAAGAGCAATATATGATACGACTCTTGAAATTTTTAAGAAAGCTGAATTGAACGAAATCACAACACATACTGCAGCATTAGCAATTGCCGAACAAAGAATTACAGATAGAAAAAATCAATAAACACTATGTTAAGCAGAAGACATATTAGGTTGAAAGTAATGCAGTCCTTGTATTCTTATTTTACGGTAAAGGAAGATGATATGCCTGCCTATGAGCGCGCAATGTTAAAACATATTGAGGGGGTTGTTGAGCTAAATTTGGTGATTATATCTTTACTGATTGAGTTAGTAAAATATGCTGATAATTTTTATGAAAATAGTAAGAAAAAACACTTGCCTTCTGCTGAAGATTTGAGTCCCAACAGAAGATTTGTTGATAATCATTTCATTTCTATAATTCGTAAGGAAAAGGTATTGATGGATAGGATAAGTAAGGTTTCTGGAATTTGGCTTAAAAATGACCATGACATTATAAGAAAGGTGTTCAAAGAATTATTTGAATCCGAATTATATACTAGATATATTTCATCTGAAAAGGAAGGTGTAGATGTGGATCAAAGGTTTATTGTAAATGCACTGAATGAAATTATTTTAAGTAATGAGTTAGTACATCATATTTTAGAAGAAAGAAGTATTTATTGGATAGATGATTTAAAGAAAGCTTGAATCCTTCTTTAGTTTTTAAGGATGAATCTGACAAAACATTTGCTTTACAATTGTTCCGAAACACGATAAATAACAATACAAAATACGAACAAATAATTGTGCGATTTTCAAAAAATTGGGAATTAGAACGAATTGCAATTATGGATCAATTATTCTTAAAAATGGCTTTTGCTGAAATTTTATCTATGGAAGATTTACCGATCAAAGTTTCCATGAATGAGTATATTGAAATTTCAAAATATTACGGTTCACCAAAAAGTAAATTATTTGTAAATGGCTTGCTGGACAATGTAGTAAAAACTTTTACCCAAGAAGGAAAAATTAAAAAGGCTGGCAGAGGCTTAGTCTAAAAAAAATATTTAATTTTGAAAATAAAAATGAAAACACCACAATTTATCCTTGTATTAATTTTTTCACTAGCAATATCTTGTCATTCAGCATCAGAAGATAAAGCGATTACTACAGATTTGGTAAATAGTCCGCTAACGGCAAATCAATCAGCTGAAAAAGTGTTAACACCAAAAATTCAGATGGATGAGGAGAGTTTTGATTTTGGTGAGATACAACAAGGAGAATCTGTTACTCATGATTTTATATTAAAAAATATTGGGGATGCTAAGCTCATTATTAGTACTGCTAAAGGAAGTTGTGGATGTACAGTGTCTGAGTGGCCAAAAGAACCGATTGCGAAAGGAGAGCAG
>LWDU01000389.1_pt1 | contig 11158 bp, 28 predicted proteins | sample 727161 | NCBI WGS metagenome assembly LWDU01 (sample SAMN04566230, study PRJNA314399) | hydrothermal vent metagenome | isolation source: deep sea hydrothermal plume seawater | place: Mexico: Gulf of California, Guaymas Basin | collected 2004-07-11 | reverse complement strand
ACCATCCTATCATTGATTGAGTTTACTAATTCCTCAATTTCTTGTGCTGTAACAGGATCTACTACTCCTTGCCATGTACAATGATATTCTACTGCAATTTCATCAAAGTTACACGATTGACCGTGAGACTCGAATGGAACTTCAACTGTTGCTGTTTCTGCATTTGCAATAGTAATTGTACTTAGGGCTACACTAAGTAAAACTGCTAATACAATTGTTTTAGTTGTCATTAAAAAAATAGATAAGTTGTTGGTAATATAAACTATTACTCTATACTAGTTCCTCTACCACGAACTCTACCTTTGGTATTCTTGTTTGTGGATATGGGGGTATCTTGTAATTTTCTTGTTCCTGTTCCTCTACCTGTAGAAACACTAATATCCCCAGATTTTTCTTTTCTTTCCTCTTGAATTTTCTGAAACTCTTCACCAGAAAATGTTAAGTCATTAACATCAACTTCAATGGAACTAGTTCCTCTACCTGTAGTTATTTTAACTTTAACCATGTTATATTATTAATGATAACTAGTATTAATATCTTGCATTACCAGACAACTCATTGTCACTCTTTATATCTGCTTCCGTTGTATCTCTTATTATTGATTTTAACATTTTTGGAGTAAAATGACTAAATGTTTCATATTCAGTTCCCCATAATGACGGAACAGTTCCTTCAACCTCATTTGGGTTATTATCATGACAAGGGCATTCTGTATTGTTTTCTCCACAATTCATATGATATTTCCATTCTATCATTTTTTTACATTTATCACACATGAAAGAAAAATCATTCGTTGGCAATTTTCTTTGGTTTTCCCATACCTTCTCCTGTCCAAGAAGGATCTATATGACAATGACACTCACATACTACATTTGTTGTTTTATGTATATGCTCACAACGTGGACAATCCATTATTTTAATTAATACTATTGTTATTTAAGTCATACTGATCCCAATCACTTCCGTGTGACTCATCACTATACTTTCCTATTAACCTATCATATTTGTCTTGTATTATGTCTCGTTGTTCTTTTAACGATTTTTTAGTTATACCCAAAGCCTTTTTAAGTTTTTCAAGCTCCACTTCAATTATATCAAGTGATTTAATAATATCATCGTCTACCATTATTCATTTTCCTTATAACACTCGTTGCATTCTGGAGTACCACCATGAATTTGTATTTGTACGTTTGATGAAAAACATACTTGACATAAACCATTCATCACTTCTTTCTTATATCAAGGTCTATAAGTAGTTTTTCTGCCAACTCTATTTTACCCATTAAGTTATAATATACTGGATTCATACTATATTTTATGTCCTTATATTTTGGAGCAAACTTTAGTTGTATACGATAACTTGCAAGATATTCTTCTATTTTATCCTTATACTTGTTTCTCATTGTTCTTCCCCATATTTTATTTTGAGATAAATTAGATAATTAATCATATCCTCTATTGTGTCACTTACCTTCTCATCCTTAATATGTGGTGTTTCTTTTGGGTTTTTTGTTAAACTGATTAGTCTACTAAACTTGTCTCCTAATCGTACTAGTATTCCTTGACATATTGAGTCAGTTATCCCCCAATTTTTACTGTTACTGATATTTGCTAAAGTATCCCCTTTTTTATGTTGATACCTTGCATAATCCATTCCTTTTTTCTCAACAATGTCAAATGCTTTTTTACAGATGGCTTTGTGTTCTTTTAGAACTGTTTCAATTGAGGTCATAAAACCCACCATTCTTTAACATAATATCAATCCAACTTGTTATAATTAAAGTAAATCTTTCCATCTCTTCTTTCTTAATACTATAACTTGATAAAACTTGTGCAATGGCATGAAGTATTCCTTCTGTCATATCATATTTTGTAAATTCTTCTGGATTGGATCTCATATAATCCGACAGTTTATCTATAAACGGAACACTTAGAGAATTAGATTCGTCATCCCCGATAATAACACCAAGTTCTCTTAAAGTATTCATATCATCTTTAAATTCTGGAAAGTCTTGATCTAACAAGTACAATCCCTCATAGCACTATTACATATACCACAACGTCTGTCTGCACGTTGAAAATGATAATCGTAATGCTCTTCACATAATACTAGTTTGTGTTCAAAGAAATAATTACAATCTTCACGTAATGTTCCTTCCTTACCACATACAATCTGGTGGTATCCTTTAAATAATCCAAGTTCTCGTTGTTCCTCAAAATATTCTCCTCGTGTCTTATGAGAACAAGTTGTCTCTCTTTCTTCTTTTTTACATTTACACGGTGGACTTTTACAATTACATTGATCCATTTGAATATTATTGAACATTACTCAATATAACTTTAACGTTAGTTTGTACATTTATATGTACCATTAACTATTTATAGTTAGGGTTGGTAGCCCAGAGCATTGATGTAAAAAATCATTAACTTGTAAATGCTTAAGACTTTACAAGGCTTGAACTAAGGGTAACTGCCTTGTTGATACCTTACATTGAAACATAATCGACAAGGGATAGATAGGTTTAGCTCATGGTAGGGAATCCCGACACATGGCGACAAAAACCTTAGTAATAGAAAATTGAGAAAATATGACTAGAGATAAATTCAAAAGTCCACTATTTCTTTTTTTTCTCATATACAAAGATTAATATGTACATTAAAGTATACTATAAATATGAGTTATGAGACACGATGTTCATGTGGTCAAAGACGAAGAGATCACAGATATAGATGCCCTAACTGTCAACAACAAGGTTGGGGTTAATTCTTTTTTTTAATTAGCTCATTAAATCGCATACGTGTATACGTATAAATCTACGTATATACGTATGGTAGACATTAGTTATTGAATATATTCACATATTTCACAAATCAATATTCTACTTGAACTTTTCATCTCTACAACATTAGCTCCACATTTCATACAGTCTTTATGATCATTCAAAAGAACCTATCACTTCTTCCATCTTTTTCTTTATGTCTGATTTATTATACTCATCATTGTTAAGTACCCATAATAGAATGTCAAAGTGTCCTTCAAAGTATTCAGGTATAATTGCCCTACTACTTGCTTCTTTTAACAGGTTGTAATAATATTCTACTTCTTTTTCGGCTCTCATTCCTCATTATCCCTGATTAATGATTCAAGTGATTTTACTCTATATTCCAATAACTGTTGCCAATATTTGGTTGACTTTGGTATTTCTTTTTCAAGTCTTGTTTTATACAATTTCCATTCTTTGAGATGTTGTTCTGTTAACTTGTCCATTAGTATTATTACTTTATTTGTATATATAAGGTTTGTCACTATAATAAATATCCAGCAATAAAACCAATTACCCCTATCACACCAATAACTACAAAACCTATTGCTCCGTTAACAGGAGTTGACTCTCTAGTCCATATTGATTTTGCTTTATCATCACATTCATTACATCCTTCCTTAATCCTCCCCGTTTTAAAATCAGGTATAAAACAACAAAAAGACCAAGTCCTTGAACGACAGTTTGGACACTCCATTGAATGTCTCCATACATTTGTCTTGGAAATATCATCTAATCTATCTTCTCTATCATCCCAATCCATTATTAGTTTTGAGGTCAACAATCATATAAGTTTATGGTTAATCAACAATATCATGTCCAGTAATTGGATATTTACCCAATATAATACAAGTTAATAACTCCCTGTAACAATCTAAACAATATCTACCCCCACTCACACTAACTGACTCTTTTGAACATAATTCACATGGGGTTAATATGTTGATGTCTTTGTTATCTGTCCAAGGAAGTTTTGTTTCTGTACCATCAGTATGTTTAGCCATACATATCACCTTCTGGATCTTTTTGGGGTTGAACTGATTGATCCTCTTGAGAATTTGCAACCATGTATCGTAACCAACTACTAGTTTCTTCATACGACATTTTCTTTTTAATTAACATAAAAGCAGTATCTATTTCCATAAAATTCAACTCATAATCCTTTATATGCTTATCCAAGACAATATCTAATGCTTCATACAAATCGTTGACTTTGTTAATATCAATTGGTGGTATTGTGGTTTCTTTTTTATTACTACTCACTTGTATCATCTCCTTTGGCTTCTTTTAACTCATCAATGACACTTAATGACATTGCATTAAGTTTTGCAAATGTATTCCTGTCACTTTGACTTGCATTATTCTTTTTTCCAAATGCAGATTCAAACCAATTTATGATATTTTTATAATCTACCAACATTAGTCTAACTTCTTGAGACATGTATTTACTTTATATATTACGTGAATATAAAGTTATTTTTGAACTAAACGGTAGTTGTTACTGTCAAAGTATGCTTTATCTTTGGCACTCTTGATGAGTACATTCCAAACCACACCATTTTGTTCCATGTCTACTCTATATGGGTACTTCATACTATACAATAGATTTTGGTTAATATAAACGTATTACAATGTCATTATTTGTTGACCTTATCGTCAAATGGTGTCTTTTATTGGAGTTTTCATCTTTACATCTTTAACCACTTTGTTAAGATGTGACATAATGGCTTCAGCCCTCTCTTTGGGAAAACTAGAACTTACTACTTTGCCTTCACTATTCTTCCAAGAAATTTCTACGTTGTCAGACATTTAATGCTCTCTTTCGTAAAGTCAATATATAGTTATCTAAAATTTGTATGTTATCTACCAATGATTCTGGATGATTAACCAAGAACCATTTTGAACGGGTTAGGTTTAAAGTTGCAGTTAAATCGTTTGTTAATAGTAGGGTGTTTTTGTGTGAACTCATATATTCTTCAACTTTCTCTTTTACAAAAATTATTTTATATCCCTTTCCCACCAACTTTGCTTCCAATAATGTGGAGTAAACTGTAGGATCTATAATTATTGTTGGTGGATCAAACGGAATTATTTTATTAATACTAGGTATTAACTTTACAAGATCATTCCTAATTAAACTATTATTCATTACAACTATCCACTTACTCATGTCTAATTATTTTAGTTAACCGATATATAAAAGTATTATTTATCTAACTCTATACCTGCCAAGTTCTTTTCCCTCCTAACCCATGTCACTTGTATATTACTAGTCATATACTTGTTACATTTCTTCCATAATGGTATTAAATGTTCAGTAGTGATACGCCATTTACCGTTGATTTGATTTGCAACCAATAAAGAATCTGTGTAGATAATTACATTCTTTCGGGAATAATTGTTATTAACATACGATATTGTATATAATAATCCCAAGTATTCCAACTGATTATTGCTCAAGTCTCCCGTTCTTTGTTTTATAATACATTTGTTTTTTTGAGGATCTACCATACAAATTCTTCCCCCATTCTTTGTTCCTGCATCACAGAACACCTTGAGTTTAGTTCGTCTCAATAATATTGATAATTTAATGGTCTTTATAAGAATTTTCGGAATGGACAGAGGCATCCATTAACCACCTAGTTCTAGAGGACATGACTCCTGATACTTCCAATATTCGTTCAGGTTTACCAGTCATACACTAAGTAGGTTTTCAAACATTCGGCTTTGTGAGTAGGTACTCGACCTATCCCTCAAAGGTTCATCCATGTGATTTCTCACACTTTCCTCCCTTAAATTCCTCTTTCAATGTGCTTTGCAAGACACATCATGACACGTTTTGCATCACGTGTTAAGGGTTGTTTGAATTTCCTCAATATGTATATACCATAATGTACATATTAACCTTTGTATTACAGACTTAGTGTTTTTGATGTTCTTTTATTCATAAGGTATAATTTTCTAAACACTCCATAACAGTCTGGAGAACAATACTTGAATCCCCTTGATCCAGTCAAACTCTTAAAACACATTAAACATTCTTGATTTAATCTATGTTTAGACTTTTCACGATTAATTTTATTTTGCCTACAACTTACATTACAGTATCTTGTATTCTGATGTTTGTTTTTCAAATATTTAAAACAATTTTTACAAGTTCTGTCAACTCTTCTTGAAAGTCTGGATTTGTGACTACATTCATAACATCTTATTGACATTTGGTTGTTTACGGTTTTTTTACAATCCAAGCATTGAGGATCTCTTCTACAGGCACGACATCTTAAACCTCTACAAATTGTATCACATATAACACAATTACTATTCATTATTAGTTTCGGGATGAAACCTAATTTAAATCAACAGGGGTTATTTTATTAATTGAATGAAATGTATAATATACCAAATCTTTTGCATTATACTTTGTGTATTCTACCAAAATACCAAGATCATCCACTTCTTTGATTATACATTTTTTTGTCTTGTCGTTGATGTTTATTTGAGTCTTATTGTTTTTCCACCTAATAAGAACTGAATAGTTCATTTTTGAAATGACATTTCAATATCATCATTGTCTAAGTTTGGAGTATTAACATAAATTCTTTCGGAGGCTGTAGCATTAGACCTACCCCAATCTCTAAGTTCTTTGGACATTGCTAATCCTGTAACAATTAATGATGATAGTCCTGCAATCAAAAGGGTTGCTTGAAAGTCAATTCCTATTTCAAATACCTGTTCTGCCAGATTACCTGATATGAGTGGACTAAAAAACGATATTCCAAAATTACCTGCTATCCTTGCAATAACTCTTTTACCACTTACCATTAATATTATTAAATATACTTGTTTAAAAAGTTTATGAAAAAATTGGTGGGTTTAGCCCAACCACTCTTTTTTGAACTCTTCCAAATCCATTTTCTCAGGAGTTGGAAGTGCTTTATCGATGGCATCTAAAATGCCTTTGATTCCTTCGAACATATTATTAGAGATGTTGATCGGCAATATGAGTTGTTAAGGTTAATAAAAATAAATAAAAAAATGAAGATCTGTTGACTTAATCAACTGGATTCAACTAATTATAGTCTTCTTCACTTGGGAAAACTAGACACCAATATTGGTTTCCAGTCTTTTTAGAGATTCGTTTTAATGGTTTACAATCCCCAATTACTGTACCTTGCTCGAATGCTTTTTGAACTTCTGGAACACGGTTAATCTGTTTTGCAATAGATTCAGTTACAAAGAATCTACTAACTTCTTTGGTATCGATGAGGTAGTAATCTGTTTTACCATCCTCCCCGATTAGATTGGCATTTGTATTTACTGTTGGATTTCCTCGTGTATGAGTAAAGCTAGTGATATTAACCACTTTGCCTTCAATTGCTCTAATACCTACTGCTGGTTTACGTTCAGCTTCTTGAGCTCCTCCACCAAGTTGTGACAAATCAATTTTTGTTTCTGATACGGATATTTTCTTTTCACCTCCAGTCATTATAGGGATTAATGATTATACGTTATATAAACTAACTCAATAATGCAATTCTTTCCAAAGTTTTACAAGTTTTGCTATATTGGGTTTACTCATTAAAATATCCTTGTCTCCCACTTTTCTTATAATTTCCGTTATTGCAGAATGCTGTTCGTTGGCATATCTCGTCATTGAAGGATGTGGTTTTTCTACACCATGTAACGATTCATCATTCCAAGACTTCCACTTTCTTTCATTCTTTTTACAATAACCATTTACTGGTGGCATTTTGTTTGCTTTCTCGTTAAATTTGATAAGTACATCACGTCTCCATTTTCTTGAGAAATCCCAAAATGCGTGTCCTTCAACCTCGTGGTAATACGTTCCCTCATACCATTTGTAATCGACTTGATTATAGACTTGAACTATCTCTACCTTTTGTTTTTCATAGTTCCATGAACCTGCCCTACTTGCACTCGTAAGATGTTTGATTGAAATATACTTGATATGTTTTCTCATCTTTTTCGTAGAATCATTCGTATTCCATAAATTTCTAATTAATGATACTAATTTCTTATCAACCCCACTTTTTGACATCGTTGCTTTTCCGATGTAGACTTTGGTATTTTTATGTACCTTAAATCCGTGAGAACCAATTTTTGCTCTCTTTGAACGGTTGACCTTCCTCTTCATGTATTTAGTATGGTTAATGGTATATATTAATCTATGTTTTTAAATAAATAAAAAAGTCGCTTTAAACTGCGACCAATGGGTATTGAGAAGCTGAAAATCCTCTCAAGAATTTTACAAGTGCTAATCCGTGTTCTTCTGGGGATTCTTTGTCGATAGATGCTCCTGCTCCATCTATGTGTTTTCCCACTTTGATATATGACTGATCAATGTGCATTTGAGAGCCATGATGTTTGTTCCAGATTTTCTTTTCCATAATCCAATACACATCTTTCAATGCGAAATGTGGAATATAGGTTCTTCCTTTAAGGTATCTGTAACCTTCAATTTTTTCGTCTTCAACAACAATATTCAGATCAACTATGTCTGCTTTTTGTCCACTTGACACTTGTTTGGAAAAGATTCTAAATTTCATGCCATCTCTTACGAGTTTGGCTACACCTAGTTCTTCTCCATATAATGAAACTGGGTTTTCTGCCAATTCATCAATGTGTTTTTGAATTTCTTGTAAGTCTTTCATTACATACACTATAAGGTATATGGTACTAATAAACGTACTGAATTACCAAGTACAAGCATTGTATCTGGTCTTTGCCATATTTCTATAAGTATTTTCAAAGTCATCCCCTTCTTTCAAGTAATCGTGTTTTATTTTTCCAATGAGGGCAACGTCTTGTTCCCATCTTTTTAATTTTCCTCTAAGTTGAATCATCTTTGATTCAATGAGTGAATCAATTTCTTCTTTTGAAGATTCTAATGGATTGTAGACTTTGAGTCTTATTTCTTTTGAAGCTTCTTCTCCGTTGGTTGCAGATCTTTTAATGTCAGAATCTGACATTTTTCCGAAACACCAACAACACATTAAACGAATATCTTCATCATCCCAAGGACTGTTTGGAGAGTTCCCTGCGTTTGGATTATCCAATTTTCTGTCACACATCATACAATGTAACCTATCATGTTTCAATGCTTCTGGGTGGTTTGGCTGTGCTAATCCATATTCTCTGGCAATGGCGTTTGATTTGCCGTATGCCTCTTTAATTACTGACTTAACAGAATGATCATTCATAGGATCTTTTTCTAAAATTTCAATCGCCTTGTCAGGTGCAATGTTTTTATCCATTCTTGCTTGTTGTCTTGCTTCACGTTTTGATCGTTTTGCTTCACTTGCTTTTCTAAGTGCTTCTCTATCTTTTTTATCTGCAAGTTTCTCTCTATCTGATTTATTGTTTCCACCTGAAACACCATTAGAATATTTTCTTTGTAAACCGTTACCGAAATTAATCATACCTATAGTTACCTATTAGTACATATAAGTGTATGGAACTGACTTATTAAAAACTAAAAAAACTAACCCCCTGCTTGTGCAGGGAAGAATTGTAGGTTTTGTTCAGGTTTTACAACCATTCCAAGTACCTCTTTGACTTTGGCTGGGAATCCACCCTTACCAGAAAGGACTGCTCCGTCAAGTGAGATTAGACTCCTTTGACTCCATTTGTCAAACTCTGCAATGTCAACACCTTTAGATTCTAAAAATTCTTGGAAATGAATCCCCATAGATTTTTCTTGAATCTCTAGCAAGTCTTGACTTTGCTCAACTACAGAAAGTTCTGCCTTCATGGTTATACTTACCTATCCGTATTAATAACTGTTTGTATTACTTTAATAAATTCCAAAACAAGTAGAACAACAATACCTATCCAAGTTTATATAAGAATCCTTTGAATGACTTAAAGATATTCCACAAAACTGACATTTACTAATGATCGTTCCATACGGGTATACTTTCGAATCATGCCAATTCTTTTCTAACAATATTTGTTTTGTTACCTCTTGTTTTACTAGTCCTACACATGATTGATGTTTAACACCCTCCCCTTTCTTCCAAAGTTCATTACTTCCTGCCTCTATTATATCATGGCATATACAACATTTGTTTGCATACTTTATTGTAATTAACTTCCAATCATCATTCATGTTGTTCCTGTCTGTTTATGGCAATGACATTTACATTGTTCTAGACCAGCGTACTGGGTAGGACATTGAAAATGTTTTTTATCTCTACAAGCTGGGTAAATCAAGTGCTTCTTTATCCCATCTTTTTAATCTTTTTACCTTATACCTCTTTGCCCTTGCAACAGAACATATTTTACATAGTCTACCTTGTTTGGCAATGACTGTATTTTCAGGGGTAAACTTGTGTCCTTGTAGACAATACTCTTTTATCTTGTATAGTTTTTTTGGTTTGTCAGGTATTGGTTTTATCTCACTAAACTTTATTTCCCCATTTTTTACCAAGTCATCCAATAGTTCAAGATTGGTAAATCTGTTATGTTTATTTAATACATGGGCTTGTAGATATTCTACATTCTCCAAAGTCTTATTACAGTTAACCATAATACACTTCATATACTTCATTGGAATCCCTCCTCATATTTTTCATTCATTTTCAATACATCTTGTAGGGTAATCTGTAATATAATGTTTTTGAATGGCTCAAATTGTGGAGACATAATACTATCGGAATCATTTAACACACCAGAATTATAATGACCTAATCCCATTGAATGACCAAGTTCATGTGTTAATGAATTTAACAGATCTCCTGATGATAGTTTTTTGTTTTCATGATTGAGTGGTATGGTTATCAGGGCTTCGTTTTCATTCAAGTCGGTTTTACCCAAGTCCAACGGGTTTTCCATTCCTTCAACAAATTGTATTATAACATTACATTCATTCCAATTCATACTTGTTATTTGTTTAATATCCATTTTCCAATTTATTGGATTGTTTAATACCAGTTGTTTTTCCCATTCATGAAGAGCAAGAAATGAAATAGTACCCAATGTAACATCTTCAGTCAAATAACAAAATTGGGGTGTCTTCTTTAAAGTTATACTGGTATTATCATAATCAACTGCTGTTGCTAATGGTATTAATAATATTAGTGATATTAATATAACTAAAGTAATTCCACCTATTAATAGTCTCAAGAGCTACACCAACCCCCTACAATATATGATGATTCCGTTTTAATACCCCATGCCTTATCCCATTTTCTATGATTGTTTAATATAAATTCTTCTGCTTCAGTATTATCTTCTATTGGGGATTTCCACTCAATACCTGATGGCATTACACCTATACAACCACTGTAAGAATGACCGTTTTCGTATGCACTTGT
>LWDU01037465.1_pt2 | contig 11159 bp, 9 predicted proteins | sample 727161 | NCBI WGS metagenome assembly LWDU01 (sample SAMN04566230, study PRJNA314399) | hydrothermal vent metagenome | isolation source: deep sea hydrothermal plume seawater | place: Mexico: Gulf of California, Guaymas Basin | collected 2004-07-11 | reverse complement strand
CAGCGCATCGTCGCCGAAGAAGGCACCGGCATTTTTCTGCGCATGATGCCAACGGGGTTTGCACTGGGAAGACTGGCAGGGCTCGACGCCTCCACGGCGATGCTTGTTCAGGCGCCCTTCTCATTATTGGCACTGGGGCTGGTGATCTGGACATTCCGAAGGCCATCAGCCGCGCCAGAACTGGAAACCGCCATGCTGCTCGTCGCGGTGTTTCTCTTTTCGCCTTATGCCTTCAATTACGACATGCTGGCGCTGGTGCCTGCACTCTATCTGATACTGACACCAAGCGTTGCTGAAGGTCGGGCGGTCACGCGGTTCAACCTGGTAATGGGCGCCCTGCTCTTCCTGCCGCTGATCACCTTCATCGCGCCGCTTGGTCCCGTCATTCTAACCGCCGCCGCCCTTCTACTGACGCAGCAGATCGCGGTTGCCCGTGGCAGTACTGCCCCCTCTGCCAGCACCCCCGCGAATTGACGCGCGCCCAGAATTTGCGTTCAAGCAGCCACAGTTCTCACCCCTCGACACCGCGCCGACAGAAGAAGTCACACCAAATGCCCCTGAAGCTCTACAATACGCTTGGACGAGAAAAGCAGGTTTTCGAACCTCAGGACCCGGATCGTGTGACGCTCTATGTGTGCGGGCCGACGGTGTATAATTACGCCCATATCGGCAATGCGCGCCCGCCGGTCGTTTTTGACGTCCTCTTCCGCCTGCTGCGGCGGACCTATGGCGAGGCGTCAGTGCTCTATGCCCGCAACATCACCGATGTTGAGGACAAGATTATTGCGCGCTCGCGCGAGGAAGGCACACCGATCAACGAGATCACGCAGAAATATGCAGCGATCTACAATGCTGACATGGCCGCACTGAATGTGCTGCCGCCATCGATTGAGCCATGGGCAACAAAACATATCGACGGCATGGTGCGCCTGACCCAGCAACTGGTCAGCAAGGGTTATGCTTATCCTGCGGCCTCTGGCGTCTTCTTCGATGTCGGCCAGATGGAAGATTATGGAAAACTGTCTGGCCGCAAGCTTGAAGACAATGAAGCGGGCGCACGCGTCGCCGTGTCCGAAGACAAGCGCAACCCGGCGGATTTCGCGCTCTGGAAGTTTGCCAAGGAAGGCGAGCCGGAAGACGCGACATGGGACAGCCCATGGGGACGTGGCCGGCCCGGCTGGCATATTGAGTGCTCTGCCATGATCGCCGCCCATCTCGGCAAGACGATCGACATTCATGCCGGCGGGATCGACCTTCAATTCCCGCATCATGAGAATGAGATCGCCCAGTCAGAATGCGCGCATGGCGAGCCGATGGCCCGTTACTGGCTGCATAATGGCTTTCTCGACATGGACGGCGAGAAGATGTCGAAATCCCTCGGCAATGTGAAACTGATCCATGACCTGATTGAGCAATGGCCAGGTGAAGTGCTGCGCTTTGCGCTTCTGTCTGGTCACTATCGCGCGCCGCTGGACTGGACGCTCGACCTGCTGGAGCAATCGAAAACCACGCTTGGGCGCATTTATGGCGCGCTCCGCCGCGTCTGGGACGCCGAAGGCGGCGAGGCGAGCGACAAGAGCATCGACAAGGCGCTCAATGATGACCTCAACGAGGCAAACCTGGCAGCTGATGCCAAGGACGCCCCGAAGATGGCGAAGGCACGCGCTGAACTTCTGGCGGCAGGTGAGAAGCTCGGCTTGCTGACGCTAACGCCATCAGCCTGGGAGCAAGGAGGGACCGATGATGACAAGGCGCGCATCGATGCGCTGGTTCAGGCCCGGCTTGATGCACGCCAGGCAAAGAACTGGGCTGAAGCGGACCGCATCCGGAATGAGCTGGCCGCCGAGGGCATCGAGGTTATGGACGGCGCAGGCGGCTCGACCTGGCGGCGCGTCTAGGCGGGACTTGAACGAATGAAACACTTCACCTTGTTCCTGATCGGCCTGCTTGCTGCGCTCACGATCGTGTCTTGCGCCGCATCGCCATACACATCACGCACGAGCGACGACGGCACTTACACGATCTATCTTGTGCGCCATGCCGAAAAGCAGGCTGGCGATGACCCGTCACTGACAAACGCCGGGGCGGCACGGGCGGATATGCTTGGCGAGATCCTGTCGAATGCTGGCGTCGGAAAAATCTGGTCGAGCGATTATCGCCGCACGCGCGAAACGGCGGCACCGCTGGCGACCCGGCTCGGCCTTGCCGTAGAAATCTATAACGCGTCGGACCTGGCTTCGCTTGCCGATCGACTGACCTCCGAGGGCCTGACCGCGCTCGTGGTCGGCCACTCGAATACCACGCCGCAGCTGGCTGAACTTCTGGGCGCCGCGCCCGGCGAACCAATCGTCGAGATGAATGAGTATGACCGCCTCTATGTCATTCAGCGCAAGGACGGGGTGACGGTGTCAGATGAGATCTGGCGCTTTGGCACGAGCGCCGATTGAAGCTACCCAGCCCCGAGTTCAATAAAAAACGCCCCGGTGGGACCGGGGCGTTTTTGGTTTCAGAATTGGCGGCTCAGTCCTCAGACGAACTCAGTTCTGAAATGACGAGGGTGGCATCCTGAAGTGAGCCACGCTCATAGGTACCTACCCAGATATCATATAGGCCATCGGACCCCGGATCGAAGCGAACAGAAGGGTTGTGACTTGGTCCGCTGTCATCGTCGCAAATCCAGTCACCGTCAGGCGTATTGATCACTAGCGTCGTATCATAGGCAGACCGAACCGTGATGATGAGTGGCAGGGACCCGGAACCACTGTCGTACATCAGGTCGTAGTCGGGGGCATCGGCGACATAACCGGGGCAGTTGGAGCCAAGCTTTTCGCTCGCATCGAGGCTACCGCCCGCGCGCAGGTCGATCTCGTGAGGGTCAGGCTGGAACCCGGAGCTCAACTGGATGGTGCCGTATGTCGGCTCCATCATGAAATCCTGCGCAGACGCTGTCCCGGCCAGCCCAAGTGCAGAAACACCTAAAGCGACAAAACCTAAGATTTTCACGGGTACCCTCCCTGATAAATTCAGTATTCAGCCTACCACCAAAGCACTTCAGAACAAGCTTTTTGGTTAACATCCGTTAATTATTGTGCCGTGAACGCCGTGTGAACGTATTCCTGCTCTGAGACGTTTGTCACAAGAGAAATCGCACGCCATGGTCACCGATGGCGCTGTGCACTGTATTGAGCCAAAGAGCTGGGGGGCCATGAGCCACGTAAATAATCTGCGCTCGCTCCTGATCTCGCTTGAAGAGCGGACCGAGGGCGAAACCGTCACGATCGCTGACCTACTCAATGCAGTGGGACGACGGGCCTATGGCCCGGTCCTCCTGCTGCTGGGTTTCATATCGATCAGCCCGCTATCCATCGTGCCGGGGGCGAACTGGCTTATCGCGCTGGTAACGCTCATCTTCGCGCTGCAGATCGTGATCGGCCTGAAATATCCATGGCTACCGCGCCGCGCGCTCGATTTCAGCTTTCCGCGCAAACACCTCGTCAGCGGCATCCACATGATCGAGAAATATGCGCATGCGGTTGATCAGATCCTGAAACCCCGCCTGACCTTTCTGACGCAGGTGCCCTTCATCAACCTGGTGGCGCTGGCCTGCGTCGCGGCGGCGCTGATTACCTTCCCGCTGGGCCTCGTTCCTTTCGGTCCGTTTCTGCCCGGCCTGACGGTGCTACTCTTTGGGCTTGCCCTTACCGCCCGTGACGGCGTGCTGCTGATCTTTGCGATTGGCAGCCTGGTCGGCGCTGCGATGCTGCTCATCCGGATCCTGCCGCGCGTGATGGCGTTTCTCGGCCTCTGAGAGCCGCTTTCACCGAGTTTACTTGATCTTCAGCGCTTTCGGGGCGATCTAGGGGCCATGAGCGCAGAGCTTTATCATAACCGCGTGCTGGAACTGGCCGCCAATATTCCTCATCTGGGGACGCTTCCCGATGCCGATGCATCGGTGGAGAAGCTCTCGCGTGTGTGCGGGTCTGTGGTGCGCGTTGATGTTCGCCTCAGCGAAGACGGGGACACGGTCGAGGCAATTGCTGTCGATCCGAAAGCCTGCGCCCTTGGTCAGGCGGCGACGGCCATCCTCGCGGAGCACGCTGTTGGCGCGCCGGTGGACGACGTGTTCGCCGCCCGCGACGCCTTGAAGGCGATGCTGAAAGACAATGGTGAGCCGCCAAAAGGCCGGTTTGCAGAGCTTCGCCACCTTGAAGGCGTTGCCGACTATCCGCCCCGTCACACCTCGACGATGCTGGCCTTCGATGCGGCCTGCGCAGCGATTGAAACGGCACGAACTAAGCGGGCTGCGGCGGCCTGAGCGTGACCGCCGTAGCCGAGAGGCAGCCCCTGCAAGAAAATCCTGCAGCCTTATCGGGTTGAGGGCCGCCGTCCACGCGTCTAGAACCGCTTTCGACGAAACACGAACCGGGCCATGAAGCCTTATGTCTGAACGACGCAGGAAGGTCGCGCACGCGGCCCTCAAAACGTACAAGATGACGCTGTCTCCCGCCTTTCAGGTGTTTGGAGCGCAGTGCCGTCATGTACCGTCGTGCAGTGAATATTGCGCTGAATGCGTCTCCCGTCACGGTCTGTGGACCGGCGGGTGGATGACACTGGCCCGGCTGTCGCGATGCCACCCCGGCGGCTCCAGCGGCTACGATCCTGTTCCTGAAAAAGCAGACACGATACCTGTCTGGGCGCCCTGGCGTGCCGGAGACTGGGCCCGAACGGAACGGCCCTTCCCGGATGCAGGCCCTGAGACGAACTGAAAAGCAAATCCATGATCAATGTAACGCTACCAGATGGATCGAAGCGCCAGTATGAGGACGGGGCAAGCCCGGCCGATGTCGCGGAATCCATTTCAAAATCCCTCGCCAAGGCTGCGCTTGCTGCAAAGGTGAACGGGGAACTCTATGACCTCAACCGTCCGCTGGACGGCGACGCCGAGGTCGCCATCGTGACGGCGCGTGACAAGGAGGGCCTTGAGCTCATCCGGCACGACGCCGCCCACGTTCTCGCGCAGGCCGTGCAGGAAATGTATCCTGATACGCAGGTCACGATCGGCCCCGTGATTGATGACGGCTTCTATTACGACTTCGCGCGCGAGAAGCCTTTCTCCACGGAGGATTTCGAGCGCATCGAGAAGAAGATGGAAGAGATCATCGACCAGGACTACCCGATCGTTCGGGAAGTCTGGTCGAAAGAGGACGCCATCGCGACGTTCAAGAAGATCGGCGAAGACTATAAGGCGCAGATCATCGACGACATCATCCCGCCGGGCGAACCGATCACGGTCTACAAGCAGGGCGACTGGTTCGACCTTTGCCGCGGCCCGCACCTGCCATCGACGGGGAAGCTGCCCAAGGCGTTCAAGCTGATGAAGCTTGCGGGCGCATACTGGCGCGGCGATCATCGCAACGAGATGCTGCAACGCATGTACGGCACGGCCTGGGCCAATGAGAAAGACCTCAAGGCCCACCTGCTACGCATCGAGGAAGCCGAAAAGCGCGACCATCGCCGGATCGGTGCTCAGCTGGACCTTTTCCATCTCGACGGCACGGCTGCGGCCGGGTCCGTCTTCTGGCATGCCAATGGCTATACGGTCTGGCGCCAGATCGAGGCCTATATGCGCCGCCGCCTCGATGCCGAAGGCTATGACGAGATCAAGACGCCGCAGCTCATGGACTCTGTCCAGTGGGAGAAATCCGGCCACTGGGGCAAGTATCGCGAGAACATGTTCATCGTGCCTGACTTCATCCCTGAAGGCGAAGAAGGGGTCGAGATTTCGGTGCCTGAAGATGCCAAGCTGATGGCGCTGAAGCCAATGAACTGCCCGGCGCATGTCGAGGTGTTCAAGCAGGGCCAGAAGTCCTACCGCGACCTGCCGATCCGGCTGGCGGAGTTTGGCTGTTGCCACCGCAATGAGCCGCACGGCGCCATTCACGGCATCATGCGGGTGCGCCAGTTCACGCAGGATGACGCGCACATCTTCTGCCGCGAGGACCAGATCGTCAAAGAATCGATCAAGTTCTGCCGTCTCCTCGAAAGCGTTTACCGCGACTTCGGCTTTGAAGAGATCGCCGTGAAGCTCTCGACGCGCCCCGACGTTCGCGCAGGTAGCGACGAGGTTTGGGACCGGGCCGAGAAAGGCCTGAAAGACGCCGTCGACGCGGCAGGACTTCCCTGTGAGATCCTGCCCGGCGAGGGCGCTTTCTATGGGCCGAAGCTCGAATTCCAGCTGACGGACGCGATTGGCCGTGTCTGGCAGTGCGGCACGCTGCAGCTCGACTATGTGCTGCCTGAGCGTCTCGGCGCCGAATACACGGCGTCCGACGGCACCAAGCAGCGCCCCGTGATGCTCCACCGGGCTATCCTTGGCTCCATGGAGCGGTTTATCGGTATCCTGATCGAGGAATTTGCCGGGGCTTTCCCGCTCTGGCTCGCGCCCGCACAAGTGATCGTCGCAACGATTACCTCAGACGCCGACGAATACGCTGAGGAAGCGGCCCACACGCTTCGCGCCGCAGGCCTGCGCGTGGAAGTCGATACGCGCAATGAGAAGATCAACTACAAGGTCCGCGAACACTCCCTTCGGAAGGTTCCTGTGATCGCCGTCGTTGGTCAGCGCGAGGCCGATGATCGTAAGGTGGCGCTGCGCCGCTTTGGCTCTCAAGGTCAGGAAATCCTGGGGCTAGACGAGGCAGCTTCGAAGATCGCTGCTGAGGCCACGCCGCCCGACCTGAAACGATCTGGAGACGAATAGACATGACACAGGGGCGCGGGGCAGGCTTTGCCATTTTACTGGCCATAGCATTCGTGCTCTGGCTGCCAGTCGCAGTATTCGGGGCTCAGGGCTATTCAGCCCTGATCGGTCTCACCGCGATTGCGGCCGCCTTCTTCGCGCCCCTACGTCGTTTCAACCTCATTGTTGTTTCACTGTTCGCCCTGGCTCTCTGGTCTGCGGCGAGCAGCCTCTGGTCTGCCGAAACCGGAACAATAATTGACGGCGCGCTGTCAGACGGCACGATGAATGTCGATGCCGCTGGGCTGCGCATCCTGCTCACCGTACTCGCAAGCACGCTCACCATCGCGGCGGCCCTGCGGATTCCGCAAGGCGTTGGTCGCAAGTCGCTTCTGGTTGTTGGCTGCATGCTCTGCATGCACGGTCTGGTAACGTTGGCGATGGGCGTGTTCCCGGAAACGGCGCTCGACCTCTATGCCCCGATGAGCGACCGGGTGAAGGAAGCGCCGCAGAACATCCTGCGCAGTGCCAACGCCTTTGTGCTCGGCCTGCCCATCCTGATCGGCCTCGCCGCCGCCTTTGCAAGACGCGCGACGGTTGCTGCCTGTGTTGCGCTGCTGACTGTCGCCTTCGTCGCCTTCCTGATGATCGGGACCGACGTTGCGCTACTGGGCGTCATCTGCATGGCTGTCTCGATTGGTGTTGTGCTGATCTTCGTGCATTACGGCTTCAAGGTGCTGATGATCGCCATTTCTGCTTTCATTCTGCTCTCGCCGATCATCCTTGGCGTCGGAGCCGCGGCACTGACGCGGACGGATATGCCAATGCCCTGTTCGGTCCAGTCACGTGTCTGGGCCTGGAACCTGACACTGGAGAAAATCAAGGAACGCCCGATCACGGGCCATGGTATCGAAGCGTCGAAGGAATGGCGCGACACGTTTGGCGACCGGCCGGAACTCTTGCGCGAAGTCGACCAGAAGTGCCGCAGCGACAATGCTGACTGGGAAGTCTATCGCATCCTGCCTGGCCACCCGCACAATATGGGTCTGCAGATCTGGGCTGAAACAGGTCTGATCGGTGTGATTCTCGCGATCGCGTCGCTTATTATCATCGCAAATCGCCTTCCACGACCAGGCGATGTCGATATCCCGACGCGCCTCGCCGCGGCCAGCCTGATCGGGGGCTCCTTTGCGCTGTTCAGCCTCTCCTACAGCGTGTGGAATGAAGCTTTCTGGGCGACGATCGCGCTAGCGTCTGCAGGCGTCATCCTGCTTGATCGCGTGACAGGGCTTGGGAGACCGGACGCCAAATGACAGGCCCGACCACCGCCATCGTGGTCAGCTATCACACCGGGCAAAGTCTCAAGGAGTGTCTTTACGCGCTCGCCAGCGATCCGGCAGTGGATGCGGTGCGCATTGTCGACAATGGTAATCCGGAGACGATGCGGGACTGGCTTCGGCAGTTTTGTGAGAGCCGTCCAAGCGTCACCCTTATCGATGCAGGCGGCAATATCGGCTTTGGGGCGGGCGTCAATCGCGGCGCAGCTGGCATTGAAGCGGGCGACCTTCTCATCATCAATCCGGATGCCATCCTGAAACGCGGCAGCATCGAAGCCCTTCAGCAGGCTGCCGCAGGCCAGCCTTCGCCTTGCGTTGTGGGCGGAAATGTCTTCGACACTTATGGCCGCGAAGTGCGCGGGCCGCGCCGGCGCAAGCTCACCCTGCTGCGGGCGCTCACCACCTTTTCTGGCTGGAACACCTGGACGCTGGAGCGCACCCCGCCACCCAAAGGGCCTGTCCCGGTCGGTGCCGTCTCAGGCGCACTCATGCTGATGTCAGGGAAGGATTTCACCGCGCTCGATGGCTTCGATGAGGGCTTCTTCATGCATGTTGAGGACGTCGATATCTGCAGGCGTGCGTCAGAGGCGGGCGGCATCACGATGTATACACCGCATGCCGGCGCCCTCCATTATGGCGCGACGTCCGAAGCCCCGGCCAGGCGCGTGGCGGGCTACAAGGCTGACAGCCTCGTCTATTATTTCAGGAAGCATGCTAGCGGCCCGCTTGAACGCCTTGCAGTAGACCTGATCGCACCGCTCCTGCGGTTTGCAATCGTCTCGCGCGCCCGCGACTAGGGCTGGAAGTCAGCAGGTGGTAGCGGCGCGCTGGTTTCTTCCGGCGTTGGTCGGGCCACAAGCTCATTCACGGACGGCGTAAACTCGCGCCAGTCATACTCAGTCAGCTTGAACGCATAGGGCTCTGCACGCTCATTTATGGTGCGCGCGCGGCGGGCGCCCTCCCCTGCCTCGATCGCGCGCAGGGTCACCCAGTATCCATCCGTCTCACGCCACGCCCGAAGGTCGATCTCGAGGCCGTCAAAGGTCTCGCTGATATGGCGTGACACCGCGCGCCCGCTGAGGGCCTCCGCGGACTTCACATCGATGGGGGCGAGCCGCGTGATGGCGAGCGCGGTAGCTGAAACCGCCAGCGGATTGGTGACTTCGAAATCCTGGTAGGGCGGCGCAGGCCGGAAGCCTCGTGCATCGCTTCCCGCCGGACGTGACAGATAGACAGAGTTGCCGCCCCGGCCTGTGATACGCACCGCAGAGACCGCCGATGGCTCAATCGACATAATGTCGAGATCGAGCCACGCCTCGCGGGTGCGGAGCGGCGGCAGGTCACCGCGCACCCGAAAGGCGATCGTCTCATCAGGCTTGCGCGCATAGGTGTATTCATTGCGCCGGCCGGTAATGACTTCAGCGACCCGTGCCCCATCGCCAGAGAAAAGCGCAATCAGCGTGCCGTTGCCTTCCTCGCGAGGGTCCCCAAGCGCGAGCAGGGAAAGTCGCTCGGAGTTCGAGGTTCGGCGCTCACCCCAGCTCAGGGTTTCGAGACCTTCGAGAAGCGTGTTGAGCCTGTCTTCACGGACCGGATACGCACCCGACTCTTCCATGAGCCAGGCATCACCCCGTTTGATAAGATTATAGGTCACGTCCTGATCGGTGATAGTGATGCGCGCGACATCGCCCTTGATCGCCGAGAAGTTCGACAGGACGGGGTTGCCTGTTCTCGGGCTGGTCGAGCGACCACCTGCATTGAAGACAGCGAACAGAATGAGGATGATCCAGAGCGAAGCTGCNGCTGTTCTGCCGAGAGGCTGGCGCCTGTAGCGCTGTCGAGAAGTGCGCTGTCGCGGCTATCGATCTGAAGCAATTCCTGCAGGCGCGCTTCGGATTCGGCGAGCTGGGTTTCAAGCTGGGCCTGTTCCTCGAAGAAACGGGCCTGCGCCTCATCCCGCATCGCTTCGACGCGGGTCATCGTCCGGCGCGAAGAGGCCCGCGCGCGAAGGCTGAGCAAATTGGCATTGCCCGACATCATGTCGAGCGCATTCATGATGAGCGCCCCATTGTCTGCAAAGGCGCTCTGGCGCTGCATGTCGATGTAGAGGCCATCATCGACGAGGTCAGCGTCTGCAAGGATAAGGATTTCCGCTTCACGCTCGCTCGACGAGATGTGCGGCTTTGCCTGCTCAATCGCCTCGGCCGCAAACTGCGCCATGACCGGGTCTTCCGGCAGAACTGGTTCAGGGCGACCATCAGGAAAGGCAGAGACCAGCGTGCCATGGACGCGCACGCCTAGGGCACGAGCGCCCTCAGTTGGCTCATAGAGCGAGAGCGTCTCTTCCACACCTATATCCGTCATCGCCGTTTCGGGGTCGATCCAGGATGGAGCCGTGCCCGTTTCGATCAGCACTTCCTTGTCGATCGGAGAGGCTTCGTCGAGCACGAGCGCGCCAGACGAGGCGAAATTGACGGACCGCGACAGGGGCGCTGTGAGGATGCTGTCCTGTGACATCATCGATGGCGGCGTCGAGAGGTAGAGCGGATGGCGGATGATGCCGGTCCGCCCGCTTCCCGTCGGGGCCTGTATGGGGAGTGCGGTTTCCGTGTCAGCGATCGCCTCTTCGGCAAGCGTCACGCCCCAGACCGGTCCAAAGCGGCCAAGGTCAGAACGGATACGACGTTCTACACGGCGGCTCGGCGGCTCTGGTGATGTCTTGGCAGCAGCATCGACCAGCACGACCACGCGTCCCGTGCGCAATATGAACTGGTCGATCACCCAGCTCTGCCATTCCGTCAGTTCTGGCGGGTGGATCATGATGAGCGCGTCGAGATCTTCGGGCAGCGCGTAGAAGTCGACGGCCACAGGCTCCACATCAAAGGACCGCTCCATCTCCTGCAGCAGCGTGTAACCACCCTCTGCACCATCAGCGCCCATACCCGGAAGCGTCGTCAGAAGGCCGATCTTCGGCGGCTCAGGACGGTCGAGGCGGGCGATGAGGCGGGTCAGGTCATATTCCAGCGTCTCCTCGCGCTCTGGTGCCAGGAAGGCGAGGACGCGTTGTTCATCGACCGTGTTCT
>LWDU01000515.1_pt1 | contig 11160 bp, 14 predicted proteins | sample 727161 | NCBI WGS metagenome assembly LWDU01 (sample SAMN04566230, study PRJNA314399) | hydrothermal vent metagenome | isolation source: deep sea hydrothermal plume seawater | place: Mexico: Gulf of California, Guaymas Basin | collected 2004-07-11 | reverse complement strand
GCTCGAGCAGGAAACCGATCCGCTACACCCCGCGCGGATGCTACCGCGCACCTGAGACGAACGCGCGGTCCTTCACCGAGGATGGCTACATCTCGACATGATCAACCGAGGCAGCGAGAAGATTTCGTGCGAAGAGGTGGAGGACCTCGTCTACCGCTATGACAGCTTCGATCTAGGGCGTGTTGATCAAGAGGTTCCGCTCCTCGGTGGGTGAGTCTTGAACGGTGACGCGACAGGAGATCTCTGACGAGGTGTGGGCCGTGATGGAGCCGTTGATGCCGACGGTGACCGGTCGGTCGCGGCCGTGGACGGATCACCGGCTCGCTATCGAGGGGATGGCGTGGAAGTACCGGACCGTCCGGAACGGTTCGGGAAGTGGAACTCGATCTACAAGCGGTTCAACCGGTGGGCCGGGGACGGCACCTGGCAGAAGCTGCTCACCGAGGTGCAGAAGCAGGCCGACGCCGCTGGGGAAATCGACTGGGTCGTCTCGATCGACTCCACGATCGCGCGCGTGCATCAGCACGGCGCGACCCTCGCCCGGGACACAGGGGGCTGTGCCGAATCACAAGAATCCGTGGTCCGAGCCGCCTGATCACGGGATCGGACGCTCCCGCGGCGGGCTGACGACCAAACTGCACCTGGTCTGCGACGGCCGCGGCCGGCCGCTGAGCATGATGATCACCGCCGGGAACATCAACGACACCACGATGATGAGCGCGGTGCTGGAGAACATCCGCGTTCCCCGCGACGGGAAGGGCCGCCCCCGCACCCACCCCGACCGGGTGCTCGCCGACAAGGGGTACCCCTCAAGGGCGAACCGCGCCTGGCTCCGCGACCGGAGGATCGCGGCGACCATCCCCGAGCGGGACGACCAGATCGCGCACCGCCGCAAGAAGCCGGGCCGGCCGATCGCTTTCGGCGACAAGCAGAAGGAACGCTACAAGGGACGCAACGTCGTAGAACGCTGCTTCAACCGTCTCAAGCAGTGGCGCGGCATCGCGATGCGCTCGGACAAACTCGCCCGCAACTACCGAGCCGCCGTCAGCCTCGCCGCGGCGCTGATCTGGATCAAGACCGATCTCCGCTGAGCGCTTCGCGCTCCTGCAGCGTGCGCTCAAGCTGTCCCACCGTCGGCGCACCCGCAAAGCCGCGCTCGGTCAGATAGACCCTGCACGCCAAGTCGGCAGTGTTCCCCTGGGACGGGAACAAGTCCTGACCGTCCAGAAGAATCGTGGGCGAGCCCGCGAAACCAGAGCTCACCGCCTCAGCCTCGGTGCGGATCAACACGAACTCCACCGGAACATCGCCCCGTCCGATCGAGTCGAGCACCAGCCGTACTCGATCGCCCGCCTCCTGCCAATTCGGGCAATCCTCGATATGCAGCACCTGGATCTTCACACGCCCATTCTCCCGCGCAACTCACGGCGGCTGGCCACCCCGCACCTTCTTGATCAACACGCCCTAGCGGCCGCCGTCGCGATGCTCGACCCCGTGTTCAGCGAGCGGGTATGCGTCTACGTGAGTCTCAAGGAGGGCGGCCCGCTCGGGCTCGAACGGATCCGCGCCGCCATGGAGTCCGCCGGGGTGGCTAAGCATAAGCACCCCGAGCGGCTGATCGCCGTCGACGACATGCCCCTCACCAAGGTAGGCAAGATTGACAAGAGGGAGCGGAGAGGGCTTTGCCCGCCGCGACAGCGCCTAATGGGGCAGACGCTCAGCGCCCGCGCCGCCACGCGAGCCAGTGGCGGATGCTCTCCTCGAGCGCGTGCAATAGAGGCAACATCACCCAGATGACGCACGCGACGGTCAGTGGCGTCGTACATAGGATCTGGAGGTACGGCGGCAGGCCGGTCAGGAGCGGAGCGATGAAGTAGGCGTTGAACATGGCAGGCGGTACCAGCGCGATCCCGCCGTCCACCACCGCGGGCGCGCGGGACCGGCCGTCGGGATTGCACCGGTGAGGGCGTCCGGAGTCAGTGGACGGGCCTGCCCGATCGTGAGCGGCACGGCCTGTTGCAGGTGCGCCTGCCGCTCCTTACTGTCCTCCCACCGGATGAGGTCATGGGGGGAAGCGAACGTGATCTCGACGACAACCTGGCGCCGGTGCCGTTCCGAGACTCGGACCTTCGACTCCCGGTAGCCGGGGAACGACTGGGCCCGGCCGGTGAAACCATGCGCCCACTCGGTGAGATCGTCCAGCCGCCCGGGGACGGCTGTGCGCGCCACCCGAGCCGTGACCGTGAGGTTATCTGGTTGCATGGTGTCCTCCCGGGGCAGAGGAAGCCCCGTCTCCCAGCGTATTGCGCCGATGACGCGGCACTGAACAGCTTCCGACCATCGGGGTCCGGATCAATAGCGCGAAATAGTGCTCTTCCGAGCAGTGGAGTGTCACCGCCACTGCCGCCTCACGCAGGATGGAAAGTTGAAAGACCTGGATCGACGGGGAGGTCATTTGCACGAGGCGTTTCGCTTGCTGCGGGAAGAAAGGCTCAAACGAGGCCGATACCATCGCCGAGCGACGGTGTATCACCCGGACGTAGAAGAGGTCGACCAGCTCTACGGTGTCCGGCTTCAGCTGGAGTCCTTAGGCGCGCGCCGGACGGTGGACGGATGCTGCGCTCCGAGATCGGCGCTTCGCGCGAGTACGGGACGCTAATGGATGCGGCGCTGGCAGTCGGTGACATGGACGCCTGGCTGGTGGCGCACCACGCGTTCCTCCGCTGCTGCGTCGCGCGTGCAGACATCCCGTTGGGGCGGGTAGTGGACTCCTACCCGGAACGCTGCTTACACATCTATCAGTTGTGGCACCCGCAGTCGTTCGCCATCGCTCATCGCGAGTACGAGGCCGTCCTCGAGTCGATCGTCAGGCGTCCGACGCCCAGGGGATCGATCTGTCGCCGCTGGCGACCCACGAGTTCGCCTTCGACGATGCCGCCGCCGCCTTCGAGCAGTCCCGCGACGCGTCCAGCAGCCTGAAGGTCCTGCTCCGACCGTAGAGCGCCTGGGCCGTCGGGGCCGTCACAGGGAGCCACGCGGGCGGCGTGGGGTGGCACGGGCTGCAGTGGCACCGCGGAGACGATCCTCCCGCCTGTCGGGTCGGCATCGGAGCGCGCGGTGCAGGAGGAGCGCGCCCACGTTGCAAGTAAGCTTTCTGCCGTGCAGAATCGACAGCTCGGGTCGCCGGGCGATCCACCCCAGTATCCGATCGAGTCGGTCGACAACGCGCTGAAGCTGATCCTGCTGCTGGGTGAGGAGCACGAGCTGCGGCTCACGGACGCCGGTGCCCTCCTCGGGGTGGCGACCTCGACCGCGCACCGACTTCTCGCGATGCTGGCATGGCGCGGCTTCGTGCGGCAGAACCCGGTGACCAAGGCTTACGGCCCTGGCCCGGCGCTGACGACGGTGGCCTTCTCGGTGCTGCGCAGGATGGATGTCCCGAGACTGGCGCAGCCGATCCTCGAGGACCTCAGCGCCGCCCTCGGTGAGACCTGCCACCTGGGCACGCTCGAGGGCAACCATGTCCGATTCCTCGCCGTTGCCGAGCCCGATGTGGCCGTGCGCGTGGTTTCGAGACTGGGCAAGACCCTGCCGGCGCATTGCACCTCGACCGGCAAGGCGCTGCTTGCCGAGCTGAGCGACGAGCAGCTCTTCCGGCTGTACCCGGACGAGCAGCTCGAGATCGTCACACCGAACTCCATACGTTCCCGAGACGAACTCGTCGCCGAACTGGTTCGGACACGACTGGACGGTTATGCCGTGAATCGGCAGGAAAGCGAGGACGGCGTGGCGAGCGTCGCGGTCCCGGTCCACGTCTCGTCGGGACTGCGACTGGCGATCAACGCCTCCGCGCCCGTGCAGCGGTTACCGCCGGGCAAGGTCAAGTCCCTAGCGCGGTCACTGCAGGACGCCGCGATCCGCCTCGCCGAACTGTTGGGGTGAACCGGCCCGGGTCGTCGTAGCGCCCATGGATGCGCTGCGCACGCGAACACGCCGCTGATGAGCGTGGCTGCGGGAGCGACCGACCCGCCGCCGTGGGCCTCAGTGCCCGTTGGCCGGATCGTCCGGGTCGCGGGCGGCTTCTTCGCCTTGATCCAGCCCACTCAGCGTCGCCATATCCTCCGAGCTGAGCGTGAAATCGAAGACGTCGATGTTCTGCGCGAGATGCTTCTCATCGCCGGCGCGCGGGACGGGAACGATCCCTTCCTCGATGTGCCAGCGCAGTAGGACCTGTGCGGGCGACTTGTCATACTTCGACGCGATCGCGGTCACCGCGGGATCGGACAGCAGGGCTCCTCCGCGTCCGAGCGGGCTCCACGCCTCGGTCAGGATGCCGTGAGCGCGCTGGAAGCTGCGCTGTTCGACACGGGCGATGTCGACGCTGAGCTGGATCTGATCGACGTCGGGGACGACACCGGTCGCGTCGACGACGCGCTGAAGGTGGTGAGACTTGAAGTTGGAGACGCCGATCGCCTTCACTCGTCCCTCTTCGAGCAGTCTCACCAGACCCTTCCACGCTTCGACGTATCGGTCGAGGGCCGGAACCGGCCAATGGATCAGGAACAGATCGAGGTAGTCGACGCGAAGGGTCTTCAGCGATCGGTCGTACGCGCGCTGCACTCCCTCGACGCTGTGGTCCTCCTTGTTGAACTTGCTCGTGATGAAGACCTCGTCACGAGGGATGCCCGATGCACGCAGACCGGCACCGACGGCCTCCTCATTCGCGTACTTGTACGCCGTATCGAACAGGCGGTAACCGTAGCCGACCGCCTTCTCGACCATCGTTGCGCACTCGTCTCCCGTGAGTGGCCACGTGCCCACCCCGATTCGCGGGATGCGGTGACCGTGCAGGAGGGGGAGGGTGGTGTCGTCAGCTCTCATCGGGCGGCCGCCTTCGCCGGAGCCGTGCTCGAGGGCTCGAGGAGGGCGCGCAGCCGATGTATCAGCTCGTCCGCCTTCGCTCGCGAGGCGACCGAGCGGCGGGCGTCGACGAGGGCACGCGGCCAGTTCACGATGACGGCACCTTCGGCCTGCCCTTGGCTCTCGCCGTACACGACGGCGAAGCGGTCCTGCGCAGGGTCGCCCACCATCGTCCAGTGATCAGATCCGGTATGCCCGACGATCTGGATCTTCCAGTCGTACTGGTCGCTCCACACATACTCCGTCGGGTCGTAGCTGCGCAGGTCATCCGGGTGAGCGATGTTATGCGCGACAATCAGCGCCTGATCCGTCGCGCTCGTCCAGTGCTCCAACCGGATCGGGTCGGGATGCCGTCGGTTCATGAATCGTGCCACGTCGCCGATCGCATACACGTGGGAGACGCCGACGGCGGCAAGCGTGCCTTCGCAGACGACACCGTTATCCAGCGCGAGGCCCGACGACTCGAGCCACTCCGTGTTGACGACCGCTCCGATACCGAGCAGGACAGCGTCGACATCCAGCGTCGCGCCATCGGTGAGCGTGACCTGGACGCGGTCACCCGTGCGCTCGACGTTCTCGACGGAGACGCCGAAGCGTAGCTCAGCACCCTCCCTGCGGTACTTCTCCGCGAAGATACCGCCCACTTCCATATTCATCGCCCGGCCCATCGGAGCACCGATCGGTTCGATGATGGTGACCTTGACACCGGCCGCAAGCGCTGTGGCGGCCGCCTCGGCGCCGATGAATCCGGCGCCGACCACCGCGAGGTGGCGGCCCGGAACGAGCTCCTTGCGCAGCTCGTCGGCATCGGCGCGGGTACGCAGCACGTGGACGCCGGGAGTGGAAGCCCACGGGGTTCGGCGAGCTCGGGCACCCGTCGCGATGACGAGGATGTCGTAGGTCAGCTCGCTGCCGTCGGCGAGCGTCAGCGTCTTGCCGGCAGGATCCAGCTCGGTCGCGGCGACGCCGAAACGGGTCTCGACCCGCAGGCCTTCGAGCGCTTCCGCCGTCGTCAGCGCGATCTCCGGGTCGGATGCGGCGCCGCTGAGGTACTTCTTCGACAGCGGGGGACGGTCGTAGAGGGGATGGCTCTCCTGGTCCACCAGCGTGATCGCGCCGGTGAACCCCTCCGAACGAAGATTCTGTACGAGCTTGACTCCGGCGACGGAAGCACCGACGACGACGACGTGAGACATGCGAATCGGCTCAACCCTCGACAGACAGCGCCGAGACCGGGCAGCTTCGGGCGGCTTCCTCGACGCGAGTGCGCTCCGCGTCCGGCACCTCGAGCTGCAAGAGCACGACCTTGCCGTCGTCGTCGATGTCGAAGTAGTCTCCCGCGGCCACGACGCAGTTCGCGTAGCCCTGGCAGAGGGAGAGGTCAGCCTTCACCGTGGCCATGGTCATTCCTCGTTGATGATGGGTCGGGGTCGGGGAACATGGGCGCGTACGGCGACCCGATCATCGCTGAGAACGTCTGGACGGTCTGCCAGGTGAGCGCCTCCAGCTCGAGCGGGTCGAGTGCGATCCATTGTCCGGATTTCGGAGAGTCGATGAGCAGACGCGTCCCGTTGCGGGTCTCGACCCGGCTCACCGTGATCTCAGAGAACTCGTTGGCGATCGTGAGCGGCTCGCCGACGGTGCGCGCGACCAAACGTGCGCGCTCCTCGGCGGCGGCGATCGCGGCGGCCCGATCGACGTCGGCGCCTTCCCACTCCAGGGTCACAGGAAGATCGCCAGGTTCTGGGTGCGCAGCACCGACTCGTCGACGAGGATGACGCGGCGCGCGAGCTTGTACTCGCCTCCGACGTCACGGAACACATCCTCCCGGTGGGCGGAGATGATCGACGGCTCGTTCACGTCTCCTCGGCTGCGGAACAGCAGCATCGCGGAGTCGGCGAGCACCTCGCCGGGCACGTCGGTCTCGAACACCCGCACGTTGGTCACGAAGTGACGCAGCCGGGACGGAGGGTCCTCGGTCCAGGCATGCTCGGTAAGGAACCGTGCGACGCGCCGGCTGAGCGAGTACTTGTTCTCGTCCCAGTGCGCCATCCCGGGGGACGTGCTGAAGGGCGTGCCGAGTGCGGTGGTCACGCGGACGGGCATGACGTAGTGGATGTCTTCCGTCAGCATGTCCAGCCAGCTCTCATACCGCTGCTGGTCGAGAGTGTAGGCCTCTTCGACGAGCCAGCGATGGATCGTGGCGTGCAGCTCGCTCGTGAAGGGCAGGGACGAGCCCACCCGGTCGGCGAGGGTTGACGACTTGCGAAGCCGGGAGACTTCGGAAACTGCCTTGCCGGTCTCCTCGATCATCGGACCACCTTCTGACCATTGTTCGTGATGCCCGCAGGTCGGGGCTCGACATCCAGTGGCGGCTCGCCGCCGATCGACAGGGCACGGAAGTCGACGCCCTCGTACTCCGACTCCAGGTAGTCCGCCCAGCGGTGGAGCAGATGGCGCTGGTTGTACTCGCCGTAGCCCACGTGCGCGACGCCGGGGCCGGCGAACTGGTCGGGGCCGAGCGGCTCGACGACCGGCGATCCATCCTTGAGGATGCCCATGCGGCTGTTCAGGAGCAGGCGCCGCGCCATTGATCCCTTCGCCGTGTTCGTGAGCGAGACCCAGTTCTCCACGTCGTCCTGCTCGAACATGCCCGTCGACCCGAAGCACATCAGGTAGGCCTTGTACGACAGTGCCTTGAACTCCTCCGGAGCCTCAGCGTCGACCGCGAACCAGGAGTACACCTCGGTCTCGTCCTCGCTGATCGGAAGCCACGTCCGGATGGAGATGAACGGGAGCACGTCCTCGTCCGAACCCTCCTCGACCTTGGGCCAGTTGTGGACGAAGGACATGTTCGGGAAGAGCGAGGCCGCGGAGATCATGAACCCGTCGCGGCCGATGACATCGAGCTGCTCCTGAGACCAGGTCGCCTTCATCCGCTCGACCATCTCGTCCGGGTAGCCGACGTACCGCAGCCGCTCCTCGAGCGTGCCCGGCGGGAGCTTGTAGGTCGTGCCGCCTCCGTTGCCGGCCCAGTATGTGTTGCCGTCCTTGCGCTTCTCGGCCTTCGGCTCGCGGAACAGCCCGATCTCGACGACCGAGGTGTGCGTCTGGGGCGTGTGGTACATGTCGCCGGCGAAGTTCTCGGCGCCGATCTTCCAGTTCGCCTTGACGCGCCACCGCTGCGGGCCCCGGAGCTCGATGCCGCTGGGGCTCTGCCGGGTGTAGTAGTCGAGATAGAACTTGAAGTCGCCGATGTAGTCCTCGAGGCTCGGCGCATCCGGGTCCATGCTGATGAAGATCAGGCCGTTGTACATACCGAGGTTCGGCGCCGGCAGGAGCCGTGCGCCCTTTCGGCTGAACCCGGCCTCGCCGCCGTAGGCCTCCTCGTGGAAGGGGAGTCCGACGATGCGTCCGTCGTTGCGGTAGGACCACCCGTGGTACGGGCAGCGGAAGTGCGAGGCGTTCCCCATCTCGGCCCGGCAGACCTGCATGCCGCGATGCAGGCACATGTTGAAGTGGGCGCGGATCTCACCCTTCTCGTCGCGGACGATGATGAACGAGTCGTCGAGTATTCGCCGGACGACGTAGTCGCCGGCCTGAGGAATCTCGGACTCGTGGCCCACGAACAGCCAGGCGCGGCTGAAAAGGTTCTTTCGTTCGCGCGCGAAGATCTCCGCGTCGTTGTAGATGTACGCCGGTATCATTCCGCGACGGATCTCGTCGTAGATCGTCATGCTGGAAGTGCTCATCGTCGCGCCTATCCGTAGTGTAATGCTTCGACACCGCTCCGACGTCGCACGTCGAAGCAGGCCGAGGCATAGTTTCTGATGTGCAGAAATTGATTCTGCCACACACGCGCGCCTTACGTCAAGTGGGCCCGAGGAAGGCCTTCGCGGCCGCGCTCGGAGGAGGAGGCGATGCGTCGCGGCTGCGAGGACCATCCTCCCGTCCCAGAGGGTGGGCATGCTCCTCTGGAACACAGAAACCGCTTCTGCTGGAAACGAGGAGTCAATGATGAGCCCGTCGACCGATGTCGCAGACCGGGAATGGACCGTCACTCTCGATGGCAAGCCGTGGGCCAGTGCCGCGCGCTACGAGGTCGAGAACCCCACGACCGGGCGTCCCCTGACCTCCGCCCCCGACCTCTCCGAGGAGGAGGTCGGGCGCGCGGTGGCGGCGGCGCAGGCTGCGCAGCCGGCCTGGGGCGCGATGCCGCCCCGAGCCCGGGCCGCCGTGATCCGGCAACTCGCTGCGACGATCCGAGAGCACCGTGAGGAGCTCGCCACTCTCGACGCACTGGACGGCGGGTTCACCCTCTCGATGATGAGGGGCGATGTGGACGCGGCGGCGGAACTCATGGAGATCTTCGCCGACATGGCGCTCGACCTCGGTGGCCGGACGATTCCGGTGAGCACGAACCTCCACTACACCATGCAGGTGCCCTACGGAGTGGTCGCGCGTATCGGTGCGTTCAACCATCCCTTCTTCTTCGCGGCGGCGAAGGTCGCCGCGCCCCTCGTCGCCGGCAACGCCGTGGTCCTCAAGGCCCCGGACCAGACGCCGCTGTCTTCGTTGCGCCTGGCCGAGCTCGCGGTCGGGATCCTCCCGGACAATCTGTTGATCACCGTCAGCGGTCGCGGCGCGGTGACCGGACGCGCGCTGGTGCGTCATCCCGAGGTCCGCCGGATCGGTTTCATCGGGTCCACCGCGACGGGGCAATCGATCCAGCGGGATGCAGCCGAGACCGGAGTCAAGCACGTGTCGCTCGAACTGGGCGGAAAGAACGCTCAGATCGTCTTCGCCGACGCCGATTTGGAGGCGGCTGCGGCCGGTGCCGTCGCGGGTATGAACTTCACGTGGGTCGCCGGACAGAGCTGCGGCTCGACGAGCCGCCTGCTCGTGCACTCCTCGGTGGCCGACGAAGTGATCGGCCGGGTCGCCGAGCGCATGGCCGCGATCCGGGTGGGAGACCCGCTGGACCCGTCCGTGGACATGGGCCCGCTCGTGTCGGAGGCACAGTTCCAGAAGTCCATCAGCGCCATCGCCGAAGGCAGGAAGGCGGGTGCCACCGTGGCGACGGGCGGCGGCCGTCCCGCCGGCCTCGATGAGGGGTGGTTCGTCGAGCCGACGCTGCTCACCGGTGTCAGCCCCGGGTCGTTCGTCGAGCAGAACGAGATCTTCGGCCCCGTCCTCTCCGTCACCACCTTCGACGCCGACGAGGAGGCCGTACGGATCGCCAACGGCGTCCAGTACGGGCTCACCTCGAGCATCTGGACGCGCGACGTCACGCGCGCCCACGTCGTCGCCCGGCAGATCGAGGCCGGCTACATCCTCGTCAACAGTGGCAGCCGGCACTTCTGGGGACTGCCGTTCGGAGGGGTGAAGGCTTCGGGGATCGGCCGCGAGGAGTCCCTCGACGAACTGATCTCGTACACCGAGACGAAGACCGTGACCGTTCTGCTCTCGTAGGGGGGCAGCGCTGCGCGCTGTACGTCGTCGCAGCAAGCGCGGCGCGATCCATGCCGGCGGTGCTGGGAGGCGCTGTTCCCGTCAGCCTCGGGCAAACCCCGTCGAGGCGAAGGCCGCCTGCAGGGATGCCTGGGCGCCGAAAACGTTCCCCGGGCCATCACAGAGGCGACACAGCAGTACACGAAGTGGTCGGCTGAGATCCCCCGGGCGGAGCGGCTTCCGGAGTTCCTCGAGCGAGCGTTCCAGATCGCTTCCACCCCTCCCTACGGTCCGGTGCACCTCGGCATTCCGATGGACTTTCTGGAAGAGGAGATCGAGTTCACCCCGGGACCGGTGACCGAGTATCTGCATGAGGCGCTCGATCCGGATGCGGTAGAGCGTCTCGCCCAGATTCTCAGGACGGCGGCCAGTCCGGTCATCGTGGTGGGGACAGAGGTCGCGCGGTACGGTGCGATTGCCGCGCTGGAAAGGCTCTCCGACCTGGTGGACGCGTCCGTGCTCGGGGAGATCAAGGGCGCCGACCTCGCCTTCCCGAACACCAATCCGAGGTACGTCGGCAAGCTGACCGCATCGAGCCCTGCACTGGAGGGCGCAGACGTCGTCGTCCTCCTCGGCGCCGAGCTCACCGAGGGGCTGGCGATGCCCCTGCCGGATTTCGGTGACAGCCTCGTGGTGCAGGTCACCGTGGACCCGCTCGCTCTGCGCCGGCAGTACGCAGGTCAGGTCGGCATCCTCAGCCACCCCGGGCGCCTGCTCGATGCGGTCGCC
>LWDU01040484.1_pt1 | contig 11167 bp, 7 predicted proteins | sample 727161 | NCBI WGS metagenome assembly LWDU01 (sample SAMN04566230, study PRJNA314399) | hydrothermal vent metagenome | isolation source: deep sea hydrothermal plume seawater | place: Mexico: Gulf of California, Guaymas Basin | collected 2004-07-11 | reverse complement strand
AGCTTCTACGTGTGTAGTCGACTATTGAGTTTCACCTGTCAGGGTGTCAGTCGACACACCGCCTAGTCAGGCTATCCGAAAACGGTTTTTAACTTCGAACGTATTCGGCGTGGTTCAAAGCGAGCTGAAATTGGTGACCGGTTTTTGGAACTCTTCAGCAAAATTCCGCAACCGGGGCAACCTATTCCTAGGCGGCCATTGCGAGACTATTCTCGGCAAGTAAATATGTGGTCAGCTTTTAACGTGGCCAACTGACCAACCACGACACGCAACCCATATTTCAACCGTCCGGTCGATTCCAATTCGCCCCCCGTGAAAAGGTTGTTACAGACTTCTTATTCTACGTTCCGATGGCCGCGTTTCAAGGCGAAGCAGTCGATACGAGTCAGGCCAGCCCGCGATCGGTTGCAGAAAATACACTGTTTCACCGGCCCAGCAACTCGGGCATTCGATCCAAGTTATAGACGGCTACGGCGATCCCCACTGGAATGCACCAATAGGCGAAATACTGAAGCTTGCCGTGTTCCAACCAGCGGACGAGCCACGACAGTGAGACCAAGCCGACGATGAACGACACACCCATGCCCATCAACAGTAGGGGCCAAGGCGTCGACATTTCGGCGCCCTTGAGTAGCTTGGCCGTTTCGAGGACGCCGGCGCCGCCGATGGCGGGTATCGCCAACAAGAACGAAAACGTCGCCGCCGATTCCGCCGTGAGTCCCAATTTTAGCCCAGCTGAAATGGTCGTTCCACTGCGTGACAGCCCCGGCAAGACAGCGAACGCCTGGCTGGTCCCGATCACGATCGCCTGCCACCAGCCGAGCTGTTGGTAGGTGTCCGTGCCCGTCTGTTGGCGACTGGCCCAGATTAAGATCAGCCCGGTGACCGGTAGCAAGCAACCAGCCAAGAATGGATTCTCCAGCCAGTGGTCGGCCCATAGTTTCAGGGGAAGGCCTATAAATACTACCGGAAGAGTCCCCAAAACGATGAGAGGTATGATCCGGCGGTCCTCATTGAGCAAGCGAAGGATCTTTCGCCAATAGAAGACGAAGATCGAAAACAACGTTCCCACATGGAGCACAATGTTGACGTCGCCCAGATCCAGTTGCTCATCGTTACCGAGTAAATCGCCCAGGATGACCAAGTGGCCACTGGAACTGATCGGCAGAAACTCGGCGATTCCCTGTACCACCGCCAAAATCAGCAATATGGGCCAGACTGTCACAAAGGGAGCCTCCGAAGTCTGAATCGTGCGTGCACAACATGATTGTTCAAAAAAACATCCCCAAAGCGTGGTGGGGACCGAATCTGAACGGAATGCCAGCACGATGGAACCGTACGTCGTGAAGAGATCGTTCGAGCACGGCTGTCACGGATTTTGGGGATTTCGGCGTGATTGTAGCGTTCGAGTGCCGATCCCCCCTAGGCTGATTCGCCCCTTTTGGCGTATCATGTGACACTTCGTCGCCGTCACCGCAGGATGGGCTGGACCATCGACATGAGTCGGTCGTATCGGCGACCCGTCGCGATTGTGGATGTAGCCGCCTGTAGGCGGACTAAACATCACTGTTGGTCGGCGAGTGTCATTATTATCGTCAACCGACTGATGCAACGCATGGGTAGCCTGTTGCGTGACGTTCTCGGCCGTCATCTACATGGGCGAAACGGACATTCGAACACTTGTTTAAACCTGAGAATAACCCGGAGGAATTGATGTATCGAAATCTGAGCCCCCAACTGTTAGGCCTCGCCGCCCGACAAAGTGAGTTGATTGAGCTTGTATTGACCTACGGCTTCCGGGGACTGGACATCGACATGTCCGATCTACTGAATCGGGCGACTTCGGGCGGCCTCGACTCGGCCACCTGCTACTTGAAAAGTGGCGGAGTTGAGATCGGGACGTTTGATCTCCCCATCGACTTGAGTGTCCCAGATGCCGAATTCCAAACGGCGTTGGAACAGCTGCCCATGTTGCTTGAGCTCTGCGAGAGCCTCAAAGTAACACGCGCGGTTGTCACTCTGCGAGCGACTAACGAACAGCGGTCCTTCCAAGAGAACTTCGAGATTCATCAAACGCGACTTTCCACGCTGGCGACAAAATTTGAAGAACACGGTATTCGCATTGGGCTAGCTTTCCAAGCTGCTCATGACTTGCGTGACGACGCCAACTACGAATTCGTCAACACGGTCGAGAAACTGCTGGCTTTTCAGCAGACCGCTGGCCAAGCAACAGGAATCGTGTTGGACACGTGGGACTGGATTGTCGGCGGTGGGACGATCGAACAGATCCGCGCGTTGACCAAAGATCAAATCGTCGCCGTGCGAATCAGTGACCTCGCGGCGGGTGCGGCATTAGAATCCGCCAAATCAACGGACCACATTTTACCCGTTGCCGACGGGCAGGTCCCGATCCAGAACGTGCTTGATCATCTAAAGGAAATCGAATACGACGGGCCTCTCAGCGTTTATGCATCGCCCGAAGCGTTTTCTGGATTCAAACGCGACAAGACGGTCGAGTTGATCAAAGGTCTCCATCAGGCCATCGAAAATGGTACCTGTCCAGTGGTTGAGGAGCCGGCGAGTGAAGAGGTAACAGAGGATCAGGAAACGGCTGACGCCAGCTGATTCGAAGTTTCCATTTTCTATCCGACAAAATCAGCGTGCTTGTATTGCTGGCTTCGCATTTGATTTCAGACGGAGTTGCCGCCCGGTTTAGCGAATCGCCTGGCAATCGTTGAGCCAATTGGCCTCGTGACCCAGTCTCTTCAGGTCATCGACGAAGCTCTGCGACCCGTGGTAACAGTAGATTCGGCGGGGTTTCACCCGTTGAACGGTCTCCAGCAGATCATCGTAATCCGAGTGATCTGACATAGGAAAACTGTAACGCGCACTACCGATCCGCTTGTGACCTTTTTGAGCTGCCCAGCCGGTCACAACCAACTCCTCACACGGCTGGGGCATGGAGTGCAGGCGTGAGTGGCGAGAGCCGTGGGGCGGATAGAGAACCACATGTCCGCTCGGTACCTGGTCGCCCACAACCGAGTAGCTTCCGACGTCACAGCCGTGCTCGCCGTAAAGGGTGGCAAAGGTATCGATCTCGGGGTGAACGACGACGGGCAGATTTGCACTGGTGAAGATCTTGATTAGTTCTTGGGCTTTTCCGAGCACATAGGTGCGGATCAGCGGTGTCACACCCAACCGCAACAGCCGTGCGGTCGTCTCGACCAGTTGCTCGATCACCTTCTCCCGGGGCGGCAAGCGGAATTCTGGTTTCCCAAACGTGCATTCCATGATTAGCACGTCGGCTTCTTCGAATTCGGCATGGCCCGCCGTTGGACTCTCACTCAGCGAGAAATCTCCGGTGAACAGGTAGCGAGAATCGTCGTTCTCAATCAGCAACATGGACGCGCCGAGAATATGTCCAGCGGGTAGCGCGGTGAGTTTGATTCCATCTCGCACTAGAGGCTTGTGGTAATCCAACACGTCAATGGTCAGCGAATGCCGCAGCCGCCGGTGGACCATGGCGAGAGTCGGAGCTGTCCCCATTGTGCGCTCATGGTGCGCAATGTGATCCGCGTGAGCATGCGAGATGTAGCCCCAAGGTTGGCGTCGTGTGACGTCCATCGCCAGGTGGAGGCCCGTCAGAAACAGCCCTTGATCAAAATGGAACATGGTTGGACACCTATGGACACTCGCCATGGCGATGACAACAACGGATTTCTCGAGGCCAACTCGGCACAAACACCGGCCGTGAACTTCTACAACTGTTGATAGCGACTCGACGGTGCCGTGTCCAACACCTTGCCACGGATTGCCAACCGATCGGACTGAATTTGGATAGTTGGGGCAATCGAGCACTGCACATTCTGCGACTTGGTCGTTGATTCGACGCGATTCTTGCCGATTACTCGTCCAATCATCTGCCTTGTTGAACGAATGGGCGAGATACGAAGAAAACGTTCAATCGGTCACGATCGTTTTACTCCCCGTATCCCACCGCCCGAATTCGGGCCAGTTCACATCGACGAAACCCCCAAGACGTGGAGGTGGGTGGCGGTCCCGAACCAATTTAGCGGCAATTCAGTAGGAAAGGCTGGCGTACTGTGGGGCACCGAGGTTAAAAAGGAGAAGATTCTGGCCTTTCGCTGGGCAAGAAGAGGTAAAAAGTAGTCGCTAGTGGCAAGATCTGCGACTTCGAGTGAAACGTATTTTGATTAGAGTAATCCGGTTAGTTACGTGTGCGGTTGCATGTGTAACCGTGTGGCCCGTCGTGGGCAGATCCAGAGGCGAAGTCCATAGTAGAGGATTCGAATGTCGCTTGCAGAAAACACGAGTAGCACCCTTGGCGAAGACGACGTAGCAGCAATTGACCAGTTGCGAGAAGTCTACGACACGCTGCGTCAAGAGCTGGGTAAGATCATCGTCGGCCAACACAAGGTCATTGAACAGCTGGCGATTTGCCTGTTTGCTCGAGGCCATGCACTCCTGATGGGGGTCCCAGGGTTAGCTAAAACGCTCTTGATCAGCCGTCTAGCAGAGACGATGAATTTGGATTTTAGTCGCATCCAGTTCACCCCAGACCTGATGCCAATGGACATCACCGGCACGGACATTCTTCAGGAGAACCCGGGGGGAGCCAAACGAGAATTCGAGTTTGTGCACGGCCCGGTGTTTGCGAATATTGTTTTGGCGGATGAAATCAACCGTGCCCCGTCCAAAACACAGGCGGCGATGCTCGAAGCGATGCAGGAACATAATGTGACGGTCGTCGGGCGCAGCTTCAAGCTGAAACCACCGTTCTTTGTTTTGGCGACTCAGAACCCAATCGAACAAGAGGGAACGTACCCACTCCCGGAGGCTCAGCTGGATCGTTTCATGTTCCTCATCGAGGTCAATTACCCCTCGCGCGAGGAAGAGATCGAGATCGCTCGAACCACCACTGGAGCGGCCTTTGACATACTGGAAAAGGTCATTGACGGTGAGCAGGTACTGTTCTTCCAGGAATTGGTGCGTCGAGTGCCGGTGCCCGATCACATCTACGAATTCGCGGTCGATTTGACCCGCAAGACAAGGCCGCTCTCTGAAGACGCCCCGGAATGGCTTCGGCCACTGGTCAGTTGGGGCGCGGGTCCTCGCGCCGTACAGTACTTGATCCTGGGAGCCAAAGCGCGTGCCGCGTTGAGCGGTAGTTACATGGTTCGCTTGGAAGATGTCCTGGAAGTTGCCGAACCGACTTTGGGGCACCGCGTGATCACGACGTTTGCCGCAGAATCGGAAGGCGTCACAAGCACGGACGTCGTCCGTCGTCTGGTTAAAGAGTTGGAAGAATCCAACTAGAAGAAACCAAGTAAGCGCTCAACAGGGAGTTCAAGGTGGCCCGGCAAGTTCTACGGGATTTTATTGATCCGCAAAAGCTATCGCGTTTGGCAGGTTTGATCCTCCATGCGCGGCAACCGATGCTTGGCAACGTTTCTGGTCGACACCGCAGCCCCATTCGTGGCTCGAGTCTCGAGTTTGCAGAATACCGAAAGTACGTCCCAGGAGACGATACTCGTCGATTGGATTGGCGGGCTTACGGCCGCAGCGATCGCTTTTATATTAAGGAGTTTGAGGCCGATACCAATCTGCGACTGGTGATTGTGTTGGATACGAGCGGCTCGATGGCGTTCGAATACGAAGAGACGAGCAAGCTGCAATATGCTCGAAGCCTGGCAGGTTCGCTGGCCTACATCGCGGCGAATCAAGGTGATGCCGTTGGGCTGGCCTGTGCTGGGGCCAAATACTACAAGGATATTCCTCCGCGTCGTAATGCGGCTCACCTGAAGAACATTCTGGACGAGTTGGCGGATGTGGAGCCGACGGGCGAAACTGGCTTGGTCAACGTGTTGCACGAGACGGCTGAACGCGTACGGCAGCGGGCGATGATCGTCATTCTTTCAGATCTTTTCGTGCCGACTGACGAGTTGAAAGACTGCTTCCAGCACTTGCGTTTTCGCAAACACGATGTCGTCGCCTTCCACCTTCTGGACCAGAACGAAATCGATTTTGAATTCAATCGACCGACTCGCTTTCTCGACCTCGAGGGCGGGGCACCGATCCTAGCGGATCCCGCGATCATTGGTGTTCAATACCGCCGAGCGCTCCGCGACTATTTGGAAGCGCTGAAGACAGTCATGCGTGATGCGGCCATCGATTACCACCGCGTGCTCTTGCAAGACGACTATGGCGACGTGTTGGCTCGTTTCCTCATTGGCCGAATACCGAGAAAGCGATAGCGAACAACATGAGTTTTCTTCAACCCGGACTGCTGTTCCTATTGCCATTGGCCGCGTTGCCAATCGTTATCCATCTGCTGCACCAGCGACGATATCGGACCGTCCCCTGGGCCGCGATGATGTTCCTGTTGGACGCAAAACGACAGTCTCGCGGAATGGCGCGGCTCCGCCACTATCTGATCTTGGCAATGCGAGTCCTGTCGATCTTGGGACTGATCTTTGCTATCAGTCGACCGTTGGCTAGTGGCACGGTCGGTTGGGCGATTGGAGGTGCACCGGACACGATCATGATCCTGCTCGATCGCTCGGGCAGTATGGAACAACAGGACCTGACCACTGGCGAATCGAAACGCTCGACCGCACTGGCCAAACTTGCCGAATTGCTTGGTCGTACGAGTAAAGGGTCAAAGATTGTGTTGGTCGAAAGTACTCGTCTCGAACCTCAGGAGATGGAGTCGGCGAGCAACTTGGTCAACATGCCCGATGCGGAAGGAACGGGAACATCTGCCGACATCTCCGCCATGATGCAGGTCGCGTTGGAATACATCAATGAGAATCAGACCGGGCGAACGGATGTTTGGGTCTGCTCGGATTTGGCGGAAAACGACTGGAAACCCGAGAGCGGACGATGGGACGGAGTGCGGCAGGGATTCGAGGGACTGGAAGGCGTCCGCTTCTATTTGCTGACCTATACGAATCCCGCTAAGGGAAATTATGGGGTCACAGTGGACGGTGTGGAACGTCGAAAACTTGACGGTAGGTCGGAATTGGTATTGGATATTCGCATTAACCGTTCCGCCGACCTCAGCAAGGCGATTACCATGCCGCTAGAGATCGTCGTGGAAGGCAACCGCATGGCGGTCGAAGTAGAGATTAGCAAAGACCAATACGTGTTGCAGGGGCATACGATTCCGATCGACGACCGACTTGTCGAGGGTTGGGGTAGCGTCTCTCTTCCGAACGATGCAAATCCGACGGACAACACTTTCTATTTTGTGTTTGCCGACGAGCCCATTCGCCAGACGGTGATCGTTACGGATGATGCCTTGTTGGCGGATACATTTCGAATGGTAGCAACGGCGTCCAGCGATCCGAACTTGCAATTCTCGGCCGACATCCTGTCGACGGCTCGAGCGAACGAGATTCCTTGGGAAACCGCCGGACTAATCGTTTGGCATGCCAACTTGCCATCCGGTACGTTGGCACAGTTACTGGAAACACACGTCGATGACGGGCGAACCGTGCTCTTCATGCCCCCGGATGCCCCAGACGAAACAGAGCTGTTTGGCACCAAGTGGACAGATTGGGTCGAGCCGTCCACCCAGGAGCCATTTCGGGCAAATACCTGGCGAGACGATGCCGGTTTACTGGCGAAAACTCAAAGCGGTATGGCGTTGCCCATTGGCGAGTTGCAGGTCTATCGGTATTGCAAACTGGATGGCCCTGAAGTCCATTTGGCTTCTTTTGCCGGCGGTGACGCACTACTTACTCGAGTCGCAACGGATCGCGGCGGAGTTTATTTCCTCGCCACACTCTCAAAGTCGTCTTATTCCACGCTCGCCACCGATGGTGTTGTGTATTACGTGATGTTGCACCGTGCTATCGCCGATGGTGCAAGTGCATTGAGCACTGCCCGCAGTATTACTGTCGGCCAGGAATTGGCTACCTCGGCCAGCGAATGGGATCCGCTCAATAAGGAAACGGACGACCGTCTGTCATCCGAACGACCGTACTCTGCGGGCGTGTTTCGAAATAACGAGCTGTTGTTCGCCCTCAATCGCAATACCGATGAGGACATCGCCAAACCGATGGATGCGGCCACATTGGAACCACTTCTCGGTGGATTGGACTATCAGCGAATTGAAGATCAGGTTGGCGATGAAAGCTCGCTGGCCAGTGAAATCTGGCGAGTCTTTTTGATCGTTATGGCCGCAGGCATGATCCTCGAAGCGGCCTTATGCATCCCGTCGCGAGAGCAATCCTCCACTAGCAACTTATTTTCTCCCTCATCGGCCCAAAGATGACCGAACGGCAATTCATTACTTTCCTTGGCTCGAGCACGACAATTATTGTCGGGTGTTTAGTCGTTTTGCTCGTGGTAGTCTTGAGCCTGACCATTTGGAGGAGGAGCGGCTACTCGGCCGGTATAGGTGGCCTGGAGTTGCTGCGAATCGCGTTGGTGATCATGGTGATGCTCACGCTCAATCAGCCTGAGTGGCTGGAGGAGTTTCGTCCCGAGGATCGACCGACATTGGTGATTCTCTGGGACCAATCACTAAGCATGAACACCCAGGATGTCGTCGACCCTCTGTCGCCGGCTGCGACACCACGGCGTCGTTCGGACGTTGTAGCAGAGTGGATTGAACCAAAGGTCTGGGAGCAACTCAAGGAAAAGATGGACGTGGTGATCGAACCCTTCGCGTCCTCGACCGAACCGGCGCTGGAAGGAACGGATATCAACCATTTCCTCCAAGCCGTCGCCGAGAAGTACGGCAACCTTCGGGGTGTTGTGTTAATGAGCGACGGCGATTGGAATATCGGCAACTCGCCTGTTGGCGCGGCGACGCAACTGCGTTTGCGGGGCGTTCCGGTCTTCGCCCTGGGCGTCGGCGGTCGAACGCGACTGCCTGATGTGGAAGTTGTGGCCTTCGACGCGCCGACGATTGGTGTCGTCAACAAACCGTTGCGGATTCCTTTCGTAATCGACAACTGGCTGCCACGGGACCGCAGCGTCACGGTGAGTCTTACATCGTCCGACGGCCAAAAGATCAGCAAGGATGTTCGGCTCCCGGCAATGGGACGTTTTCAAGACACCATCAGCTGGACGCCGGAGTCAGACGGCGATTTTGAATTGACATTCGATGTGCCACCGGACGAACGTGAGTTGCTTACCGAAAACAACCACCGCACCGTTCCCATCACGATCAAAGAGGAAGCACTGAAGGTGCTGTTGGTGGAGAGTTTTCCGCGGTGGGAGTACCGCTACCTACGCAACGCGTTGGAACGTGATCCGGGCGTCGAAGTGAGTTGCCTGCTTTTCCATCCTGGGTTGAGTAAGGTGGGTGGTGGCCGCGGTTATTTGAAGGAATTCCCCGCGGCAGAAGAACTTGCCAAATTCGATGTGGTGTTCCTCGGCGACGTTGGTGTGCAGGCCGGTCAGTTAGACGACGAGGCATGCCGCATGATCGCTGAATTGGTCCGCACGCAAGCATCCGGGGTCGTGTTCATGCCCGGCTTTCGTGGCCACCCTCTCACGCTGTTGGATTCCGCGATTGCCGAGCTGATTCCCGTCGTCTTCGATCAGACTCAGCCACGCGGTTGGGGGTCGCCTAGCCCAGGACAATTCGACTTGACTGCTACTGGACGACGAAGCCTCCTGACCAAATTGGAGGAAAATGATGACGCCAATGCCAGAACTTGGGAGACGTTACCGGGGTTTCAATGGTACTGTGCAGTCGAACGGGCCAAGGCCGGTACGGAGGTCTTAGCGACGCACCGTACCGAATCCAACGGCAATGGCCGTATTCCGCTCATTGTCACGCGGACCTATGGCGCTGGGAAAATACTCTATATGGGCACGGACGGCGCCTGGCGATGGAGAGAAGGCATCGAAGACAAATACCATTACCGCTTTTGGGGACAGGTCGCGCGTTGGATGGCCTACCAACGCAATATGGCTAGGGGAGAGTTTTTGCGATTGTTTTATTCGCCCGATCGTCCGCAAGTCGGCGACGTTGTGACTCTCAATGCCAACGCGATGAGTGACACGGGCGAACCGTTGCAGGCGGGCACGATCGTGGTTCAGATGGTGTCGCCAAGCGGAAAGGTCTCCAGTATTCGACTCGCTCCAGGAAGTGGGGATTCGTGGGGCCTGTTTCACGGCGATTTCAAGCCGGAGGAACCGGGCGAATACCAATTGATGGTCACCTGTGCTGACAATGGCGGGTTCTTGGAAACGTCGCTCAATGTGCAAGGCGTCAGTCGTGAAAAACTGGGGCATCCAGCTCGACTAGAAGTCTTGGAGGAAATCGCCAAAGTCACCCAAGGAGAAATATTGGACTGGTCGTCCATTTCGGATTTACTTCCCAAAATTGCCGCATTGCCCGAGCCAGACCCGCAAGTGCGTCGTCTACGTATATGGGCACACCCTTTATGGGCAGGAATTCTGATTGCGCTGTTGGGTTTGTTCTGGACAGGGCGTAAGATAATGGGAACCGTATAGGCGAAATTTTTCACCCTAATCACATTTCTCGTAAAGCGGGATAGTGACGGGGCCTACAATACATACCTGTTCGATCTCTGATCGACGAGTGAACATGCGGGTGGCTGCATGTTGACATAAGCTGCACACCTAGCCACGTGGCAAAATTCGCAGGGATTCAATTGAGGGAGCTCCACTATGGAGGCACCGGTCAGAGTCGTTGAAATTCCATCGGGGATGCAGTCAAAACTAAGTGCGTTTCAGCGTAGGGTGTGGATCATCAAAGTAGCGGAGGGTGTCCTTGCTGCTTTGTGTGGTCTCATCATTTCCTACATCCTCGTGTTTGCCTTGGATCGTGTCTTTGACACGCCGGCGATACTTCGTGGCGTCCTGCTCGCTTTGGGGGCCGCAGGACTTGGGATTTTCGTTCCACTGAAGTGTCACCGTTGGGTCTGGTGTACCCGTAAGATGGAGCAGGTGGCTCGGCTCATCGGCCGGTCCTTTCCTCTCTTCGGCGACCAGTTACTCGGTACAATCGAGCTTGCTCGCAACGAAACGGAGCAACGCCGAAGCCCGACTTTGATACGCGCTGCCATCGCCCAGGTCGACGAAGTTGTGCAGCAACGAGACCTCAATGAAGCGATTCCGAAGCCGCGACACTGGCATTGGGCTGCAGCGGCGGGCGTACCTC
>LWDU01039219.1_pt1 | contig 11169 bp, 11 predicted proteins | sample 727161 | NCBI WGS metagenome assembly LWDU01 (sample SAMN04566230, study PRJNA314399) | hydrothermal vent metagenome | isolation source: deep sea hydrothermal plume seawater | place: Mexico: Gulf of California, Guaymas Basin | collected 2004-07-11 | reverse complement strand
TCCTCTACGCCACCCTGACCGGAATCACCTTTTCGGCGATTTTTCTCATGTACACCGAGTCGTCGATTGCCTCCACATTTCTGGTGACCGCTGGCACATTCGCCGCCATGAGTTTCTACGGCTACACGACGAAGAAGGATCTGACGTCCTGGGGAAGCTTCCTCTTTATGGGATTGATGGGGATCATCATCGCTTCGGTGGTCAATATGTTTCTCCAAAGTTCAGCCATGTACTGGGTCATCACCTACGCGGGAGTTTTGATCTTTGTCGGTTTGACCGCCTACGACACCCAAAAGATCAAGGAGATGAATATCCTTGGGAACGAGGGCACCGAGGAAGACACGAAGGAAGCCATTCGCGGCGCCTTGTCTCTCTATCTCGACTTCATCAATCTCTTCTTGATGCTTCTTCGCATCATGGGCACCCGCCGCTGAGGGCTGCTGCGAAGCGGGCTTGAAGGCCAGGAATCTCGACGATTCAACGCGCTCGGGCAGGCGCACCGGGGATCCTCCTCGCTTGTTCCCGAGAGACTCGTCCACTAAAGTCACCCGACGGATCGACCGTGGGCGACGCCCCCGGGCTGGATCGCCCCGGATTCGATGCCGGATGACCGAGTGAATCTCCAAATTCAACCGACAGGAAGCTGAAATGAGCGAAATCGAACGCGAGAGCATGGAGGTCGACGTCCTCTACGTGGGCGCCGGACCGGCCAATTTGTCCTCGGCCTACCACCTCATGAAAGGTGTCGAGGCCCACAACGAGGCCGCCGCTGCCGAAGGCCGGGAGCCCATGGAGCTCCCCGTCATTCTGGTGATCGAGAAAGCCGCTGGAATCGGAGATCACCAACTTTCTGGCGCGGTCATCAACACCGCTGCTTTCGCCGAGTTGATGCCCGATTTTATTGAACAGGGCTTTCCCACCGAATACATTTGCGATGACGCTCAGTTCATTGCTTTCACACTCAAGCACACCTTCAAGTCCCCGATCTGTCCGCCCATGTTCCAGAAGACCGGCTACCACGTGGCCTCATTGTCCAATGTGGTCAAGTGGTTGGGTGAGAAATGCGAGGCATCGGGGATCGAGATCTACCCCGGCTTTGCGGCGGCGGAGATCCTGACAGACGGTGATCGGGTGATCGGCGTTCGGACCGGCGATATGGGGATCGACAAAACGGGGAAGCAGAAACCCACATTCCAGCCCGGAATGGACATCCTGGCCAAGGTGACAGTGCTGGGTGAGGGTGTGCGCGGGACCCTGACCGAGGACATCATCCAGAAATTCGGTCTGCAAGGAGAACACCCCCAGGCATTCAAGACAGGGATCAAAGAGATCTGGCGCGTCAAGCCTGAAAAGCACAAGCCCGGTCGGGTCGTGCATGGGAGTCTCTTCCCCGACGCCTTCAAGTCTCTCGATGGCATGTGGCTCTACGACATGAAGGACAATCTTGTCTCTTTCGGCTACGTGACGTCCTTGAGCGCGAAAAATCCGAATAACGATCCGCATTTGAACGCTCAGCGGTTCAAGACGACACCGTTCATGCGCGACCTACTCGAGGGGGGAGAGCTTGTTCGCTACGGGGCGAAATGCGTGCCCATGGGCGGTCTCTACTCCCAGCCCAAGCTGTATGCCAATGGCTTGATGCTGGTGGGGGATGCTGCTGGAATGCTGAACCCCATGAAGTTGGCCGGGGTGCACCTGGCGGTCAAGACGGGAATGTTGGCTGCTGACGCGCTAGTCGGGGCCCTGGCCTCAGATGATTTCAGCGCGTCCAAGCTGGGCGATTACGCCGAGGAGTATAAAAAGAGTTGGGCCTACCAGGAGCACTGGGAGGCGCGCAACTTCGAGGGCTCGGCCGATCTGTCGCCGCTCTTCGCGTTCTTGAACATTCCCATCATGTTGCTCACCCGGGGTCGCGGCCTGATCGCCAAGGTACCGGTTCACGCCCCCTACACGGCGATGAAGAAAATCTGGGAGATCCCGCGCGGCCAGAGTCGATGGGAAGCTGACCTTCAGCAAAGAACATCTCGTGGGATTCAGTGGCACCCAGCACGAAGCCGACCAGCCAGTGCACCTCAAAGTGGCGGATCTCGATATCTGCGCCACGGCTTGCGCTCGGGACTACGGGAACCCCTGCGAAAACTTCTGTCCGGCTGCGGTCTATGAAATGGTGGACGATCCCGAGAGCGCATCGGGCAAGAAGCTCTTTATTCACCACGAAAACTGCGTGCACTGCAAGACCTGTGATATTGCCGACCCGTACCAGATCATTACCTGGACGCCGCCCGAGGGTGGCGAAGGTCCCGATTACACCCAGATGTAGGACCCAGACGTAGGTTCGGATGCAGGTGCGGATGGATCGAGGCATTGCCCCCATGGAGGATCCAGTTATGGAGAATCCAATTTTCCCGCGCTTCCGTGGCGTTGCACGCAGTCTTTGGAGAGCCGTTCGATTCTGTTCGGGCGGGCTGGGGTTCGGGAGCACAGACGTCAATCGGGTTCGCGGATGAGCAAGCGATCCCGTAAGGCGAAAGCGTCCAAATCTTTACCCCCAGTCGAACGCCCTCCCTGGGCAGCCCTGGGTGTCTGCCTTTTCCTGATCGGCTTTGCGGCGCCGATTCCGAGCCAGTGGCCGCTGGTGGCCCTGGTCCTCTTTGCTCTGGTGGCTGCCTTTTCCGAGGGGACCCCCAAGGCGTGGCCGGTTCCTCTGCCCTTTACCCTGGCGGTGGTCGCATTTCTTCTCCTGACGGGCCTCTCTATTTTCCTCTCGGTGGACCGGAGCCGGAGCCTGGAACTCAGCGCCTCGTGGATTCCCGGGGTTCTACTGTTTGTCGTCATCGCTGAGCGCTTGCGGTCGGCGGAGGACCTAAGGGCGGTCTATGCCTGCTTTGCACTGGTGGGTTTGGCTCTGGCGATTGCGCTTTTGGCGGGGCGCTGGGTCTACGGCGCGGATTCGCACGCCTGGCTCCAGGGGCTGGGCCTGCCCGTGCTGGTGGTTCCCAACGACTGCCACTTCCTGGCGCTCATTACGCCGTTCTCGCTGGTCCTGGCCGACCGGAATCCGCGCTCGGGGCTGGGGATTCTGGCGCTGGTCTCCATAGTGATGACCGGTGGCGCGATCCTTGCCCTGGGAAGCCGGGGAGGGGCGCTGACCCTGATCGCGAGCCTAGTGGCAACGGGTACGCTCTTGCGTCCGCGGCTCGGCGTTGGGCTGGGTGTGGTACTGCTGCTGGGGGTAGGCCTCGGGGACGCACTGCTCGGGTTTCCGTTGGCTTCGAAATTTACCCACGTGGTGGATACGCGAGTCTCCCTGTGGATGATCGCCTGGGAGATGTTTCTCGATGCCCCATGGCTGGGGCAAGGCCCCCACTCCTATCGTTCTCTCTATACCGTCTACATGGAAGCGATTGCCTTCCCGGAATGGGTGCGAATGGACCCATGGGGGACAGAGGTTCCCTGGGCGCACAACCTTTATCTCGAACTGCTCGCCGAGCGAGGAATCCTGGGCTTTGCTTCGTTTGCGGCGCTGGTCGGAACGGCGTTATTTTTGGGCATCAAAGCCCGTGCTCAGGGCTCCCCCGAAGAGTTTCGGTTGGCCTGTGGCGCCATCGGAGCGCTTTTTGGACTTTTGGTCTCGGGTCTCTTCGAAGCCAGCATGCTTCGCATCTGGGCCGTCGTGTTGCTCTTTGTGCTCGCCGGGGTGATCGGCCGTTTGGCGGCACTGACGGGGGACTCGCCGGGTGGGGACAATCGCCTCGGGGACTCGTCGACCGGGCATCGGGGCAAGCCCTGACAACCGAGAAGCTGAGATCGGATCAGATAAGCGGAAAAATGCGGGTCTGCTCCTTGAAAGACCGCTTGAGAGTGGCGTAAACTGCTTGCCAATCAATTCTTTTAGCTCAGCCTGTCTGTGCCGAGGGTGCAAGTGACCGAGAACCCCGAATTGGGTGAACGGCTTGCTCTAGGGCGGAGAGGGCCGGTGGGCCAAATGGGGGTACGCAGCGTGTCAACTTCTAAGAGCCAGAATCGTCTATCCATTCTCAGAACAGCGGTGCCCGCCTTGCTGGTGCTCGGTCTGATGGGCGCGCTTCCCAATTGGGTAACGATTGCGGAAGCGGAAGACTACGCATCACCCGAGACGGCCCAGGCCGCGAGCGCGAATATCCTCACCACAGCGCTGGTGAACAAGGCCGCGATCGGTTCCGCCATTGGGAGTCGTTCCCAGCGAGGCTCGGGTTCGACGGCTAGCCGCTTCCGGATTGATGGGCTGCGCATGGGTGGTGGAGAGTTTGATGGAACCGCAGCGCTCAGCGAGGACTCCGCGGCAGGCGAAACAGCAGTCGGTCAGCTCGGTGGCTTCCTGAGTGCAATCGGCGGCTTTGGCGACCAGGAAGGCGTTCTTGATTACACGAACGGCGGCCTGATCGGTGGCGTCGATTATCAGTTTAGCGACGCGCTGATGGGCGGGTTGTCGATCAACTGGATCAACACCAATACGGACTACGCGGGCCAGAGCGGTGGCTCGGAGCGCGATACGTACGGGGCTTCTTTCTACGCCGGTTACTCGGTGGATAGTCTCCACATCGACGCTCTATTCAACTACTCTTTCAGCGACTACGCCAATACGCGCGGCGCGGCGGATCTTCCAGGCCCTCCAGTCATTGCGGCAACAACGGTGAGCGGTGTCACAAACTCGGATGAGATCTTCCTCAGCGCCGGGGTCGTCTATGACTTCGAGTTGGCGGGTTGGACCCTCGGACCGGCGGTGCGGATTGACTTGGTGAAGGTCTGGATGGACGGCTACTCGGAGACGGGCGGAGCGGCCGGGCAGAACGCCCAGTACAACGACTTCGACGTCACCTCGTTCACCACGGACGTCGGGGCCGAGGCCTCCTATGTTGTTACGACATCGGCAGGCGTGATCACGCCCCGTGTCCATGCCTACTGGGTGCATGAGTACCAGAACGATGCCCAGGGCTTGACGGGCTCCTTGATCGGTGGAGGAGCATTTGTCACGCAACTCGGCTCACCCGATCGGAACTACTACCGAGTGGGCGCCGGGGCAACCATGGAACTCCAGAATGGCCTGGAACTCTACGTGGACTACGAAGCGCTGGTTGGTTTCGACAACCTCAGCAGTAATCAGTTCGCAGTGGGAGGCCGCTTCGAGTTCTAGGAAACGGACGGCCTACCTTTCGGTGGGTGTCCTTCGGTCCCTTTAAAACTCTTAAAGAACTCTGAAAAAAGAGCGCCCGTTCGCAACCGCGAACGGGCGCTCTGCCTTTGTGGGGCTGGGCAGCCCAAGATGAGGCCCGCGGGCGTTGCTGGGGGGCGGCTTGGGACGGGAGCGGGAGCGCCGATTCGGTGCGCGTCCGGGCCTTGCCCGCTCTTTTGCCCGTGCTTTCGCTGCCCCTCGGCCGCGTATCGCGCTTGGCCCGCGCTTCGCGCGGCCCCCTGCGGCCGATTAGGAGGGGTCTTTGCTCGCTCTGCCAAGGCCTTGGCCAGATCTTCCAGCACGGCCGGCCAGATCGTCTCCCAACAGCAACTGTGGTCGAACTCGGGATAGGTCCGGGTTGTCGCGCCGGGTTGTCGCGCAATGGAGGCTTTGGTCAGGGCGGGGGGGACCCGTTCGTCATGGCCGGCCAGGAGATGAATTTGCACGATTCCGCCCTGCAGGGGAGGGCGCGTGGCGGGATCGAGGGAGCGGGAGAGAGGGATGTAGGCGTGGTGTTCGGACCAGCGGGCCAGGTCGAGGTTGCCCGCCAGGGTGACCACGGCCCGGGTTTCCGGCACGCGCTCGGCGATGAGCAGAGCGAGGGCGCCGCCGCCGCTATAGCCCACGAGCACGACCCCCGAGGCCCTCGACTGTTCGCGCTCCCGCTGCAGGGCAGCAGTGAGGCTCGCCACCACGCGCTCACCGTAGCGCCCAACGGTCCAGAGATCGGGATCACAGTCGGGGTCGAGGCCGTGCTGGCAGGGCCGGCCCAGCAGGACGCTGGGGGCAGGGTCCAGGGCCATGAGTTCGAGCATCAGAGGCCGGTGGGGGGTTGGGTCTGCGGGGGAGTAGCGGTGGGCCATGCGGGGCGAGGCGTCGCCCTCGAGGTAGACATGNAGCGAGAGAGATTAAGTATCTGCCGGGCTTCACCCTGCGAGGGTGAGGGAATGCGTTGTGGGCCGCAAGCCTCCGGGATTCATGCCCGGGCCAGCCAGGGGCGAGAGGCCCTTCGCTCGCTTCAGTATTCGGGGATGTAGATCTCGCAGGCGGCCTTGTCCCCTCCGGCAAAGACAAGCATCCGCCCCATGGCGATGTACTGGCCGATCATCAAATTGAGTTCGGCCACTTCGGCGGCTGAGAAATGCGCGGCGAGTTCGGCTTTTAGGCCGTCATCTGCCGATCGGAAATCCAGAGCCATTTTTTCGGCGAGGCGCACGGCCAACGCGTCTCGGGGCTCGAGTTTGCGTTCGGCTTGGGGACGGTGGATTTGCTCGATGGTCTTTTCGTCGAGTCCTTGACGCGTCGCCGACGCGTACCGGGCAAAGAGTCAGGTGTCGCACTCGTTGAGGGCCGCCACTTTCAGCCGGGCGAGTTCCTTGATCCGTGCGGGCACGACCCCCTCATTGTGCGCCTTGCCGAAGAACGCGAAAAAGCGCTCAAAATGTTCGGGGATCAGTTCCACGGGGTTCATCGGGGCACTCCTTTTACTCGGCCCGCTGCCCGGGCGGCAGCCGGGGGATGGCCGGTGCGATCAGGTTGAGTCGGGCAAGTACGTCTGGAACATCTGTCCCATCTCGGCGTCGGAATGGCTGGGGACCTTGTAGTAGGTCCGGATATTCACGTCCCCATTGTCCTCGAAACGATAGGTTTCGATGCTGAGCCCCACCTGCTCCCGGCCGTCCGAGGTGAAGCGATTTTCGAGTAGCCAGGCGACCTCATTGGCGCAGACGAACAATGAGCCCGGGTAGAAACGAAATTGGACATTGGGCTGGAAGAGATCCCAGGAATCGACGCAGCACAGTTGGAACCCCACTTTCTGCGGTGTGCCGACGGGGTCGAGCATTCGGAATTCCCCCGGTCCCACCGCGCGCCAGTTCTCGATCCAGGCCTGCTTGTCCCCGGCGTTCCAGAGCTTTGGGTAGTTGTCCGCCCAGTTCTTCAGTTCGGCGAAAGACGGGTAGGGCACTTGGGTTCCTCCTGGAAGCTTCCGGATTGCGCAGCCGAGGCAGGAAAGGAGGGTAGGCGATGTCGTGGCGAGATTCCGGGGCGCACCTGGGGGCGTACATGGGGCGGGTGGCGCTATCCGCGAGGGCCGAACCGAGGCGGAGGCAGGATCATTTCGACCTGGACGTAAAAGCCCTGGTGGCTTGCCCCTCCCTTTCTGTCGTCCACGGCAATCCGCACGGCGTGCTCGCCCGCATCCTTCAGCGTTGCCTGCCACTGAAGTTCACCGCTGACCGAGTCGATCGTCATGCCGCCGGGTCCCTCTTCCAGGGCATAGTGGAGTGGGGTATCGCCATCCGGGTCCGTGGCGTGGACAACGTAGAGAAAGAGTCCGGAGTCATCGACGGAGGGCGGCTGGGAAACGATTTCGGGCGGAGAGTTGCCCACCTTGAACGGCGCACTGGTGAGGGGAAGACTTTCGATGGCTCCATCCGAGGCCCAGGCGGTGAGTCGAATCTCATCGCCTCGGCGCGTCTTGCTCCGGCCCAACGTGGAGCCGCGATTCGCTGACTCGGAGCCATTCACACTCCACGCGTACCGGAACGTGAGGTGGTCGCCGTCGGGATCTTCCGCCAGGGGCTCCGCCTGCCAAACTCCTTGGGTCCCCTCGTCATCCGTCCGGGTTTGAATCCGAATTTCCTTCATTGTTGGGCGTTGGTTCGCCACCCGGGCAGTGTGTTTGAAGGCCTCCGAGCCGATCTGGCCTGTGTTGGCCAGGACCTCAACGGTCACCGCATCCCCTCGCTTTGCCGAGTCCGGAACATCAAAGCGATTCCCGGTGGCCTTGGCCCGGCGGGCGTTGAGGGTCCACCGGTACTCAAGCCTGAGGGGTGCGCCCTGGGGGTCGATCGCGATGACTTGGGCATAAACCGTGCGTCCGGGCAGGATATGGAGCGGCTTGAAGGCGACAGATTGAATAAGGGGTGAGCCATTGTCCAGGCGCCCTTCGCGATCGGGGGATGCCGGCGATGGAAGGAGCGCGCCACCACTCGGCTTCGCCTGGGGCAGCTCACTGCAACCCGCAAAGGATCCCGGCCCGGCCACGCACGCGAGGAGCAGTGCCCGGGCAATCCATCGTGAACCCACTACTCGGGGACCTCATCCATGACGGTGAGTTTGACCATTTGCCAACCCCCCGGTTTCTTGACGGCCTCAAACCGGACGAAGTCCACATCGCTGGTGGAGACTATTCCCTGGCCGGCATTCATGATGCCCCTCAGTTTCGCCAGGGGTGTGATGCTCCCCGACTCTCGGGTGATTTTGCAGTTCAGAGGCACGGAATATTCTTGAGACTCGACTGTGATAGTTCGAGTGCCGGCATTGACTTGATCGACAATGCCTTGCCCCCGGCGCTTTTCTTCGGCCTGGGCGCTTGTTGCGAAGAGAAGAAGAAAGCAAGTGCCGAGTATCCAGATAATGGGTTTTCTCACTGGGTTACCTCCCGCCAGTAAATGAGCGATCCGTCGTCAAAATTGAGTGGCGGGGCGGCGATGCTTTCGAGATCTGCGCCACTCTTCTCGATATAGATACGGTTGTCCTTTCCGTTGACCCCCACGGAAATCTGCGGATCTGTGGGCATGCCTTCTCCGAGGTCGATTTTGATAATGGGCAGCCCCCATTCATCGGAAAATAATGGCTGGCCGCAGTTGATGCGAAATGCGTAGAGGCTTCCGCTCCCCTTAGAGGTACAGGGATCACCGGTGTTGTCGGGGATGAAAGATCCAGCGAAGACGTAGTGCTGGAATATCTCCGTATTGGTGACAAATTTTTCGCCGTCGCCCACCTTTAAAAAGAAGCCTCGGCCCAGGATGTTCTCGCAGCTCGAGGGTCCGAGAATCTCGTTCAGGTTGCTCTCGGTGAGGGTCGGGTAGGGGGCAAGCTTCAATTCGTACGGGTCGAGGTCGGTCATTGCGTAATAGCGATTGTTCTCGTCCTCTCCAGGGAGTCCCTCGAAGCCGATATTCATCCGTTCGCCACTGCCAAAGGCAAGATGCAATCGGCGGCCCACATAGACGGCTTGGGGCGCTGTAAAGAAGCTCTTGTAGTAATTGGTTGAAGGGTTCACCGAAGTCACCGGAGCCTCGAAGAACAGCTTGAGGGGCCAAGAAGGCTGGGAGTAATCTCCCGCCGCTGAAGAGTCGTTCACCCGATCTTCACCCACGGCATTGATGACCCATTTGAATACTTGGCCGCCGAGGTCTCCGACGTAGACGAGGTCGGCAAAGCCATCGAAATCCAGATCAAGTACGCCTGGGGTACTCGGAATGGCGTACTGCATGGCTGACTGGGCATCGCTGGCGCTCGGATCGAAGCGCTTCATGGCGAGTAGTTCACCGCTCGCGACATCGATCATCAGCAGGGAGCGTCCCGCAATGGCATTGGGGTCATAGCTCGCGTGATCGTTCGGGTCGCTCGCGGGATCGTAACCCCCGCTCACAATCGCGACCCAGCGTTCATAGCCGACCCCGCTGTTGTCGTTGGCGTCTACTTTGACTCGGACCCGGGTAATGATTGGCTGGGACCAGCTCTGTGCCAAGTAGGGCAGGACCGACGTGGGCACCGCAATGGTGTCCGGGTCGGTTTCCTTGGGGAACTCCCACAGGTATCCCGGATAGGCCAGATCGTCGGGGTTCGTGACATCGAGAGAGTAATAGGCCCGTCCCCCCTGCCGCATGCCGCCGACCAGAATTGTATGCCATTCCTCGATAGACTTAGTGGTGTCGGTGGGGTTCGAGGGGAACCAGACATCCACCACCTGGGGCGAGCCATCCACGTAGTAGGTCCGGGTTGTCGGATCATCCACCGGTAGGTTCCGAACGTTTTGGCGCGCCTCCCAGGGCATCCAAGTAGTTGGGCGGTGAAGTTGTGATATCCAGGGCGCCCGCGTCAAAAGCGTGGAGAAAGCCAGCGTTGCTCCCGGTGTAGATGACCCGCTTGCGCAGGGCATAGAGACTCTTGAAGGCCTGGTAGGACGCGTCGTTCAAGGTCGCCTTGGGTGCGGGAACAACCGCGGGTGCGGAATGAAAAATGTCGCCCAGGCGCCAGGCGCGCGGAACGCAGACGCGATCGCTCGCCACGCCCGCTCCCGAGACGCCCGTGCCGAACTCGCAGCCGCGCGCATAGCTGACGACCTCATCAGCAAGGCCCTCCTCCGTGAGCGCCCCGGACCCGGGGTAAATGACGTTCGGAGCCGGAGCGGGGGGCACAGCAAAGGGCGCAATGGTGGTGTCCATAGCGGTCAGGCCAGAGTCGAAAACTACTCGCCCGGGTGTCCCCGCGTTGACCTGCGAGGTGTAGAGAGTGCGGCTATCCGGGAGGGGGATTTGTTCCCCCGCATCCCAATACGCCAGTGCTGCGGGGTTGGAGGGGCCACTGTTGCATTCTCCTGGATCCGGGTCGAGGAAAGCACAGGTCCCCCCCTGTCCGAAGACGTCGCCTACTGCATCGGTTCGGTAGGCGCGCAAATGGCCTTCCCAGAAAGCGGACTTGGCCGAGGGCAGGAAAAAACTGGTGTAGAAGCTTCCGCCCGACGCCGTACGCGTTGAGGGAACCGTGGCTGCCGTGAAGGACTGGGCCTTCTCCAGAATGTCAGTGATAGAGCTGACGAGTACGGCTCGAAGTTCCTCGGCGCTATTGCTCGTGAAGAAGAGTCCATTGCCCTGGGTGGCTGTCTTCTGGAGAAGCGCATTGGCCGTGGCATTGGTCGTAAAACCAATGGTGTAGATATCCAGGGTCTGATCGCCTTCCATGTCAGGGCGGCAGTCGTTTTCGTGCATGAACTTGGCGATATCATCCAGATAGAAAGAGCAATCGTAGTTACAAACGGGCTCCTCGACTTCGCCATCGAGATTGTAGTCACCGATCAGATTTGAGAATTCACTAAATCCGCGAGCGGTATTCGTCGGACTTTTCACCGCGAATCTGTCCTTGGTCGGTTCGCCATCCGTAATCAC
>LWDU01039500.1_pt1 | contig 11170 bp, 7 predicted proteins | sample 727161 | NCBI WGS metagenome assembly LWDU01 (sample SAMN04566230, study PRJNA314399) | hydrothermal vent metagenome | isolation source: deep sea hydrothermal plume seawater | place: Mexico: Gulf of California, Guaymas Basin | collected 2004-07-11 | reverse complement strand
GCGAGTACGGCCACGCGCGATCGCTTCGTCGTAGTGCTCGACGAACCAGGTGTAGGAGTCCTCGAGGCCCTTGCGCAGATCGATGCGATGTCGCCAGCCCACGTCATGGAGGCGCTGGACATCGAGGAGCTTGCGTGCCATTCCATCCGGCTTGCTCGAGTCGAAGACGATATGACCATCCGGATAGGCAACATCTCGCACCATCTCCGCTACCTCACGGATGGTGATGTCCTCCCCGGTTCCAACATTGATATGGGGAGTATCTGAATAGTTTCGCATCAAGAATAGGCAGCAATCCGAAAGGTCGTCTACGTGCATGAACTCGCGGGAAACCTTTCCTGTCCCCCAGACCACCACGTCGGACTCGCCCTTCAGTTTGGCCTCGTGAAATTTTCGAATCAGGGCCGGAAGCACATGTGAACTCATCAGGTCGAAATTGTCGCCGGGGCCATAGAGATTGGTCGGCATCGCGGAGATGAAGTCGCATCCATGTTGGCTTCGGTAGGCGGCACAGAGCTTGATCCCGGAGATCTTCGCGATTGCGTAGGCCTCGTTGGTGGGTTCGAGGAGGCCGCTGAGAAGCTCATCCTCGGTCATCGGCTGTGTCGCCTCGCGAGGATAGATGCAGGAACTCCCCAGGTAGAGCAGTTTCTTGACCTCGAAACAATACGACGCATGTACGACCGTCGCATGGATCATGAGGTTGTCATAAATGTATTCCGCGGGATAGGTTGAGTTGTCGAGGATTCCCCCAACGGTTCCTGCGACGAGGAATACGTACTCTGGACGATTTGCCTTGAACCAATAATTGACAGCGGCTTGATCGCGTAGGTCCAATTGGTCGCGAGTCACCAGCTGCAGATTAGTGAAGCCTTCCTTCTCCAGGCGACGGACGATGCTCGAGCCCACCAGTCCGCGGTGGCCAGCTACGAATATTCGAGCGTCGAGGGGGATATCTTCAGTCATCAATCAACTCCTCGTTTCCCAGAGTGTAATTCAACTCGGTCGATCCGTAGTTTGATCGTCGCGTCTGGATGTCGAGTTTACCATGAAAAGGGGCCAAATCTTCAGAGCGTGATGTGAGGCGTCCGACCGGAGCCGGATCGGCACGTCCTGCGCATATACCGAGCTGCCATAGCGTCGCTCGCGCGGGTAGATCCGTTCCCTCGACCAAGTGGATGATTCCATCTTTTCAGAGGCCGTGCGTCTCACGTGTCGTCCCCCTTGCCATGACCCGTCATACTCCATTTAAGAACGCGATTCTTGAGCGTGATCTCGGCGACGACTTCCTTCAGTTCGCGATTCTCGCGTCGCAGGTCTTTGACTTCGTCACTCGCGGCTGTCTTTCACGCTCCCTCCGGCAGCGAGCGCGTGTTGATGATCGAGAGAAGCACTCGGATTGAGATGATGCATCAACGCATTCAATCCGGGCGTGTTTGAATCCCGTCTGATCCGACGGCAAAAATTCCCGCGATGCGCTACATCAGTGGAACTCACGCCAGCGAACCAACGTGAACTCGACATCATTCAATGCTCAAATACTATTCAAAAAGGGTACTCCTGTCTCTTGTCGTCTCGTTCGTGACGCTCGAGATAGGACTCCAGATCGCCTCGATTGTTTTGCCATCGTTTTTAGTACGTAGCGACGATGGACAGGTCCAGGCCTACGATCAGACCGTACTCTGCGTCGGCGACTCGCATACTTACGGTGCCCCGCTTCCGGCGCAGGACGCTTACCCTGCTCAATTGGATGAGCGACTCAACGCTGCTGACGCCGACTGGCGAGTGCAAGTGGTGAATCTTGGCATTCCGGGTCAAAACAGTGCGATGGTGGCCAATCGGCTGGAGAAGCAGATCAACTACTACCAACCGGATCTCGTTGTCGTCTGGATCGGCTTGAATAACAGTTGGAATTTCAATGAATTCGACTTGGAGCAAGTGGAGGATCCGTTCATTGGATGGCGACAGTGGATGCTGCGATCAAAAGTGGTACGCCTGATCGTCGTCTCCGGATTCCGAGAGGTCGGTGGCCGACCGAGTCGTGCGACGAAGCCGGAATCGGACGTCGCACCGGCTGGGGTTCAGCAGTGGCGTCTTGGGGGTGAGGTCATCGAAATTCCGGGGTCGCCGCGCGAAGCCGGGGCGCCTACGCAGAATGCGATTCAAGCCCAGCGCCAGAGTGATTACTCGCGGATCATCAGCCTGACGAAGGCCTATGCGGTGCCGTTGATCCTCTTGACCTATCCACTCGAGATTCTTGACAACCAACACGCGACGAATATCGCGATCAGAAACGAGTCCGAGAGGAATGGGATCTCTGTAGTCGCCTCTTCGGATGCATTTCATCGCGCCGTAAAGGCTGGCCACGAAACTCGTGAACTGATCGTGGATGCGGTCGGTCCGCACCCCACCCGGGTTCTCTATCGATACCTTGTGGATCAGCTTGCGCCGATGGTCGACCGTGTCCTGGCGGAGTCGAATTCTGGCGGCTCTATTCCGAGACCTTTCATTGTCGAGATGAGCGAGTGAGATGCTGTTCACGTCCTTTGTCTTCATCGCCTTCCTGCTGGCGATTCTTGCAGTCTACTGGCTGCTTCCTGGGCCGAAGACCCAGAACTTCCTGCTGCTGTTCGGGAGTCTCGCATTCTACGCTTGGGGTGAGCCGCGTCTCGTCGTTCTGATTCTGGTCTGCGCCCTGACTGGCTTTCTTTGTGGTCTGATGATCGAGCGTCGCTCGGACCTCGCCGGATGGTTTGTCGCGCTCGGCTCCACCGTTGCCTTCGGAATCCTGTTCACGTTCAAGTACTTCGATTTCTTCGTGGAGAGCATGGCCGCCCTGTCGGCGAAGATTGGGCTCTCGTTCGATCCGATGACATTAGGCCTTCTTCTGCCGATCGGAATTTCCTTCTTCACATTCCAGACCGTTGGATACCTGGTGGACGTGGCCCGCGGCCAATGCCGGGCCGAGCGCAATCCGGTGGACTTCTTCCTGTTCGTCACGTTCTTTCCGCAGCTGGTGGCTGGACCAATCGAACGAGCGAACCACCTGTTGCCCCAGATCAAGCGCTCGCGTCGTCTCGAACCGGGCGATCTCCAATGGGGCGTCTACTCGATGCTCCAGGGCTACGCGAAGAAGATGGTGGTGGCGGACAACCTTGCCCCCATCGTCAATCGTCTCTTCGAACAGGATAATCTCACGGGTCCGCTCGTTGCTGTGGGGCTAGTTGGATTCGCATTCCAGATCTACTGCGACTTCTCTGGCTACACGGATATTGCGCGAGGCACAGCGCGGTGCATGGGCTTTCGCATTCTTCAAAATTTCGATCAACCCTATTTCTCCCGGAGCCCGACTGAGTTCTGGCATCGCTGGCATATGACGCTCAGTACCTGGTTCCGTGACTACGTCTTCATTCCACTGGGGGGAAGTCGTCGGGATCCGTGGCGCTCGCGTTTCAATCTGTTCGCGACCTTCCTGCTGAGCGGGCTCTGGCACGGTGCGGCGTTCAACTTCTTGTTGTGGGGCGCGTATCATGGTGCGCTCCTGGTACTCCACAAGGCTTGGGCGGAGCTTCGTGCACTCGATCGGGTTCGGGCACACCGCGCGTATCGCGGCCTGGCCAGGTGTTCGACCTTCATGCTCGTCGTATATGGTTGGCTCTTCTTTCGAGTCGCCGAGCCAGTCCTCATCGGAAGCTACACGCGTGCTTTGATTAGCGATTTCGGTTCCTTGGACTTGGCATTCCTGGTGGCGTTTCGAATGGCGCCCTACATCGGGATCGCCTTGATTCTGGACCTGCTGGAACCTCGCCTCACCGATGTGAAGCAAGCTGAGATCTCCAGGCCCTGGTCATCCCAATTAGTGACACCGTTGCTGTTCCTCGTCTTCGTGCTCCTTGCAGCGGAAGCCGGCCAGAGGTTCATCTATTTTGCGTTCTAATCGTGGGAGTCGAACTTGAGGGCCGGAAGATCGATCATGTCACCTGCAAGCAGCTGGAGGACAGCGATTGCTTGCCTCATCCTGCCGATGGTGCTCTTTGCTTCTCTTGAGCTTTTCCTGCGCCAGGGCTGGGAGCCGGAGCGTGCAGCGCTGCAAGTTCTTCACGTGCAGCCGTCGCCCAAGCGTGTGTACGTGCTCGGCAATTCGATCATGAAGACCGCATTCGATTTTGACGGAGCCGAGAAAGACCTCTCGGTTGGAATCGATCGCGAAATTCACTTCGGTCATTTCACGGGCCTATGGTACCTGTTGGTCAAGAACGCGATCGTGCCGTCCTCGCCACACCCAGGGTTGATCGTCTGGGGATTTCTTCCGCAACATGCCCGGCGGCCGGCCGCTCGGATTCGCGTCGGAGATCATACGGACCTCGCGCGCAGCGTCGACGAGTACGAGTTCGATCGGATCGCGACCGGCGCACCGAACGACGTCCGCAGTCTTCCAATGCGATGGCTCATGAAGAACAGCCGGGTCTTCTCGGCCCGTACAGTGATCGCCGATCAATTTCCACCCTGGTTGGACATAGCCGGTGCGGCGAGTCTGGAGGCCTTGGGCCATTCATCGGTGGGTGCCCTGAGGGATCAACTGGCCGCAGGGTCGACGCTGACCGATCTCCTGTTGCGAAGGCTCAGTACAGGCGAACTTGTCATGCCAGAGGAGCGGATCAACCAAATTGCATGGAACGAAACGGAGGCGCAGCGGTTTCCGGAAACGTTTGTGCCGCGAATCTCCGAGATGATCCTGGAGGCCAAGATTCCGCAGCTCGTCGTGATCTTCCGCCGCAACGAATGGATGTTAGGTGGAGTCGAGCGACGGGCGGACCGTGTGTACGTGGAGGAGGCGGTTCGATACTTCAAAGAAAGAGGAATTCCCTTCCTCGATCTCAGCCGGATGAACATGCGCTATTTCGCAAAGAGATCACATATCAACGAGGCCGGCCGCAGGGCGTTAACGCCGATATTGGTTCGTCGGCTGCTTCGAATTCTGGGCACGCATGCGGGTCGCTCAGATCTGGGCTCACAGATTTTCGATGACGAGTTTCTAGCCGCGGTGCACTAACACGATCTTGGCAAAGGTGCCGAGCGTGCTCATCCAACGATTGAGCGAAGCCTCGAAACTCCGCCAGGAGGAGAAGCTCTGGCCCGGCATTCAAGTACGAAGCTGTGGTGTTCGTGGTTGTCGCCGATCTCGTATTCCGGTCAAATCGATCCTTCACGAAAGGGGCTCCCTGGCTCTGTTCAGTCGGATCCGGTTTCGTCCGTCGATGAGGGCCCTCGTGTTGACTGGAAATGCGCTGCCCACCTGGATTCCGTAGCAACGTGTCATGTATACGCCCGGATAGAAGATTGCGAACCCTTCGAGAAACGCTGGACGCGACTCATCGTTCTGACGGCCTGTTCACGACGATGATCGTCGAATCCAAGGCGGCGACCCGAATCCGCTTCGTGTGTGGGCCAAAGTCTGACCGCTTGACGGGCACGAAGAGCGACTCGAATTCACCGGCGAGAAGTGATCTCGCTTGCGAGCGCACCGGGGTCAGCCAACCGACGGAACTAAGAGAGTAGAATTCTGGAAACCAAATGTTGGGAATTTTCTTCTGGGCCTGTCCGCAATCGATGCAGGCCAATCGCTGCTCTGGATCCAACTCGGCGATCAGGCGGTGGATCTCTCGGTTCGGTGCATACAAGACCGCATCCCGACGGCGCGTATCGATCACCGTCCAGATCGTCGTCGCGTGGATCACGCCGATTGCGAGCAAACCAAGGGCGACTGCGCGCCAGCCGACTTCAGGCATGCGAAGGCGCCGCAGCGCGAGCACCATCGCATAGCCGAAGAAGATCGAGACGACGACGTTCGTCACGTGGAAATAATGGAACCCCCGAAACGTGCCGATGCTGCTCATGCGGTAACCAAACAGCAAGAGGCCCCAGACTCCAAAGGCCGACACCCAGAGCGCCGGCATGCGATGGTCCGGATTTGTGCGCAGGAAGGCCATCCAGCCCGTCGCACCCAGGATGATGTAGACGAGTTCGCAGAGCGGGAAGATACCGTCCGGGGTAAAACTCGGTAGCAGCTTCACAATCTCCCACGCGGGGGGTGGGAGGCCGGTAAAATGCTTCCATAGACTAAAGAAACTCGGCCAGTCGATGAGTTGGGAATAGAAGAGGCCGACTCCCGAGGTCGTTCCCGCGAACACCAGCAAGGCCAGGGAGCGAGTGCGTCCGGCGATCAGGGGTCCGTCTCCCTCGCGCCAGCCGCCCAGTAGCAAGTAGAGCGCCAAAAAAGGTGGGAGTGGTGCCAGGAAGTTCAGCTTGGTGACCGCGCCCGTGACAGCCAGAATGGCCGATAGCGCGACGAACCACAGCGCGGGTGCGAGTCGTTCTTCTCGCGCGCGGTCCTGGTAGCGCCAGATCGCCAACACGGAAAGCACGAAGCAGATCACCACCACCGGCTCGACCGAGATGCGCGATAGGTAGTAGGCGACGTTCAGCGATGTCGCGTATCCGAAAGCGGCAAAGACAGCGGCCCGATCGTCGCGCAACACACGCCTGGCCAGCAGAAAAGTGACGAAGCAAGCGACGAGATGAAGGGTCGTCATCAGCAGCTTCGACAAGACGAACACCGCGGGGAGGTTGCGCGCCGTGTATTCGGTGAACGTATAGCCCGAGTCGCTTCCGGCAAGGGCGTAGTAGGCGTGCTGCAGACCGGACAACGGCAGCATCAGTCCGAGGCCGGGATGTCCCTCGAAGAGCTGCCCCTGACCCCAGGTCAGTTGGTGTGCGGCATCGACGTAAGGACCGCCCGGATCCCACTCACTCCATACTGGATGACCGAAAATCTCGTTCTTCCAGTCGCCCATCGGCGCCAGATGACTGAAGACGCCCGAAAAAATCAGGTAGGTCGTGACCAGCAGTACGGCCGCGACGCCGACGGCGCGTCGAAATGACGGATCGGCCTCTTCTGTCCTGGCCACGCTGGATTCCTCCTGGAGCCCCGAAGATCATCGCCAGGGCACATCGGTCCTTCATCGACGAGGCTCGTCATGACCTTGATCGGGGGTGTTCTTGCTGAGAGAGAGCGGCTTGATTCTCCGATATTCCAATCGCGACGACAAGTTCGTTTCTCGGGATCCTCAAGTCGGCGTCTGCCTGTAGCGGGATAGATGAGATAGCCTGCCGGAAATGGAACCGAACGCAAATTTGCGACTACCCAGGGCGGAGAGAAGTGCCCGGTCTGCGGTCGTTCGACAACGCCGAACGCTGAGTTGTCGGACTATCGTCTGTTTGGCTGCAATCACTGCGGATCTTGGTCGAGCGTTGCATTGGTTCGAGGCGCAGAGACCTCTTTTGAGGCATCGGAATACTTCGGCAATTCGGAGCTCGATCGAGCCAAGTGGGAGGCATTACTCCTTCGGATGGAAAATGACGAGAATGAGCTCGGCTCTGTCCTCGATGTCGGATGTGGAACCGGAGCCTTTCTCGCCTACGTAGGAGACGAACGATCTGAATGCCGCCGTGAGGGTATCGAGATCGATCCCGAAAGAGCCCAGCAGTCTCGCGAGCGAAATCCCGGAGTACCGATTCACGAGGGCGATGCAACCGAGGCTTTGGCGTCGACTTCAGGCCTTTTTGACCTAATAACGCTCTGGGACGTGTTCGAGCACGTTCCGGCACCGGCGGAACTACTAGAGAAGCTGGCCGGACGCCTCGCACCGGGCGGACTGATCCATATTCTCACGATCCATGAACGGAGTCTCATGCCGGCTCTCGGTCGTTTGAGTTATTCGCTGAGTGGCGGGCGCCTGGCCTATCCGATCCGACGGACGCATGAACCGCATCACTTGACTTTTTTTACGCTCGAGGGAATAGAGATTGCGGTCGATCGAGCAGGCCTACGCATTCGAGACCGCTGGTTCGACCGACTGCTTCGCGGGAGAATGGACGGGCATCCCTTGGTGACGGCGTTGACGGCGTTGCTTCTGCGTCTGGAGAACGCGTTCGGAAACGGTCTCTTCCTAAACCTGATCTTGGAAGCGAAGCGGGAACCGTCACCGATAATCGACCGGGATGACTCGGGGCAGCTACCCCATGGGGTAGACCTGGCGTCGTCTTCGTACCGGTTTTGCGTCTCGCCTGCGGGTGCCTGATTCTCGACCTCAAGTTATGATGACCTGAAGCGGGCCCCCGAGCCATCACTCGGTTTTGAGATGCTTCGCTGGTCTTGGCGACTCGGACGCCCTAGCCAAAGGATCGAAACCAGCAGTAAGCAGTAGTAGAGGAAAGAAGTGACGGCTGAACCCGCTCCACCGCAGATCGCGATCGTCATCCCCTGTTTCAACGAGGCTCTTACGGTCAGGAAGGTGATCGAAGACTTTTCGAGGGCTGTGCCCGATGCGATGGTGTACGTCTTCGACAACAACTCCGTGGACGGAACAGGTGAGATTGCGCGGGCGGCTGGCGCAAGAGTGATCGTTTCCCCAATACAAGGCAAGGGAAATGTGATTCGACACATGTCGAGAGTCGTCGATGCGGATATCTACGTGCTGGTCGATGGCGACGACACTTACTCTGCCGACGCCGCGCCAGCAATGCTTGAACGATTTCATCTCGACCATCTGGATATGCTTGTGGGTACGCGGCTAGAAGGCTTCGAGAAGGGTTCCTTTCGAGCCTTTCACCAATTCGGCAATCGCCTGATCTCCGGGCTAGTCAGTATTTTGTTCAGGAAGCGACTGACCGACGTACTTTCCGGATACCGCATTCTCTCTCGTTCCTTCGTCGACGTGGTCTATCTTCGCAGAGGTGGTTTTGAGGTCGAAACCGAGATGACGCTTCAGGCACTCACGAAGCATCTCGTAGTTGGTGAAATGCCGGTGCAGTACAGCTCGAGACCAGAAGAGAGTCCATCAAAGCTCAATACCTGGGGAGACGGCTGGCTCATCGTGAAGTGCATCGTCCTTCTATTCAAGGACTATCGGCCGCTGGTTTTCTTTCTTGGACTTGCAACTCTGCTTGCGATGGGGTCTTTGGTGGTGGGGAGCGCTCCGATTAGGGACTACATCGAGACCGCCTATGTATTGCATGTTCCGCGAGCGATCCTTGCGACCGGCCTGGCGATTCTCTCACTGACTGCACTTACGGCAGGCCTGATTCTCGATACTGTTGTTCGGCTCCACGAAGAAACGGTTAAGTTCTGGAAACAGCAGATGGACCGTCGAAGGTGAGCGGAGACCGGATCTTTGAGGCGACAGATCTAATCGAAGTCATGGACGAGGCCGTCCAGTACAACCTATTCTTGGTCGAAGCGTTGTCGGCATGGAGTCATGGACTCAGCGCAGTCCTGGACTTTGGTGCTGGAAACGGTCGATTCGCCACGGCTCTTCACGAACGGCAAGTCGATGTTCACGCGATCGAGCCGGACCCCAGTCTGCGTCACCGGATCGAAGCCGGGGGGATCTTGACCTACGAGAGCCTCGACTTGGTCGAGGACCAGAAATTCCAAGGCGTCTGCTCAATCAACGTTCTGGAGCATCTTGAGGATGACGCCTCTTTTTTGCGCGGCTTCTTTCGTTGTCTCGAACCCGGCGGTCGGCTCTTTATCTACGTTCCGGCGTTCCAAGTACTCTTTTCCGCAAATGACGAGCGTGTCGGTCACGTCAGGCGTTACACCCGATCGACCCTGGTGAATCGAATACGGGACGCAGGATTCGTCGTGGAACATGCCGGTTACGTGGACTGCCTCGGATTCTTCGCTGGACTTGCGTATCGCTACTTCGGCAATAAAGATGGCGGACTCGATCTGCGCGCCGTTAGGCTCTATGACCGGGTGGTCTTCCCAATGAGTCGCATCCTCGATCGCGTCACTTGGCCACTATTTGGGAAAAATCTACTTGTACGCGCGATCAGGCCTGAAGACAGCTAGCCAGTTGACGGCCCGTCCGGAAGTCTCCGGACTCGACCTGCGGATTGATGAGGTGCAGGACTTTGTCGGAATCAGTCGAGAGCGAGCAGGCGTCCGAGGCGGATCATCCTCGCCGTATCGGTCGTCTTGACTTCTGGCATGTGCTTGCGGTTCTGATCTTTACCAGCATCGGACTGATCACGTTTCGGGATGTCTTGCGTGCCGGACCGATGTCTTCGGCGATGGTCTCCAGCCCCGAACACCTGCTCGGAATCTCGGAAGGGGATGTCACTTTCGAGGCTTGGCTGACCGCCCGCAACGCCCGGACGATCGCGACCGCGCCCCACCAGCTCTTTGATACACCGCATTGTGCACCGGCCGATAAGACGCTCACGCTAGGCGTCCCGATGGTCACGATGGGCCTATTGGCTGTTCCCGTAGCCTTTTTTACCGAGAATCCGGCACTCGCATACAACTTTTCGACGTTCCTGCTGCTGACACTGTCCGCACTAGCGATGTATCTCTTGGTTCGGGACTGGACGGGGGTTGCAGCGGCAGGCGTCATCGCCGGGCTGCTCTACGCATTCAATCCCATTCGTCTTGGCATCTACATTACACATCCTTCCGTTTGGGACAGCGGCTGGTTGGTTTTTGGAATCTTCTTTTCCCGACGCCTCTTCGCTTACGGACGTTGGCGTGACGCGATTGGTCTGGCCCTGGTCTGTTCTCTACAAGTCGGAGCGAGCTTCTATCCACTTTTAGCAGCGACGCTGATGTCACCGGCTTTTGTTATCTGGCTGGTTTATCGATACGGATTTCGGAAGGTCCGTTGGATTCAACTGGCCTTTGTTGCTGCGATCATTGGAGGCGTCGCGGTGCTTCTGTTGGGCCCCTATCTGGATACGCGCGAAGCGGGCGAGATCGGCGGGAGGACCGAGTTCTTCTTTGTTCGCTGGTCGGACTTCCTTCCAGGCAGGCATCTCTTTCTGGGTTGGGCCGCGATGATTTTCGGGCTGATCGGAATCCTTGCGCCGCGCAAGCAGGTGTTTCAGCGGCTCGGCGGCGATCCTCGCTGGGCGCTGCTGGCCGGCGCACTGGTGACGATCGCGGTTGCGGCAGGGCCCTTCAACAATCAGTTGTTAGGTCTGGTCTGGCCTTCGGCTCCGTTTCAGATTCCCGATTTATACGAGATGCTTGCCGGACTGGTTCCCGGACTGGATTCGATCCGCGTGGTGTTCAGGCTCTCGGTGGCGATGCTGATTTCAGTTTGTGTCT
>LWDU01043808.1_pt1 | contig 11172 bp, 23 predicted proteins | sample 727161 | NCBI WGS metagenome assembly LWDU01 (sample SAMN04566230, study PRJNA314399) | hydrothermal vent metagenome | isolation source: deep sea hydrothermal plume seawater | place: Mexico: Gulf of California, Guaymas Basin | collected 2004-07-11 | reverse complement strand
CTTAGAACCCGGACCTAGGGGAGGGGGGGGAGGTATGGTGTGTAGGTGTGTGATATCGTTGAGCTTTGTTATCTTATATAAGATAGAAAGCACTAATGCTTCTTATACTATATAAAAGAACAGCATACCTTGTAGGCCAACACCACACATAAAAAAAGCCCCCACCAGGGGGGCTTTCAATTATATTATATTGTTATAGTATTAGGGGGTTATACTACCGAAGGCAAACCACGATCTTATTATGCTCAAAAGCAACGGTGATATTCTCACCTTTCATAGCCTTCAAAGTATCAAGTGGAAGGCGAAGAAATGGCGCGCCATCCTTCACAACTTGGGCCTTGTAAGTACGGGTATCACCGACCTCGGGAGCACTTCGCCCACGGCTACCGTCACCAGCGGGGTGAAGTGTATCCATAAAAGCAATAAGAGGGGCGACCTCTTGGCCAAGATTCTCAAGTGAGTCAATAGCCGCCTGCAAGGTGGCTTTTGCAGGTACATTGTCGGAAGTCATAGCCTGGACGCCTTCAATACCATTGACGAGAAAAGCAACCTGGAGATCCTTATTAGAGATACGGGTGTTAGCGTTTGACATAGTGTTTTATCTTTCTGTTAGTGGGCTGTTTTGCCCGTGGTGTTATATAGTATCCGTTTGGATTTCAGTTTATTGCGGTAGATCCGAATCTTTTTTTGTTTTTCTTTTGGCCTTTCTTTTGTTTCGTTTTCAGATCTTTTTCTTATCCTATTATAACAGATCATTCTTAGACTGTAAAGCTTATTGTCAATGTAATGTGATGCTGCTCACAATTGATATCTAAGTCATTAATAAACTTTATTTTTGTTTGATCTCGCAGACCTTTTATATAGCAGACAAGGCTTTCATGTTCCTTTTATATAATGAAAAGTGTATTTTCTCCCCCCAAGACATATAGATTATCAAGCTTGGTAAGGGGCAGTTCATTGTATAAAGTGTATTTTCTCTCCGCAAGACATATAGATTACGTTATATCGGCTACCTCCTTTGGTTCTTATTATATAATGATATCGCGAATTGGTTTGGTTGTTATACCATGGTAGTCGTGTGATCTGCCTGCATTCCAACCTTACCATAGTTGGGGGCATTTGTCAATAGGGAACTATGTAAATAAAAGGGTTGTTTTGTTGGTGTAAATGTGCTAAATCGCAGGCAGCTAACCCACCCAATACCATATACAATATAGAGTAGCCTAGTGAAACCATAGCACTATATAAGCCATCTATTAGTATATTCCCATTTACCACCACCAGATTCCACTAATCCCCCCAATATACCACTAAACCCCACCTGGAACACCTCAATTTTACATAAAAAAAAGGCAGCCTGGGCGGGCTGCCATAAAACAATACTTTGTTTTTACTTAGTAGAGCCTTCTCTAATATACAAAGAAAGGCTAGAAAGTAGAGCGGGCACCATATAAGGACTAGAAAGAGGTAATACCTTATATGATACTGATTCTACTCTTTACTCTATACTCTCTCTCCTCTATACTCTATATGCTCTACTATTATATCAATACTTTACTCTTTATTTTCTTTTCTTTTTTTTTCTTTTTTATGTTCTTTACTTTCTTTTTTTTCTTTTATTCTTTACTCTCTTCTCCTTCCTTTACCGAGAAGTCTATATTACTTAAAATATCACTATGAATCTTGTCCAAGACTCTCCCATATTTCTTTGCTGCTCTACTGTAAAGTGCTGCTTTTGTTCTACGTTGTTTCCTGTTTGTTTCTGGCAATTCTCTTATCTCTGAAAGTTCTTTGGGGACTTGTCTTTCTTTTTTATCTTTTCTCATCTTGCTAGCACTGAGTAAAAATGCAATGTGGGAGGTACAGTAAGTTCGTGCTTCCATATATAAGCTCCTAGTTTGTTGTTGTTTCTTTTCTTTATTACTGTTCTTTACTGTGTTCTTTTTTTCTTTAATGTTGCTCTTTTTATGTTCTTTGTTTCCTTTCTTTGGAAGTGCCTAGGCAAATAGAATTCTATGTTACTCTCTGCTACTTCTATCAAGTCATCTACTTTTACTTCTTTCTTTTCTTTTATATCTTCCATCTCTTGGAGCAGTCCTTCTCTTGAACATTCTTTATAGTCTTCTGCCAATACTTCATACGCCATTTGTAACAGAGTTTCAAAGTCAAATTCTCCAGCTACTCTTGTAGCAAGAGCCTCTGCTAGTTCGTTGTGTTCCATTATACTTTTTCCTTTCTTAGTTCTTCTCTGTACTTCTCCACCAACTTTTCATATTCTGCATTTTCTGATCTGTTCAGTAAATCTAGATCTTCTTTCTTTTGTAGTGTATCAAGACGCTTTCTCTCTTTGGCTTCCATTATACTTTTTCCTTTCTTACTTCTCTGTTTTGTTGTATTGGTTCTGGGTATCCTTCTGCTATATCTAACATGCAATCCAACAAATTTACTAGCCCTATTAGTAGATCCTTTTCTTCTTCTTTCTTCTCATGCTCTACTACAAAAGCATACCTTTCTATTGTGGTTAGCACTAAGTTTCTTTGTTCTCTTAGTAGGTCTACATCAATGCCTGGTAATGTTATATTCTCTGCCATCTCTTTACTCACTTTCTTTTTATTTACTTTCTTGCTTCTGTTTTGCCGCTAAAGAATGCTTTTAGCTTTTGGATGCTTTCCATCTGTTTCTTGTACTTCTCCTCTAAGTCTTCTATGTGATTTAGAATCTTTTCTTTTTGTTCTTTCGACATATTTCTATATCGTTCTGCGTCTTCTTTTTTGATGTAATACTTCATTGTTTGACCACCTTGACCACCTCATACTCTTCTTTTGTTAGCAAGTAGCCTTCAACGAAAACTAAGCCCAGCTCTTTATAGTTTGGTTGGTTAGTTGCTAGTGTCGCTTTATACACCTTCTCGCTGTCTAGCTTTGTTTGCCCTGCCCAATAGTAGTTCTGCAATGGTCTAACAAGATACGTCTTATACATCTCTTAGCTCTCTTTCTTTATAGGTTGTTTAGGGCAACAATTCCTGCCAATACTATAGTCACCATCATCATTACAAAGCCAATATTCATTATCATGTCTGCCATTATTCTCTCTTTGTCTTTCTTTTATATAAAAAAAATTGCCGCAATGCTTTTCCGCTATAACCTAAAATACGATAAGGTCTTCCTTCTTCTCTACTGTGCTATATCCTGTGTAATCCTCTTCAGAGTATCCGCCACTTCCGTTACCGCACCACCATACTTTTACATCTTCGTCTGTAGTACCACATTCCATTACAACACCAATAGCATAAGTTCTATTTGGTACTCTGCTGTCACGAAGATAAACAATTGCGTGTTCTTTTACTTCCTTCTTCTTTTCTATAGCCATCCTAATAACTCTCCTCTCTCATCGTGTACTCTAATGGTTGCTAATGGGTGCGGAAAGAATGTTTCTGTGTGTTGTCTTTCTACAATATATGTCCAATCTAGATCATCTTTATTATTTACTTCTGCTACTCTTTCTGCTTTCCCGTAAGACATCACTGTCTTTCTATCACCTAGTTTCATCGCAACAACCTTTCTTTCTTTATGTCTTTAGTAAACCTTGTAAGACCATCCTCTATGCTCAGACCATGCTCTATCTTCTTCAATTTGTTTATAGTGTTGTTCTACTCTTCGGTCCATTTGGATACTAGCCCAAACTTCTTCTACTGCTCTTTTAGTGTTTGCTTCTTCCTTCTTCTTGGCCCAATCAATAACAATCAACTCATCTAGTTGTGCGATTAGGGCTGTCATTGAAGTTTGTTTATTAGTTTTCACTTTGTTTCCTCTTCTTCCTTTTGTTCTTCGGTTGTTATATAATCAGGACCAGGATACATTGCATAAGCATTTTCAAATGTAAGAATCCCATCCAAGAAGTCTTTCAATACATTGTGGGGCATCTTGGTAACATCAACAGTTTTTGTTTTCATATTGTCCTTCTTTTATTTGTTTTGAGACTTATAAGTGCATACTCAAAAGAGTATGCTATATGAGTATCATTTCCCAAATACATTATCCATATCTAAATAATTGTTGATATCTTCTTGTTCAGCATCTTTATGTTTCCAACCATCTTTCTCCCATCGGTTAATAGTATCAATAAAAGAGTTGATGTGCCTAGAAGTTGTACTACTGTGTTTTTTGCTAGTAGTGACGACTTGCTTATTATCATAATCACATACAACAACAGGAGTATCATAACTAAAGTAAATCTTGTTGCCGTTACAATACAATGCTGTCTTGTTTGAGCCTAAATTTTCAAGGTAGTTTTTTGTCATTGTCTTGTGTCTTTCTAAGTGTATCGTTCTAAATGTGCTTCTTGAAAGAAGCTGCTTTCTTTTGTGCATCGTTCTTAGTGAAGATATCTTCAACCATATTCCACATCTTATCTGCTGATGTTTTATCATTTTTCAGTGTATGCTTGTAAAGATCTGAGTATGTAGTGATCTTCGCTTGATCCTCTTTAGAAAAGGATGAAATAGCTTTTTTTGTTTCCTCGTCTTTCTTTGCCTTTTTGGCAATAAACTCTTCGATATTTTGTGTTCTAATTGGTGGGTTGTCAAAAGAAACATTATATGATTTTGCGACTCTCTTGCTCATTTCCCTTGTGATCTGACTTCTTAGATCAGAAAGAACTACATCACTTAGTTTCGCAATATCTTCTTTTTTCATTGTCATTTTTTTTGCTCCGTTCTTGTAAAGTAAAAGTATGTGTGATCTCTGTTTTCGCTTTGTTTCCAGGCTCTTAGCCTTTTTTCTTTCTTTCCTCTAGACTCATTGTAACACATCAGAAAACAAAGTCAAGAACTGTCACGATTCATTTAGTATGTAATGAAACATCCTTATTAGGGGTGGCTTTGTGTATATAACACATTAGCGTCTTATCAACAATCGTTGGTTTACTATCACCACACATCCAGAAAAGTTCATTGACAACTTCTTTATTAGAAGAGGGCTTCTCTCCAATGTATAGTGCATAGCGTTCATTTAGATCACACCCAGAATATATAAAACCAAATTGTACCATATCGCCTTCTTTGATATCTTCATCCATAATCGTAGCTACTTTCTTTTTAGGTTTAGAAACAACCATACAGTCTTGTTCTATATAATCTCTACTATGCCATTCAGTCTCTCCGGTTTCGAAAACATATATCAAATAATCAATGTTTCCGCATTTTGATATAATACCTGCATGCCTATAACTGTGGTCTTTTGATACAAGATCTACTTCTATAACTTTACCAAGTCCTGTATATATCTTTTCTTTCGGGATATCATCATCTGATATTATTGTGCCAACCTCTAGCATTTTATCAATTTTCATCCTACTTCTGCTTTCTTTTCTCTTTGTTTCTTCGAGTGACTGGATATATTCTACAAAAGACATCTAAACAAACATAGGAAAGACAAAACACTATAATAGTCTTGAAAACCATCTTGTACCTCTCTTGCTGTTGTTTCAGTAATAACACTCTGTGCTATAGTATTGCCAATCGCAATAATAGTAATCATAGCACCAAGTCTCATAGCAATCATCTCCAACATACCACTCGCAACACTCTTCGTCTGAATACACATCACAATACTCAGGTGAGTGTGTATATGGTTCTCGATCCTCACAACCATCATCACTATAATAATATCTTTCTTCTCTTGTCTGCTCTCTATTGGGGTCTTCTTCTAAGACTATCATGCAACCAGTGCATAACAAGATAAGGATAAGTAATGTATTTTTCATATATCTCTTTTCCTGTTCTTGGCTGCTTACTTGTGGCCATTCAATCCGAACAAAGCACACAGCCCGATTATAGTAAGAGAAAAGATAAGATATAAGCTGATCAGCAACTCCATCTTATTTTGTCTCTTCGTTCATAAATTTCTGGTATAACCTTCCCCACTCATCGCAAAGATCAATCTTTGCCATTTGGCCATAGCTTTGCGCCATTAGTACCCAAAGCATTGCTTTAGCTTCATCACTTTTTATATCTGCTGTTCCCTCTTCCATGACAAGCTCACTAATACCATTAGCAAATGGAATAGGGTTTACTGGAAATGATGAATTGAACATCGCGGTTGTAAGGTTTTTTAGTTTATCATTGTTCATTTGTTTCTCCACCTTCTTCTGTACGGTTGTAATCATCTTCGAGCCTAACTATATCATCTTCTTCTAAGTATTGTCCCACTTGTACTTCTATAAAAGTCAGAGGAACACTTGATTTCTCTGAACATCCTGCTCGGTGCTTTGTTTTTCTTGGGATAAAGAATACCTTTCCTTTTCGCTTTGTTTCAAACCTATGTCCATCAGCTACTACTGTACCTTCACCGCCAAGTATTATCCAAGTCTCTTCCCTTTCGTTGTGGTATTGATACGAAAACCTATGTCCTGGTTCAACTGTAATCTTTTTTACCTTGTATCCTTCGCCTTCAGCCAACACTTCATACTTTCCCCATGGACGAGTTATATACATTATTGTTCCTTTCTAGTCTACTGTTAAAATTCTTTCGTGCGTGTTGAAGCATCCAGCAGCCCAATAAGAATTAGTGATCCAAAGTCTGGTACATTTACTATTCTTTGGCTTAGGGGCACCCATATCAGTCAATACAATATGCCCATCAAACTTATGCTTGTTCACATAATCAGTTGGAGCATTGAAGCAAGTGCCTCCACAGAATACACGCTTGAACTTTTTCTTCTCTCCTTTCTTCCATACAAAAACCTTGTCAGCATCAACTTTTGTATCAAATGGAATAACAGTAAACTCAGCCAAAGATGCCAACTTTTCCAACTCACTAAAGAATTTCTTTAGCAACTCTGTTCCAACAGAGCCACTTTGATCGATACTAATTGCAATCTTTGCTGCTCTGCTTGTTTTCTTACCAGGGTGAATATAAGGGTATCGTCTGTTTACCTTCTTTACAGAAGAAGACTTGTTAGCTTTCTGGCTAGCATTGACAAAGAACTTCAATACTGCTCGCCAATCTAGTTTTGGAGCTACTCGTTCTTTGATTTCACTTATAATTGAACGAGAAACAGTACCATACCCTTCTGCTTTTTGTTCGCACTCTTCCATAGAGTCTTTCAATATCTTTTTGACCTTCTCTTTGGCAATCTCTTCTGCTGTACTGTTTACTTCACCGTTGTTACCCCATTGCCCGTGCTCATCAAAACTATCGTTCTGTTCCATTTGTTCTTTGAACTCTTTGTCTTTTTCTGTCTTCTCTTTTAGTTTGTTGTAATACCACTCAGAAGATTCATTGGACGGAAATGTTTCGAATCCCTCTCCACCTGGAATACAAAGTGGTACTTTCTCCTTAGAACCAGGAACCTTTATCTTCTTTGGCAACTCTTCTTTCAAGTGACTGTTGATAGCCAAATCAGTAGCTACATTCCAAAGTTTAGACATACCTTCTTTTGGAAGTCTTCCAGTTACATGTTCAAATATCAAGTGATAATATTCGTGCTTGATAACTGCTGCCCTTTGCTTATCTGTCCTTAGCTTAGCAAAGAATTCCGGGTTATATAGCATCTCAAAGTTACCAGTTTCAGTAACCATAACACCGGCAGTTGGAATACTATCAGTAGCCGTCTTTACTATCCTCAAAGAAATCTTAGCAAAGAACGGTTCATCTTGGAGGAGTCTTGCTATGTGTCTGTTCAGATCATACATTTTATCGACTACCTTTCAGAAGACTAGAGATAAAAGAACCAACTGTTTTATCGTTCACCTTCATAGAGTGAATCTTAAGTGAGTTGACTCCATTAGAATGCTCTCCTAAATATCCCCACAAAAGAGAAACAACCTCAGATGGAATCACGAACATATAACGAGCCAAGTTCATCAACCTATTATCTGTAATTTCGCACTTGAACGTATCTCTAGCTTCCATCTTTTGGAGCAAGGCAGTGTGGTCATTGATATCAAACGATTCAACAAGCTCAAGTTTGCCATTGTCCAAAATGTCCTCAATTGCTACCTGCTTTTCATAGTTTCTCACAAAGTCCATGACAAAGTTAGCAGCAATCTCTTGCCCAACGAAGCCTTCTGAAATGTGCATCATAAGTTGCAAGTCATCAAAGGATCTTGTATCAAGCAGTTGAGCAGGAATAGCATTTGAAAGTCTATGCCAAGACCTACGACTAGGGTACATTTTGTTTGGTTGAAACTCTCCTTGGTGCTCCAAAGCATCATGGTTAGTGTTGATATAATCCCAAATAATAGAATGCACCTTACTCTTTGCCCAAGAAAGCCAATCTTCCACAGTTGGCTTTACATCCCAAGTCGTAAACCTATCAAGTTCTGCCGGGTCCATCTCTCCTACTTGATATTGTGAACCATCTTCGCCACCGTTGATAGCAGCAAAAATTAAAGTATCAGGATGGAGGTTATGACCATTCAGTTTACGAGAGTCAGTTAGCTCAAAGATACCTTGTCGAACCTCAATAATGGCTCGATCAAGTTCGTCAAAGAACAGTACAACTGGCTTTTGACATGCTTCTTTGAACCAATCAGGCGGATTGAATGTAGTAGAATTTCCATCAATAGAAGGAAGCCCCAAAAGATCACCTTCTGTCATCTGGCTAGTTCGCCTTTCAACTACTGGCAAATCCATCTCTTCTGCTATTTGATATACCAGTTGAGATTTCCCAATACCGTGTCGCCCACGCAATAGTACGGGGTACCTTGCTTCTACGGGGTACTTGTAAACCTTGGAGAATGTTGCGAAGTCAATAGACATTTTGTTACCTCTTTCTTATCTTTTCTTTTTGTTTGTTGTGTTCTTGCTTCTACTAATTAGTTCTAACTGTCTAGTCCTTCTACTCCTAATTCCCAATTATTAGGGATGATGTTTTCATCATAAGGAGTAGGAGACAATACTACAAAATCTAAGAAGTGTCTTCCCAAAACCAACCCTTCTAGTCTGTTTTCCCTATCTACATAAGGGCTAGGATTATATTCGTTATTACGAGAATATGAATGTGCTGCCAAACGAAAGGGAAACCTTAGTGACATTTTATCTGTAAGTTTAGCACCAAGCCTTATTACCTCAATAGCATCCCAACATGCTCGACCATCTGTTATAGATTTGAAGTCAAAGCCAGTAATAATATAACACTCTTGTCTTTCTTTCGTCGTAATACCCGCATTACAAGAAGGGCTATAGACGAAAGTGCCGTTTATATCGGGGTTTGAATAAGAGTTGTTTGTTGGAGCATATACCAAACTACCAATGTTTAGTCCTGCTTTCTTGAATAGTTCTTCTTTGACATAGTACCGGAACCTAACATTGTTTTTGATTCTTTCAGCATTGTCCTTCTTATATTGTTGGCAAGTCTTCTTGGTATGCCCTTGTTCTTTACAATAAGAACAAGTCCTAGCAGACTTCCCTTGCTTGTCAAAGTAATGTCCGTAATTGCGAGTGTGATACTTATGTTCTGCTGGCCCTTCTTCAGTAGCTTCTTGTGCTATCTTTTGTTTTAGATCGGGGCACCCTCTAATATTATGTCCTCTATCTCCACAAAACCTACACCTTACTTGTCTTACCATTTTCCTACCTCTTTCTTTCAGTGTGTTGTGATCTCTGTTTTCGCTTTGTTTTCTTCGGGTTATCTCTTTTTCGCTCTGTTTTATAGTCCCATTATACAAGCCAGATCGCCCCCTGTCAAGAACTCCTACCAACATTTATTATCTATATATAGTTTGCTAGTCATTGGTCTTTTGTATATAAATATGAGAATGGTCTTCTAACAAGTTGGCACACCACTGGTTTTTTTCAAAATCTACCTTGATGATATCTCCTTTGTCCATCATAGATACGTTCAATAATAACTGCTCACAGAACAAGTCAGAACACATATGTACCATTGGGCTACCTAATAAGGAATTCAATGTTGTACAAAATAGCGGTGTTTTTGATTTGTTTAATATTAGAAATTCGTGTTCTCTTTCCATTTAGGTCACTCCTATGTTTTTCCTTTCGTTGATTAGTTTTGATTGTGGTTAGAATGGTAGTTCATCATTGAAATAAATGTCTAACCTGAGAGTCTGATACTCTTTCTTCCACATATACATCTCTATGTGAGTATTCTCGTCTTCACTTGTGAATTTCTTATAGTGACAAGACAAGCCTTCTCCAAGATTGTTGATGTCGTTCTTGTCATCTATTTTGTTAGCTTTGAAGCCTGCTTCTATCAAATGTTTTAGAACAGCAGGAAAAGCACGGTGCCCGTCTTGTGTATAATATGCTTGCCTACATAGACGGTTGGGGTTTCCTTTATATATTTCACAAACCAGCTTGCTAAAACCCATAGTGGGGCCATCCCAATACCCCCTATATCCTGCCTCTCTTTCGGCACAGCTTACCAGATTCATTTGTATCTCCTTTTGTGGTTATAGTGCTTGCACGTGCAAGCACCAACAGTATGCCAACCATCTTGTTGGCAGTTTTCACCTCTGTATCCTTGCAGCCCTTCGCATTACCAGAAAAACAACCGAGTCCAAGCACAAGCTAACAAAAAGTGGAGAAAACACCAACAGCCAGCTTGGCTCCGAAACAGTAACAACACCAAAGTAAGTTACACTCTTCAATACAAGAAGCGCGACGAAGGCTAACACAAGAAGCCTTTCAAGGACTATTGCTGCTTGCAGAAACAAAAGAATTGTTGTATTGCCAATAATCTTAAATTTTTTCATTTTTTATCCTTCTTTGCAATATCTTCTAAAAGCTTATCTTCGATGTGCTTTTCATCATAACAATAACCTTCTGACAAAAAATCTGTGTCCTTAGCATCCAACCATCCATTTGGTTAGGTGGCTCTCCTATAACCCAATCTTCTGGTATAGATTCCCAGCCATATGTTCCTCTAAACTGTTTTTCTGCTTCATCTTGGTTCCAGCTCATATATTACTCCCTTTATCACTCATTAGATAAGTTATGTTTTCTATCTAAAATTGATGCTCCCAAAAGCAACGATAGAAAAGATACTAGCACTACTGCATCTTCTACTGTAAGTTGGATCACTTTACTTTACCTTTCCTAAAAGGTAACAGTTGCCCCCACTGTAACCTTTTAGCTACTAAAAGGTCATCATGCATACCATGATCTTCAATCTCTGCTTTTAGTTCTTCAAGTGTGAACATCTTGAAAT
>LWDU01035975.1_pt1 | contig 11175 bp, 8 predicted proteins | sample 727161 | NCBI WGS metagenome assembly LWDU01 (sample SAMN04566230, study PRJNA314399) | hydrothermal vent metagenome | isolation source: deep sea hydrothermal plume seawater | place: Mexico: Gulf of California, Guaymas Basin | collected 2004-07-11 | reverse complement strand
TCAAAAATCGTCACCCCGGCCTGATTCAGGATCCGCTGGTAGATACCGTTCAACCGGCTGATTTCACGGCTCTTGTTATCTCGCAGTGTGGGCCAGTCAAACTCCCAGCCTTTCACGGTGTAGCCATAATCCTCAGCCAGCGCAAATTCCTGGGGAAAATGGCTACCGTACGAAAACAGCTTCTTGGGCACACAGCCGACATTCACACAGGTGCCCCCGAAAAAGCGCTCTTCGATAATCGCAACGCTGGCACCATGGGAGGCAGCCATGCGTGCGGCGCGTACACCACCTGAACCGGCACCGATTACGACAAGATCAAATTCCGTGGTCACTGAAAACTCCTTTGTATTTCGTTCATTGTGAAGGCTGCTGCAATCAGCACAAACGCAGCCATTCGATAGTACTTATAGGTGCCGCCAATCACGGACCGGTCCCGATGCCCTGCCAGCGTACAAACGGCTGCTTTTCACTGGGTCGGCCTTCACGCAGATAGATGCCCGATTCAACCTGTGGCCACAGGCGATCAAGCGGAATGGATTCGCCATTACTGCTGAGCATGCGGGCATGATAACGGCGTAATTGCCGCGGCTCGCTGACACCACAGGAATGGGCAATGGTTTCCACTTCCTTGACCAGATTGTCATGGAAGTGCGCCACGCGCTGGGACTTTTCCGCCGGCACCAGCCCGCGCTGTAAGCGCGGATTATGGGTGGTGACACCGGTCGGGCAGGTATTGCGGTTGCACTGCAGCGCCTGGATACAACCCAGGGCAAACATATAGCCCCGCGCAGAGACGCAGAAATCCGCCCCAACTGCTATCGCCCAGGCCACCATGCTTGGGGTGATCAGTTTGCCTGACGCAATAATGCGGATACGGTCTGTGAGGCCGTAGCCATCACGCAGATCCACCAACAAGGGCAACGACTCCGCCAGGTACAAGCCCACATCATCCATTAATGACATGGGGGCAGCGCCAGTGCCGCCGTCGCCACTATCGATAGTGATGAAGTCCGGCGCCGATTCCAGGCCACGCGCATGAATGGCCAGGAACAAATCCTCCACCCACGCCCAGGCGCCGAGTACACATTTGATGCCCGTGGGCTTGCCGCTCACCTCGCGCACATGGGCAATCAGGTCCAGTAGATCCTCCGCGCTATGTACATCCGGCTGGCCATTGGGGCTAATGGATGCCTCTCCGGCGGGGATGCCGCGAATGGCCGCAATTTCCTGGGTCACTTTGGCGGCGGGAAGAATGCCGCCCTTGCCAGGCTTGGCGCCCTGGCTGAGTTTGATTTCGATCATCTTCACTTGCGGCCGCGCCGCGATCGCAGCCAGGCGCTCATCGTTCAGGTTACCTTCAGCATCCCTCACACCGTAACGGGCCGTGCCCACCTGGAAGACCACATCACAGCCCCCTTCCCCCGTATTCATCCAGCAATTGGCAATGGCGGCCCCATGGGACAAAGCCTGCACGGCGGGCCGTGACAGGGCGCCAAAGCTCATACCGGAGACATTGAAGAAACTGCGCGCCGCATAGGGCTGTTCACAGTGGGGGCCGATCATCAAAGGCAAGGTTTTCGCCGCGTCCTTTTCCAGTGTTGGGTAAGGACAATTCATGAAAATGACCCGCCCCGCCCCGGTTTGCTTGGTCGAGCCAAATGCCATGGTGTTGCTCAAATCCTTGGCGGCACGGTAAACCCAGGCACGTTGTGCCCGGTTAAACGGCAGCTCCTCGCGGTCCATAGCGAAGAAGTATTGGGTTAGCAGCAACACCAGCAACAAAAAGCCCAGCTCCAGCCAGGCAATGGTGCTGTTCAACCAGGGTTCCAGATACTCAGGAAACATTCGCTCTCCTCGCTCGCTGTATTCGCAGCTGGGTGGCTCAAGGCGGAAATGTGCGCCAGCGCACTTGGGCCACCCCCGGCGCAATAGTATGATGTCAGTCCGTCGATTTTGTTACGCTTGGCGGCCAGTGTGGTCAATTCGTCTGGTGCTGGCCAGAAAGAAAAAAGAATGGCGTTATCATGGGGGTAACGCTTGGCTATAAGCCAGAACGACGGAAGAACAACAAATTAACGGTGTTCACGGTGCCCAACAAGCATCTTGCTACACCAGAAAAGGGGTACGGGGTTCAATGCGGGTTTTATTGAAGACATCCAGGGCGGCGCCCTGGCAGACAATATCTACAAATACCGTTCCGCGGATGGCACCATCCTGTTCACCGATCAGGCTCAAGAACAGGTGGGCCAGCAATACACGCTGCTATCCGTTCGCAAAGGCTGGAGTTACACCCCGCGCGCCCTGTCCAACGCCCAGCGTGACCAGTACGACACCATCATTACCCAGGCGGCTACCCGCTTCCGCGTGGACCCTGCACTGGTCAAAGCCGTTATCCACGCCGAGTCCCTGTTTAACCACAACGCCATTTCACGGGTTGGCGCCCAGGGTCTTATGCAGCTGATGCCCGAAACCGCAGCCTACCTGAAAGTCAGCAACCCTTTTGACCCGCGTGCCAATATTCAGGGCGGCACCCAGTTCATCGCCTACCTGAAAAACAAATTTTCCGATCTCGACCATATTCTTGCCGCCTACAATGCCGGTGAAGGCAATGTGCGCCGCTATGGCGGCATACCGCCTTTCAAGGAGACCCAGGCTTACGTGAAGAAAGTGAAACAACTTCGCCAGCGCTATGCGCACCAGTTTGTGGCCGAACTGGGAGAGGAAGAAACAGTGTTTGCATCGCGGTAAGTCGCCCCGCCCTCAACAATGTCGTTGGATTACGCCTTTCAGGCTAATTCAACCGACAAAACCCAGCGCTGTTGCCGGGCAGGCCTGATTAGCCTGAAAGGCGCAATCAGACAACAAAGCCAACGCTCATCAAATTTCCACGCCCAGCCACTGCCCATCATAATCAATCCGAAACTGCTCGAGCTGATAACTTGATGTCTGGCATTTACCGCTGCGCAGCGAAAACGTCAGCCCATGCCCCGGGCAACGCAATTGCTCATTCATCACCGTACAGCGGTCGAGCGGAAAGTCCGCATGGGGGCAGCGGCGCTGCATCAGCCAGGTGCGACCGTCTTCATGGATCAGCAGCAGCTCCTTGCGCCCGATCGTAACAGGCAGCCGCAGACCGTCGTAAAGATCCATGATGCGGATAAGTCGATGAAACATGTGCCCTCACCGGTTTCCGTAACGTAAAAAGCCCGCAGAAGCGGGCTTTTTACTGTGCTGCGAAGCAGCGGGTCGGTCAAGCAGACATTAGTTGCCGTGCTTCTCCGCCAGATAGAACCAGGTATCGAGCACCGAATCCGGGTTAAGGGAAACGGAAGAAATACCCTGTTCCATCAGCCATTTGGCCAGGTCCGGGTGATCCGACGGGCCCTGCCCGCAGATGCCGATGTACTTGCCTTGAGCATTACAGGCGTCGATGGCCATCTTCAGCAGCTTTTTCACCGCCGGGTCACGCTCATCAAACAGATGACTCACGATACCGGAATCCCGATCCAGGCCCAGCGTCAGCTGAGTCAGGTCGTTGGAGCCGATGGAGAAGCCATCGAAGTGCTGCAGGAACTCATCCGCCAGCAAGGCGTTGGTCGGCAGCTCACACATCATGATTACACGCAGGCCATTTTCGCCACGCTTGAGACCATTCTTCGCAAGCAGCTCAATCACCTGCTCCGCTTCACCCACGGTACGCACGAACGGCACCATGATCTCCACGTTGGTAAAGCCCATTTCGTCACGGACTTTCTTCATGGCACGGCATTCGAGCTCAAAACAGTCACGGAAGTTTTCGCTGATGTAACGGCTGGCACCACGGAAGCCCAGCATCGGGTTCTCTTCCTCAGGCTCATACAGCTTGCCGCCGATCAGGTTGGCGTATTCATTGGACTTGAAGTCCGACAGACGCACGATGACTTTTTCCGGGTGGAATGCCGCCGCCAGGGTAGAAATACCCTCGACCAGCTTCTCCACATAGAAATCCACCGGATCGCCATAACCCGCAGTCCGCTTGTCCACGTTCTGCTTTACATCTTTCGGCATGGCGTCGTAGTTCAGCAGTGCTTTGGGGTGCACGCCGATCATACGGTTGATAATGAACTCCAGGCGAGCCAGACCCACGCCCTGATTCGGCAGGCCAGCAAAATCAAAGGCCCGGTCCGGGTTGCCCACGTTCATCATGATCTTGAACGGCAGCTTGGGCATGGACTCAATAGAGTTGCGCTGAATATCAAACTCCAGCTGACCTTCGTAGATCTTGCCGGTATCGCCTTCTGCGCAAGATGCCGTGACTTCCTGGCCATCCTTGAGCAGCTCAGTGGCATCGCCACAACCCACGATGGCCGGCACACCCAGTTCACGGGCAATAATGGCCGCGTGACAGGTACGGCCGCCACGGTTGGTAATAATGGCCGCAGCACGCTTCATCACCGGTTCCCAATCCGGGTCGGTCATGTCCGTCACCAGTACATCACCGGGCTGGACCTTATCCATTTCCTTGATGCTGGTCACAATGCGCACTTTACCAGCGCCAATCCGCTGGCCAATGGAGCGCCCTTCCACCAGCACTTTACCGGTTTGCTTGAGCAAGTAACGTTCCATCACGTTCACGTCGGAACGACTTTTCACGGTTTCCGGACGGGCCTGAACGATGTACAGCTTACCATCGTCGCCATCCAGCGCCCATTCGATATCCATGGGCATGCCGTAGTGCTTTTCAATTTCAATCGCCTGACGGGACAGGTTCTCGATCTGCTCATCCGTCAGACAGAAGCGAATGCGCTCATCCTTGTCCACGTCCACGATTTCAACGGACTTACCGGCACTGCCTTCGGCGCCATAGATCATTTTCTGCATCTTGCTGCCCAGGTTGCGGCGCAGCACAGCAGGCTTCTTGTTCAGCAGTGTCTTCTTGTGAACGTAGAATTCATCCGGGTTAACCGCACCCTGTACGACCATCTCGCCCAAACCGTAGGAAGCAGTAATGAAAACCACGTCCTTGAAGCCGGATTCGGTATCCATGGAGAACATCACGCCAGCAGCACCCGTCTCGGAACGCACCATGCGCTGCACACCTGCAGACAGGGCGACCAGTTTGTGGTCAAAGCCCTGATGAACGCGGTAGCTGATGGCGCGGTCATTAAACAGGGAGGCGAACACCTCTTTAACCGCGATCATGACGCTATCTACGCCACGAATGTTCAGGAAGGTTTCCTGCTGACCGGCGAAAGACGCGTCCGGCAGGTCTTCCGCCGTTGCGGAAGAGCGCACGGCCACGGGGAGGTCAGCGTTACCTTCGCCGATCTGGGCGTATGCATCACGGATAGCCTTGTCCAGCTCAGGCTGGAACGGCGCATCAACCACCCACTGACGAATTTCTTCGCCAGTCTTCGCCAGCGCCACCACATCTTCAACGTCCAGCGCTGACAGCGCTTCGTTGATCTTCTGGGTCAGGTTGTTGTGCTCAAGGAATTCACGGAAGGCTTCAGCGGTAGTAGCAAAACCGCCCGGAACGGAGACACCCGCCGCCGACAGATTGCTGATCATTTCGCCCAGGGATGCGTTCTTGCCGCCTACGTGCTCAACGTCATCTTTACCCAGGTCCTGAAACCAGACTACATATTCCGCCAAGGTCATCTCCTTTTACGTGTTACTGGTTGGTTTGTTGGCCAAAGCAGTGTCGGCACACCTTGTGCCGATAGCGCCATAAATGAGTGGCTGCACAAGGTGCCGGATCAATTCGAGCCGACATTCTACTCAAAACCGAAACAGTTTGCCTGCCCCCTCTTTCAGATTTGGCCGGTATTTAAGCATCACGTTGGCCAACCCATGCCCCCGCCCTGCCTCATACACGAGAAAGAGATCCTACCCCATTGAAATTGCAGGATTTTTGTCAGAGAAGCATTATTGGCGCAGTGTAGAATCTGCGTCTTGTCCGGACAACGGGTACCCCCTCAAGGCTGCCTGACAGGCTGGGCCATGCCGTCAGATAGCACTGGTCGCAGTGCGATACAGCGTCTAGACTGGCTCCATTCAAAACAACGACTTACCCCGCAGAAGCGGCGCTCGCCCCGCGAATGGCTTGCTTCAAACCCACTCTTAAGGGGCACGGCGAGCGCCACTCCTGCGACTGAGAAAACGGGCAGACCCAATGAAACGAAGCGCTTTTTACCTATCGGACGGCACCGGGATTACCGCGGAAACCCTTGGTCACAGCATGTTGAGCCAGTTCGGGGATATCGAATTCGTGCAGATCACCCTGCCCTTCGTGCAATCCGATGAGCAGACCCGAGAAGCCGTTGCCCGCATCAACAAGGCCGCAGCAGAAGATGGCGCCAAACCCGTCGTCTTCTCGACACTGGTCAATACCGACCACCGCTCCATTCTGCATAGTTGTGATGCCCTGATTCTCGATCTCTTCGGGGCTTTTCTGCGCCCCCTGGAAGACGAGCTCGGCGTACGTTCCAACCACAAGATCAACCAGAGCCACGCCATCCGGGACGCCGAGTCCTACCGCATTCGCATCAACGCGGTACATTTTGCTCTGGATAACGATGATGGCGCCCGCACGCGTCACTACGATCAGGCTGATGTCATTCTGATCGGCGTCTCACGCTCCGGCAAAACGCCGACCTGCCTATACCTGGCCCTGCAGTTCGGCCTGTTCACCGCCAACTACCCGCTCACCGAAGACGACTTCGACGACCTGCGCCTGCCCAAGGCCCTGGTGGAGCACAAGCACAAACTCTTCGGCCTCACCATCGACGCCGACCGTCTCAGCGCCATCCGCAGCGAACGCAAAGCCGGCAGCAAGTACGCTTCGCCGCGCCAATGCGACATGGAATTACGGGCCCTGGAAGCCATGTACAACAAGCACAATATCCCGTACCTGGATGCGACAGAGTTGTCGATTGAGGAAATTAGTACGCGAGTGCTCGCGATGAAGGAGTTAAAGCGGCGGCTGCAGTAGAGAAGAAGAATTTATCTCCAAGACAAATAGCAATCATTCGATCGCAGGCATGGATATGGAATATGACCGTGCCACGCGAAAACTGAAGATTCAAAGCCACTAAATACCAGATTGGGACCTGTCAGATAGTATGCCAAGTTAACTCAAGCAAAATTCAGTACAAGACTTATTAAAACCAATCCCTTTAACTCTTTTCACTGCGCCCAGAATCAACTACCTGTCAGCACAAAAAATTTACCTAAGGCATCAACAAAAGGTGGCAGATCCGTAACAGTTAGGGACGACATTCTGCTCCGGACCAAGCTGCAAGTCAGATACGCTCATTGATAGTGTTGAGGGGATAAAGAGATCGCCCACATCAACATCCATTTCTCCACTAAACAATTGCTGCAGCCCTGCCTGTGTTCCAATTTCGATAGGGTTTGCTTCGAAATAGGCTTTAAACGCCGCTGACATTTGGTCAAATGTTGGAGAAATATCAATCTGCTGAACAGGGTTCAGGTCGCCAAGCTCTACAGGATCAGCAAACGACATCCACCACCCCGCTTGTGCAATGTCACGACTATCGCTACCTGGCCAACTAGTTTCCTCCTTCTGAAAAGAAAGCGAAAATGGGCTATCGACATTAATCTTATGTATATATCCGAGATTTTGGGTGAAATCGATCTCCGCATTTAGCCCGGAAACACTACCCTCTGTATTAACAGTTGCTTCTGACACTGAGATGAAGAAAGCCACGCTAATGGTATCCTCAAGGGTAACATCGATCTGACCTCCATCCAGGCTCACTGTTGGAACGGCGCCAGTCGCTGTTACTGAAGTACTATTGAGGCGCGTACCGTTAACCAATGCACCTGGCCCTGTGAAAGGAACTTCAAGGGATGGAATATCGATACCAGCAGAAGTTGAAGGGTCTGACGTAGCTGTATTCCCGCTATAACAACCGCTTGTGCAGAAAATAATATTTGGATCAGTATCAAATTGAAGGACAGTATTATTCGGGTCTGAGGTCCCTGCGATATTCGTGGCTTGAGTGTAAGCGGTACCAGAAATATTTGTAGTTTCCATAAACCCGCTAAGCACATTTATACCGTTAGGTTGTGCAGTGTTTTGGCCGGCCGTTAAAAGGCCTAATGCGTTTTCTGCACTCAATCGTACACCAGTAACCTCACGCAACGTTTTGCTATTATCGTTCTTTACTGCAAACTCGAAAAAAGGGCGTGTCAATATCGCCGACGAGCTAGGACGATCACCAACCCAGCTTTGGCCAGTGAGGCTCAAATTATCAATATCAATATCGCAACCGGGGCCATTAATACCCCCACATCCAAGCTGCAATTTTTCGATGTTAAGATTCAGTTCTACTTCTGCGTCAAGGCCCGCTTTATAAAAAGTCACATCTGAGGATACCCCAGTACCATCGGTCTTCCCCATTTGCAGAAGTGCCTGCCCCGTTATTTCAGATAGTTTCTCATCGGCCAATTCAACCATTGCCAATGAATAACCCGAAAAAAACAACCCAAGCCCTATAAAAAAACACCTGAGGCTAAACAAGACAATGGATCCATCTGCTGACTTTTTTATAATTTTCATTATTAAATACCGCTCAACGTTACAGTAATAGCGTCGCCAACCATCTACTAAGGAAGCTGCTGCTCAAGCGTTAGGGATGTATAAATTTTAGCTGCAGGAATAATCATGGAGCCCAAGTCTTTGCCACCGAATTCGATCCTTCCGATTTCCAGAGGGTCGCCGGCCCCACCTCCAGGCTTAGTCGCCAGCGCTCCAACATTCATGTTGGTTTCAATGCGAAGCTTAGGTTTTCCATCTGCTTCACCTGAAGCCGACAGTAAGTCAATTTGCCCCCCCCCTCCGGCGAGGATGAAATTAGAAGGAATTTCGATATCGCCCGTAATATCCGCTAAACGCACATCTACATTTAATTTATTCAAATTGGGTTCAGCAAAGGAAATATAGGTGCCGTCATCATGGCCATGACCGCTACCCGTATCATTGGAAAAACCATTATTAAGGTTTGCCAAGCTAAGGAAGCCGCCAAAGTTAATCGCATCCCCATTCAATGAAGGGAAAATCTTGAAAACGAATTCATCCATTTCCAGGTTCATATCAATGTAGCTACCGTAAACTGGAGACTCCATGCGAGGCACATCGCCTCCACCGAACATCCCGCGAAGCTGCAACCGTACTTCATTGGAAGAAAGATTCAGACCGTCACCAAGCGACACACCGACGCCCATATCATTGGTGGCAAACAGCAAGTCAGCCCCCATCAAACCAATGGCCAGGCCATCAGCGGTTGGGTTGCTCGGGTCGTGATAACTGGTTTGGAAGTCCGTATCGCCGATCATCAGGTGGGTACCATTTTCCCAGCGGGAGCGATCCGGTCTCCCGTTGGCGTCAGCCCCGCCCTCTGTCTGGATGGCAGCAACCACATCCATGGTAAATCCGGGGGATCCTGGCGTGGCACCATCTCCTGACTGTGGGTAGAGGTACCAGTTGGTGCTAATATCGCCAAGGGTATAGATTAGAGCCCACCCTTCATCAATGTTGTTTGCAGCTGAAACACCGTCGCGATAGACGACCTTGGAAGAATAGGCATGAAGACCCCATTCACGATTTATAATCGCAAGCCCTGTGTCTGAAGGCGCAATATCCAGGAGTTCAGTGGGAAGCACCCCGCCCGTTGAGGTGGCGCAAGCCGATGGGGTGCTACCATAGGTGTTGGCACCACCAAAACAGATGCCCCCAACACTTTGATGAGCCGCGGAAACGGTATCCAGTGTTAGATAGCCGAACTCAAGATCCTTTCGGTTCTGCCCCAAGGTCGTCGGCATACTGATGGGTTGTGTAAATTCCAGATATGATTGCCCCTCATTACCACTATCTTCATATCTGGCTTCGCCAAGAACAAATTGGAAATTATCGGCTAGATCAAAACCCAGTGAAGCCGTCAGGCCTTGCGTGAATGTACCGTCATCCGGTAACCAAGCACCCTGAGGGCGCAGCTGCAAATCAAAATCCTCGATGCCACCGCGCCAGCCAAACAGGAGCATGGGGATTGACTGCTCATTGAACTGAAACGCCGTCGACGCTCCATTGGCAACATTGGCAAAAACATCAAAAGTGAGATTCAAGTCAGTCCGCGACCCCGGAGCGCTACTCACAACGATTCCGTCAGAGTTTACTCCCACCGTTCCCTGGTGCATGTCAAACAGGAAACCGAAGTTGTCCAGCTGCACCTCCGTACTCCCTGCCGGCCCCATTCGATAAAACAGACGGCCAGGCTGCCCCATGGTCCATGTATTCGGATCCGGGTCGGTGTTATCAATATCCCCGACGTTAACGATCACCCTTGCCTGATCTGCACTGAGTGATGAGTTGGCAAACCCGCCGTCACCAAAAACGGCAAAACGCCCGCCCGCATCCAGGGCGACGGCCCCGAATGAACGTGATGTGTCTGTGACAGACAAGCTATCCATCTGCACACGCATCCGGTTCCAGGTCGCATCAAGGCCCAGGCCAGACCGGCCCTCGTTATTGGTGTAGGAATCGATGGCCAATGCAAAATCCAACGCTTGGCTTGCAAAACTGGTTTGCGTCGACGGCTGTACCACCAATGATCAGATGGTTCTGAAGTGAGTTGCTGTTTGCATCAACTTCACCGTTATCCACTTCCCAGCGGATTTGTTCAGCTGTGATCGCGCCGCCTTGCGGTACTTCCAAGCCGATAGTCACACCATCACGGCCTTGCACAGCGCCCATTTCTTGCTCAGAAAGAACTTCCAAGGCGTGAACGTTAGAAGAAATAAACAGCATTGCTGCAAAAACCGCGGGCGGCACGTGCGGCAGGTTGTTATTTTTTTCTGTCTTTAAACACATAGCAATCACCGTGTGGAAAGCAGCTGCCGTCTTAATAACCGTAAAGATAAAAATCGCCACCAAACGCAATTCCCGCTTGGTGACCATTGTTATCCGCAATATTCAGCCCCATAAAGGAGCCATTATTGTTGCCTTCCCAACCATTGCCACTTGGCACAAGCGCATTGGGTTCTACAGCCAGCCCCTCGAAGTACAGCCCGAAACGCACGTCATTGAACTCAAGCCCATCAGCCGCACCCTCTGGGTAGCTCAAGCGAAGGCCTGGCATCTCAGCCAATCCTGATGCTGCCGCTCCGGAACAA
>LWDU01035630.1_pt1 | contig 11176 bp, 7 predicted proteins | sample 727161 | NCBI WGS metagenome assembly LWDU01 (sample SAMN04566230, study PRJNA314399) | hydrothermal vent metagenome | isolation source: deep sea hydrothermal plume seawater | place: Mexico: Gulf of California, Guaymas Basin | collected 2004-07-11 | reverse complement strand
ATTCCCCGCGAAATGATATTCAAAGCTAGTTTCTCGGCAGACTTGCGCTTGGCTGTTTCTAGAAAAGCGACTCTAATTTGACCTATACTCTACGAGTCAATTTCTGCCAGGAAGTGAGCTTATACACTGGACCATCTTCAATTAACTTTGGGGAATCCTTCATATCGAAACTCCGCACCAATTCCAGCTCGTTTTGCTAACGTCATCGGATGAACATTTGGACCTTCATGTATTTTTGCAATTCTTTCCATGGTATCTCCTGGTCGAAAAGCGACGGTAGCGTCTTCCCCAAAATATCGAAGCGAAAGCGTGCTGCGAATTTTTCCAGGCGCAGTTGGCGCTCCACCATGTAACATTGCCGGGTGAAAGATTATAAGGTCGCCTGGTTCCGTGTCGTACGAGGTGATTGTCCAGTCTGACCTTTTTGCTTCGATATCCGGGAGCCGCGGCAGTTCACCAGTTCCATAAAGGGGAATTGTGTCATCTTTTGGATCAAATCTAGATCCGTCGTAAAGAGTTTGTCGATGCGAGCCAACAACAAATTCCAATGACTCGCTGGCTTTTAGCGGTTCAAATGCAATCCAGACCACTGCCAGATCATCTCCTTGAATGGGCAAGTAGGGAAGGTCCTGATGCCAGGGTGTACGACGCACAGATTCGTCTTTAGTTGCCACTTTCAAGAAGACTTGCTCGTACATAAACCAGACCTCGGGTTTCTGCCAAAGGCTACTCACAATCTGTGGAATTGAAGTTTTATCGTGAACAGCCTGGTAGTGCGAAAAACATGCCGGATTAGCCAGGTCACCATAGAAAGTACCGGGTGTTCCCGCAATGAGTCGTGTTGCACCCTTACCCGGATTGGCGATCGACCAATCAAAAGCCTCGCGGGTAATCAATAACTCAGCATTAGACAAGGCACCGGCTAGATGAACAACGCCCTCTTCACGGTATATTTTCGATTGTTCTGCTGTAAGCATCAGTCCGAGCTCCGACGGGTTACTCTTTAAACGAATTGGTTTCCTTAGAAACCGGCGCGCTTAGCAGTCCCTCTAACGCATCGACTAAACTGTTGACGAAACGCTCGGCACTGGCACCACGAAAAGCCTGCTTCTGCCTGGCATGATTCCCCATGGCGGCTGAGCACAGACGTAACGCAAAATCCATGCGTTGACGGTAGGCGGGTTCATCCAGATGAGAAAGTGCTACCCGAAGCAACTCTCCCGTATGTTGTCCGCCTTCGCCGCCGCCTCCCGTTTTGTTTACCATCGTAAGGGCTGAACCTATTGCAACCGTTATCTCAGGGCTAAAAGCGATTATATAGCGGCGGTAACCGGGTTCGCTCTTGGCGAGTAAAAATGTTGGCATTACCATGATTCGGCAAAGTGTTCGAAGTGATGGCGGCGAGCCAATTGAATCCAGTTCCGTTAACAGCTGCAGCCGTTTGTTCTGAGTTTGTGCGTTTCTGCGGGTATGGGTAGCGTCAATCAGCCCCTGAAGGTTTTTGAAATGGTATTGAAGCACTGACTCATTTTTTTGTCCCGCTTCCTTGACGATCCCTTTGATGGACACATTCTGAATGCCATTTTTTGCGACCAGCTTTTCCGCAGCTTCCATCAGCGCTATCTGCGTTGTCAGGCTTCGTGTTTTCTGACGGTCGGGTGATGAGTTCATTAGTCATCATTTGATTCAAAAAATCTATTATAGATGAACCAGGGTGACAAATATTAGTTTTTGTAAAGCGCTCACGCTATCTATATAGCGCTGAATGTTAAGCCTCCGGCAGTAAGCATTGACGACGATGGGATCGCTAACGGGATTCATACCGGCTTCGCAGGTTCCGGTTACAGGCGAAGGCAAAAACTATCGTTATGGGCCTTCAAAGGATCATCAGGATCAATTCCTTCAGATGAAATTGAAATCCGGACCCTGAAAGCTGGAACCATCTCGAAAGAACCACACCTCTGCGGGGTTAGGCAGGTGAATATAGGTGCGCGCAGTGACAGTCTCGTTTCTAAGAATCCAACCGATGGGTAAAGGGGTTCCATCAGTCGCGCCAGATTCGCCCCGGAGCAACCCGTCGCGCCCGAGGGATGCGGTGATCACCCGAACATATTCTGTACCTTCAGGTGTTAGCGGTTCACTTGATTGTCAAATGGTGCGTGTGGCCTTATTGAGCAACTCGCCATGGCATTTTTGACATTCAGTGAGATAGTTGCCTGCTGGTATTTCGGTCATGTGAATACCTCTATGTGCTTGTTGTTTGAGGAGGGATATAATAATGTATTACATTATATGATCAACGCTGGCATATTGAGGTGACATGAGCTCATCGTTCCCGTTCTTCAGGATGGTTACTAAACTGTCACCGTAGAACACAGCCACTAAGTAGAAAACGGAGAAATCAAATGGAAGTAAATAACAAACTCACCCCCAGCGGAGAGCAAATAAAGGGCTTCTTTGAACCCGGTGCAGATGGACCCATATATATGCTCAACCTGTTGAAGTTCAGAGAAAAGGCCGAGTACGAAGATGGTCGTGAAAGCGATCTGACAGGCAAAGAGGCCTATGCGCTATATGGTGCGGCAGTCTCAAAAATATTGACGAACCTGGGTGGTGGGGCAATGTTTAACGCAAAGGTCGAGCGGTTAATGTTGGGTGAAGTTGGGGAGCTCTGGGACACTGTTGCCATAGCCATGTATCCAAACCGGCAGGCAATGATCGACATGATGCAATCAGAAGAATATCAGGCAATTCATCACCATCGTCATGCGGGTCTAGCCGGTCAACTCAACATCGAGACAACCGGGGCCAGGGGTGTTTGGCCCGGTAGTGGTGAGTTTGATATTAGTTAGTTCCTGACCATAACGTCAGCCCTGGAATCCTTCCAGGGCTGACGTTGTTAAAGCTAATTCTGTTAGCCTCGATTGCCCAGAACATTGCGTTTGAGCTGTGGCGCTAGTCATTCCTGCGGCCTACGTGTGGCGCACGGCGCATGGCTGACAGTGCTGCACATCTGGTTGATGAGGTCTTGCCGAAACGACCAATCAGGCAATGGGTATTGAGTGTACCGTACTCCTTGCGTTTCCTTTTTGCGACCAACGCGCAGGTTATGAGTCGCGTGTTAACGATCGTGCATAGAGTGATCAGTACATTTCAAAGCTAGTTTCTCGGCGGACTTGCGCTTGGCTGTTTCTAGAAAAGCGTATCTAATTTGACCTATACTCCACCGGGTTCAGATAGTCAGCAAAAGTGATCAGAACCGGCAGCGGACCTGCCCGGCTCCTAGTTCAACTAAAACGAGTGCCTTACCTCCAAACCGACGCGACGAGGGTCTCCCCAATAATCCGCAGTCATACCGAGCGACCCGTCAATTCCACCAATTTCTATGTCGCCAGACTGATTAATCATATTGGTGACGTAATCTTCATCTGCCAGATTAGTACCCCATAACGAAACACTCGTTTGGCCGTTAGTTAAGTGCCAGGTGACCCGCGCATCTGTTAGCCAATAGCTATCCACTTTGGACGAAGGAGTATTGAGTAACGTGTAGTACGTATCACCGGTGAAGCTAAACCCAATCGAAGTCGAGATATCGCCAAAAGAAAAACTCGCTTGGTGCAGGAAACTGATATCCGCCGAGAGAGTATCGCCATCATTGCCAAACTCAACATCACTGAGATCCCGAACAACAATAGATTCCTCTAAGGTTGCTGGGTCAATAACATTATCTTCTACGGTAAACTTGTCGTAGTCACCTTCGATATAACCTGCTGATACGATCAATGACAAAGAATCAGTCAATTGCGCCAGCAACTCTAACTCAACCCCTACTAACGTCGCTTCCTGCGCGTTGATTAAATCTGCAGTGGGTTGGCCATCAACGATACGCCCTACCGTTAGCTGCTGATTTTCATAGGTGTTGTGGAACATGGTGGCGTTCAACCGCAATTTTCCATCAAGCAACAACGCCTTCGTCCCAAATTCAAAATTATCTGATTCTTCAGGAAGATAAGCTCGCATTCTCGTGTCCTGGTTAAAACCACCACTGGAATAGCCCATGCTAAAGCTGCCATAAATCATGACATTATCATTAAGTTGATAACTTAGAATTACTCGCGGGGTCGTCTCGTCATAGTTAACTTCTTGGTAGCAACGATCACTCGCTGGCACCAAAACCCCTGGCGCAACCTCAATGGTTGGCATACCCGGACAGAAATAGGTGGGATCAAACGAGCCGCCGAACAGCGTCTGTATGCGTGTAAACTCACGGTCATCCTCTGTATACCGAACACCCAGAGTCAGATCTAGCTTATCGCTTACGGCGTAGGTCCCTTCAGCAAAGAAGGCCTTGTTTTTGTTGGTTACTTCGTAGGCCTGGTTACGGCTGCCAAATATTTGTGTCCCCACGGCGATATTACCTAGCGTCTGCGGTGATCCATCGGGATTTAACGCACCCGTCGGGGCATAAAAGAATGGCCACTCCGCAGGCGCTGGCGCTGAAACGCCTCTGAAAAGCGGCACATCTACGCTCTCTTCTGACTCCTCTTTGAAAACGTAAGCTCCTACGACCCAATCGAGCTTACCTGTACTCCCGGCGAGGCGAAGCTCCTGTGAGAATATTTCGTGTTCACTTTCATTGTTCAAAATTTCCAGGAAGTTTGAACCCGGACCGTTACCCATTACCCAACCCCAGCTACCATTAAAGTTATCTATTTCCCTGTAAGAGGTCAGGGAAGTTAATTCCCCCCAACCGAAGTCATAGCTTTGATTTAATGCAAATGCGTCAACCTCACTCTCGCTGGTTTCATCGTTTGTGGTATCAATCGATAAGGTTTGCGTAGTGCTTTCACAATTCGCCTTCATCTGGTCATAGATACCATAGATATTAGCAACGAAGGAGAGACCACCGGCGGCGAAGCCACTATCTGGTCCCGTAAAGCGACAGCTACCCAGGGGCCCTCTCTCGTCAGCTTCGAAATGATCATAACTCAACAACGCTGAATAATTATTTAGTTCCCAAGATAGTGACGCGCGATAGGACAGCGAATCTTCATTGCCCCTGTCGTTACCCGTCAAAGAGTTCTTCATAAAGCCGTCTGTTTCTTTGTTATACAAAGCAAATCGAGCAGATACGTTATCTGACAGTGGCTGGTTATAGGTGAAACCAAACGTTTGATGACCGTCCGACCCAACCCCTGCCTGAATATCAAAAGTCCGCTCCAATCCCGGCTTGTTAGTGATCACATGAATAAGGCCAGCAGTTGTGTTCCTGCCAAATAAGGTCCCTTGAGGACCCCGAAGAATTTCGACCCGTTCAACATCCATGAGGTCCAACAACCCACCTTGGGGTCGGCTGAGGTAAACACCGTCGATATAAATTCCGATTTTGGGATCTTGCGTGGAAGACCAGTTAACTTGCCCAATACCACGCATAAAGACTTGAGTGGCGGTACCGTTAACACTGCTTTCCGAAATAGAGGTGTTTGGGCTAAGTTTTTCAAGCTCCGTGATATCCCGGATATTCCGAGTTTCCAGCTGTTCCCCTGATAAAGCAGTTGAGCGGTAACAACAATCTCTTCGAACAGGTTAGTTGCGCCACTTTCTTGAGCATAAGAGATACTGAACGGGAAAGCGCTCAATGCAAAAATGGCTAAAACGACTATTTTTGAAGCTTTAATCATGGAATCTCCGTGGTTTTTCTCAATTTATTTTTAATTTTTTCCAAATTTTTTTAATTTAAGCTTTTGCCTTTCGTTTAAACTTTCTACCTACAGACTACACCAACAGAACACGATTCTTCAATGGGGCGTTCGTCTGACGACTGGCGATACTCGCCAGACAAATTGATCCGTTTTAGACACGCACTAAAACCTTTCCCGTGACGCTAGAAGCAACCTCCATTCACAGGTCATTGGATAAATGACGACGCTGCGCTAGTGTTATAGCTCAAACAAAGCTACTCGAAACTAAAGGAAAATGGCAACGGAGATGTTTTGATGAAAATTGAAGGCTTTTGCGACGAGCGTTTCGCCAGCGTTCGCGACGAATTTGAAAAAAATTTCACAGAGCGCGGTGACACAGGCGCATGCTTCGCGCTTACCCTCGAAGGTGAGTACGTAGTGGATATCTGGGCGGGCCATCAGGATAAAGCGCTGAAGAAACTTTGGCAGGAAGATACTATTATTAACGTCTTCTCTTCTACCAAAACGATGACCTTCCTTTGCGCACTGGTACTTGCAGACCGTGGCTTGCTCAACTTTGAGGCCTGTGTCGCAGACTATTGGCCAGAATTCTCCGCGGGCAACAAAACCCAGATCAAGGTCAAACACCTCATGAGCCACTCAGCTGGCCTGCCGGGGTTCAGCCGGCGCTTTACAACACCGGAGCTCTGCGACTGGAACTTCTGCTGTGATGATTTGGCGAACCAATCTCCCTGGTGGGAACCCGGCACACAGAGTGGCTACCACGCGATTACCCAGGGGTATCTGATCGGCGAAGTCATCAGACGCATCACAGATAGAACAATAGGCCAGTTTTTTAAATCCGACATTGCAGATCTTGTCGGTGCTGATTTTCAAATTAGCGTTGATCCCAACGACTTTCCTCGGATCGCTGATCTCATCGAAGCAAAGGAAATAGCCCCGATTCTTGAAATGGATCCTAACTCCATACCTGGGCGCGTTTTCGCCGACATGGAAGATGACGTGGTAGAGATGACGACCTCAGTCGAATGGAAACAAGCAGAAATACCCGCTGCCAACGGCCACGGAAACGCAAGGTCTATTGTTCGCGCGCAGACTGCATCGGCTAACGGCGGCTCTGCGTTTGGCGTCGAGCTGCTGTCCGCGGACGGTTGCAGCAAGGCGTTGGAGTCACAAACGAATGGCAACGATTTGGTATTAGGCATTCCCGTTAACTTCGCGATGGGTTACGCCCTGGCAAACGAGACCATTCCAATTAGCCCGAACTCTAACACGCTCTGGTGGGGCGGGGCCGGAGGCTCCACCGTAGTGGTTGATACGGACGCACATGCATGCTTTTCGTACCTCATGAATCAAATGGACAATAATATTGTGGGTGATCCACGAGGTGCCGCGCTAGGCGCAGCTGTTTACTCATCGCTAGGCGACCAATAGACCTACAAAAAAACGAGAAGAAAACGAGAACGATGATGACAACAAAAGCAAAGGCCGATGACGGTCGAGACATTAGTTTCACCGATTTTGGCAACAAGGACGATATCGCCGTCCTATGGTGCCACGGTGGCCCCGGCTCTCGACTTGAACCACAAACGGAGGCTGAAGCCGCCTGCGCTGCGGGTTTTCGACTTATTGGTATTGATCGACCGGGTTATGGCGGATCCACCGAACTACCTGGTCGTCAGATCGCTGATTGGACGAAAGACGCACTGCAAGTCGCAGATCACTTGAAGATCGATCATTTCTTTATCGTCGGGGTCTCAACAGGCGGGAGTTACGCGCTAGCAACAGCATCTATTGCACCCGAAAGAGTAATGGGTGTCATCGTCTGTTGTGGTCTGTCAGATATGCGTTGGGGTCAGCGCAAAGCGGCCCTGGTTTCCAATGCACTTATCTGGAGCACGGTCGACAGGGAACAGGTTCAAGCTTTTGTGATTGAAGACTTTGGCGAAGATGGCAGCAAAATGCTCGAGGGCGATGACTCGGCAGCCCTACTGTCCCCTCCGGATCTCGCACTGCTTTCTGATCCAGCATTCGCCGCGAGCTTTGGCAATAACGAAGCTTTCGCCCAAGGAGTTTTTGGATATGTGGACGATCGAATCGCTGACGGGCCGACTTTTGGCTGGTCAAGTTTTGATATTAACCGAGTCTCCTGTCCTGTCATCGTCATTCATGGTGAACAGGACGGCATTGTTCCGATTGTTCATGGTCAACATACAGCCGATGTCGTGCCCAACGCCGAACTGCAGACCTTTCCTCAACATGGACATCTCAGTGTTATTGCTGAAGTTGTACCCACCTTGAAAGCAATAAAGCCGTCACTAGAGAGTGCATACGCTCAGATCGCTTTGAATTCGGGCAACAATTCTTAGAACAGTTCGTACACCAACTCTTGGAACAATTCTTATAACAAGGAACCAAATTAAGAACGACAAAATCGCCAATGATTCACGCCTTGACCCTCGCATCAAAACTATACTGAACCTGATGCCAGAAATGATGACGAAGCCAGCAAGTTCCCGGGAACAACTGATCGAAGACGCTAACTCCGAAGAGGCGTTGGAAAATCAAAAGGCGTTCCGAGAAATGATGGAAATGTGTGATAACGATGAAATAGCACCATCAAAGGGATTAACAGTAAGCAAGAAAGATATTGTTTCCGAACCCGATGGGAATTCAATCAACTTACAAATTATCAGACCCGACTCCGATGTCACCGGTTTGCCGCCGGTTGTAGTGAGCGTCAATGAATGTGACCCACTGCGAGATGAAGGCATTGCCTTTTACCAGCTGCTACTGAGCGCAGGCGTTAGCGCGAGATGCCGACAGGTCATGGGCACGATGCACGGCACCGAAATTTTCCCGATCTGCTGCCCCGACTTTTCAACCGACACCGCTCGAGATCTCTCCGCCTTTTGCAAAGGAACCGGGTGATGGCGTAAACCGCCTGCGACTCCAAGAACTGGTAGGCTAATGCCTTCCCCCATTTGACAGCAATACTGGAAAAGAAACAAAACCCGCGCAGAGATCAGCGCCAACGGGATCGTGTTATCTCATTGCTTAAAAGTAAGCCTTTAACCTGCCGATGCGTTGCTGGGCTACGGTTAATCATGGCCAGCAAAAACGTTAACACTCTGACATCCGTCAACGCTGATGGGGACGGTTTTGGCTGCGTGATCCAGGTGCAGTCAGCAAAGCACCATTCTTAACAAGGTCCAGCTTAACAAGGTCCAGCCATGAAATTTCACTGGTAGCGGCGAATTCCCCGCGATATAATGTTCAAAGCTAGTTCCTTGGTAGGCTTGCGTTTGGCTGTTTCTAGCAAAGCGTATCACCTCTAACCTGTACTCTAAATTATGAACAGACTAAAAAACCCTCTCTGGGGGGTTACAATCCTATTTGTTGTGTTATTTATTACCAGCTTTGTTTCTCTGGGATTTTATTTTACAAACTTCGTGAAAGACAATGCTGAACAAGAAGCGGTGATCGCTGCACAAGCTACTGCAAATCAATTCAATACCCTACGGGGTTATTACACAACAAAGGTGATCAAGAAAATTCTTGATAACAGTGATCTGGTACCTTCAATTGATCATGAGGGTGACCCGAACAAAGTTCCCTTACCAGCCACTATGATTCACGACCTTAGCGATCTCATGAAAAAGGATAAGATCGTGTTAAAACTCTACTCTAAGTACCCTTTCCCACACCGACAGTCAGTTAAATTAGATGACTTTGAAAGCTCGGCTTGGTCTGCACTCAGTGCCAGTAAAGGAAGCTCTAAACCTTTTGTCCGAACTGAAATATTAAATGGTGTGACAACTGTCCGCGTAGCGATATCTGATTTAATGACGTCGGATGAGTGTGTCAACTGCCACAATTCCCATCTGCTAACGCCCAAAAATGATTGGAAACTGGGGGATGTCCGTGGAGTGTTAGAGGTAAGAGTCCCTATTGATGATCAGCTTGAAAGGGCGCAACGTGATGAACTGTATTTATTATTCATTATGATGATTGTCGTCATGTTCATCGCCATTATCGTTTTCTTTGTAGAGAGAGCGATGCGCCGTAGGGCAGATGAAAAAAGTAATTTTCAGTTGGATTTGCTAGCCGAAAGCACCAATGTTGGTATGTGGGAGCTGGATGTAACCAGCAAAACTATGACCGTTAATAATCGTTGGCTCGGGATTATTGGCTACACCAGTGAAGAAATAAAAGGAGTGGACATTATTGAATGGAAGCTGGCTAAAATTCATCCTGACGATGTTCTAGAAAACGCAAAGCTGTTAGATAAACACATGCATGGTAAAACAGAAAGTTATGCAAGTGAATATCGTATACGACATAAAAAGGGGCACTGGGTCTGGATTTATGATTCCGGGAAATTCAGCGATTGGTCCAGTTTTGAGGAACGATATATCATCGGCACATCCATTGATGTCACTTCAAGAAAAATGCTTGAGGCTGAACGAGAGCAGATAGCGCAAGAGTTAACCCAGTTAATTAATACTGCCAATGCACCGATCTTCGGGATTGATACCGAGGGTAAGGTCAATGAATGGAATCAGGCCGCTGTAACCATTACCGGTTTTAGTAAAGAGGACGCCATGGGTCGTGTGTTTGATGAATATAAAGAGTCGGTTAAGCAAGTGCTCGAAAAAGCCCTGCAGGGTATTGAGACTAGCAACTATGAGTTTCCACTTCATGCCAAGGACGGTAAACGTCTTGAGATATTGCTCAATGCCACGGCCCGGCGGGATGTGGAAGGTAACATCACCGGTGTGATTGGCATCAGTCAGGACATTACCGAACTAAGGGCAAAAGAGAGTGCCCTGAACCAGGCACAGAAGATGGAGGCGGTTGGTCAATTGACCGGCGGCATCGCCCATGACTTCAATAATCTGCTGAGTATCATCAAAGGCAATTTACGCTTCCTGCACGAGGACATTGGACAGAGCACCGTTGAAATTAATGAATTGTTCGAAGATGCCATCTCGGCGGCAGATGCTGGTGCTGAGCTGACACAACGGATGCTGTCCTTTTCTCGGTCTAAAACATTACAACCGGAAATCAAGAATGCTAATGATACCATTGAAAAGTTTGCCCGCTTCCTGTCACGAACATTAGCCGCAAGTGTTGAACTGGATATTGATCTGTCAGACGATGATTTATTTATCAATATCGATCCCTCGCAACTGGAAAACGCCCTGCTAAATCTGTCCCTCAATGCCCGCGATGCCATGCCGGAGGGAGGCACGATCACTATCGGCGCGACACAATATCATCATGGTGATGGTGATGGTGTTAAGTATAGCTGCAGCCTTCGTGAGGGCGACTATGTCAAGATATCAGTTACCGATACAGGCTCAGGTATCTCTTCTGAAGATCTGCAACATGTCTATGAACCTTTTTTCACCACCAAAGAAATAGGCAAAGGCAGTGGCCTTGGTCTCAGCATGGTCTTTGGCTTCACCCAG
>LWDU01005834.1_pt1 | contig 11177 bp, 13 predicted proteins | sample 727161 | NCBI WGS metagenome assembly LWDU01 (sample SAMN04566230, study PRJNA314399) | hydrothermal vent metagenome | isolation source: deep sea hydrothermal plume seawater | place: Mexico: Gulf of California, Guaymas Basin | collected 2004-07-11 | reverse complement strand
GTCCAACGCATGTATCTCAACTATTGCGGCATGTAACTGATTGTTCTTTCTTATTGGTGCAGTACATCCTTCTAAATAACTTACATAACTATCTTCGTCAGCTACAATTAGTGTTCTCTCAAACTGGCCTGTATCTGATTCGTTTATTCTAAAATATGTAGATAACTCTAATGGACACCTAACACCTTTTGGTATATACACAAAAGTACCATCACTAAACACGGCACTATTTAAAGCACTATAAAAGTTATCGTTCATCGGAACTACTTTTCCCATATACTTTTTAATCATATCAGGATAGTCTTTTATAGCTTCTGATATAGAACAAAAGATGACCCCGTGTTTTTCTAACTCAGCTCTTGCAGTTGTGGCTACGGATACAGAATCAAATACTGCATCAACCGCTACACCTTCAATAGCTCCCATCTCACCTAACGGAATACCTAACTTTTTATATGTTTCAATTATTTCTGGTGGTAAATCTTCGATATCCTTCGGTGCGTTCTGTCCACCTGGAGCAGAATAGTATACCATATCTTGGAAGTCTATTTTAGGTAATCGAAGTTTGGCCCAAGATGGATGTTTCTTTTTAATCCAAGACCTATAAGCCTTTAGTCTATAATCTAACATCCATTTAGGTTCTTCTTTTAGTTTGGATATAAGTCTAAGAGTTTTTTCATTTAACCCTTTAGGAATCTTTTCTGATTTAATATCAGTTTCGAATCCCCACTTGTATCCAGATACTAATTCAGATTTTCTTGTTATTGTTTCTTTTATTCCCAACTCGTATTACCACCTGCTCTTGTTCCATCTAACATTGGTCTATTCAATTCCATACCTAACATTGTTTGAGCTTCTTCACTCATCATTTCTGAACTCCAAGGCGGATCCCAAACTAATTCAACATTACATCTATCTATACCTTCTACTTCTTGAACTCTTGTTTGTACTGTATTTAAAAATTCTGGACCTACTGGACAAGATGGTGTAGTTAATGTCATTGTAATTTCAGCGTGCATAAAAGTTTCGCCGTTATCATCAAAGGGTTTTCCTTCGTCTAACACTTCTCGGGCATCTCCATCAATTTTAGTTCTCTTTTCTACTTTAATAGAATACACTAATCCTAAATCCCAAATGTTTTGTGGTATTTCTGGGTCATATATTGTCTTACAAACATTCTCTATTCTTTTTTCTATTGTCATTGTTTCATCATTCTAACGGCTTCGGCAAACCCTCGTAATCTTTGACTTGATATATGCCCATCTAATCCCAATCCATCTATTAAGTCTTGTCCTTCATATGGATCAATTGAAGATTTAGGTTCACCGTTAAATACCTGTTCTAATAAAGCTAAAATGCCCCCAACTATCATTGAGTCAGATACAGTTTTAATTTGAATAGGATCAGGACTTTCTAATTTAATCCAAGCATATGATGTGCAACCGTGTATAAAATTTTCTTCTACCCTATCTTCTTCTGGAAATGTATCTCTGGATTCTTTACCTAAATCTACAAGATAATGTAATTCCATGTTACCTATCTTTAAGGATTCTAAAGTATCTTTAATACTTTCTATTTTATTTTTTATCTCCAAATGATGCTTCTTTTTCTTTTGCAACTTCTGCATCAAAATCTTTTTTCTTTCCACCATAGTAAGGGTAAGCATGTCCTTCTTCTATTAAGATATCATTAACACTAACCCAACCATCATGGTCTAAATCTATAGCAGAATCAGCACTTAGAATACATTCGTTGATATGTTCACCAACAACTTCAGGATCCACAAATATTTCACCTAATACTCTACCGAACTTACCAGTTCCAAATGATTTCAATTTGAAAACACCTTGTTCTAATAATGCTTTATTTCGAGATTTAGCCAAAAGACCTTTCGCCTTTTCTTCTAAATCTCGTGTTCTACTTTCCCAAGTATCAATACCCATATACCTAATTCGTTTTTTAGTTTTCAAATTGAAACCTAAATCAATATAACAATCTATGGTATCTCCATCTACAACCTTAATTAATTCACATTGATATTCTTTAACATCAACTTTTTTAGACATTTTATTTCTCCCACTATCAGGAGAAATAATTATCTCCTAATACTTAATGTAAACTTATACCTAACTGTGAAGCAACCAATAACAATTTTTTTGTAACTGGAGTCCACCTACACTTATAAATATTAGAAAGTATATTTGTAGCTTCAGTAGCAGTTACCTTTTTATTAGTTATAAGTTGTCCATCTAGAGCAAATGAATGTCCACTTTGACTTTGTATTTTATTCAAAGCATCTACTACCATCTTAAATTTAATATAAGTTTCATAACTCATTTTTAAGCGTCCATTTGACCTGTCCCCCAACACTATAAATCTATCGTAATCCGTCCATCTTTTTTGGTCCATTTTTTGTTCCTTTATCATTAAATTTTTCTAACTTAATTCCATAAATAACTTCCCAACAATCTAAACACAGTTGACCCACTCCTTCAATATATCCAAGTCTATAATCTACGTGTTCTTCTTTATTGTATAAAGTTTCTCTTTTACAATTTACACATTTATCTTTCATTATGCTTCTCCTTCAATTCCTATTGGAGTTTCATCCATTATTTTTTTGTAATATACTTCTTGTGCATAAATAACTATATCATCAAAATCTGTATCTGTTAATATAGGTTTTCTATGATCGATAGATAACATATTATAATGTTCTAATATCAAATCTATAATAATTGAATCTATTGGGGATTCTTTCACTCTAACACCCATCAATTTGAACATCTTCTACAAAAGGATAATCTGTAAATTTACGACCAGTAGGTTCTTTAGTTTTGAAATCTATTTCTTCTTTATTCTTTGGGTCGTAATCTGAGAATGGGCGTCCGTATATCCAAGTACCTTCTTGTGCTTCAACTATTTCTTCTGCTAACTTATGTGATTCCAATACAGCTTGTGCATCTCCACCTTCAGGTAAACCATCAGAAGTCATTTCTAAATAAGCTTGTTTTTGTATATCTTCCTTACTTCTAACAAAACTGTTATATGGATATTCATAACTACCACCCTGGTCGTGTCCGAAAACTTTATCTTCGTGTTTTTTCTGTAACCGATTCTTTTCTCGTCTATCCTTAGTGATTTCTTGAAAACCTTCTGCAAGCTCACATCCCAAGTGGTTAGTGCCACTACCCAAATAATCATAATCTACATCGGCAGTATTTTCACCACAAATAGAACATACCCAAGTTTCTCGGGCGTTCTGTTCTTTTATTTCCGAATCTGTGAATACTATATATGAACCCTTAGATTTAAGAGTAGAGCTAATTAGCTTTGCGGTAGTTTCCCTCGCAACTTCAGATGCAAGATTTAACTGACCGTCTTGTGAATTGGACATATCTTCTAATACATCCATTATAATCTTTTTCATTTTAATCTCCTATATTATATATGCGGTGAAAGCGGATTAAAAAATCCGCTAACACCTTTTTGAGTGAGAGATAAATTACTTCTTCTTAGAATCCCTATATTGTTTTTGTTCTTCAACCATCTTCTGCAATCTCTTATACATAGATTCAGGATTCTTACCTGCTATTAAAGCTTTATTTATGGATGTTAAGTATACATCCATAATTAGCTCATTTAGCGTAGGTTTTTTCTTTTTAATTTTAGATTTAAGCAAAAGATTCTTCATTTGCATTTTCTATTTCTTCTTCATTGAAAAGGTTTTCATCAGAACCATCAGAAACAAACTTTTGTACTAACTGTTTGATGTAAGTTCTTTCAGATTCTACTCCACCATCTTCTGAATACTGGGGGTAAATTGTTACCTCTGAAGCTTCACCTAAACCGAAACCATCAAACAATAATCCTGCCAATTCAACAGAAGTTCTTGTTGAGATTCCATTAGAAAATCTACCATTTTCAGATCTAGATTCAACTCTTGATGAATATGCAATTGATGCAGTTGCTTTTAACAAATCATCATTAACATGAGGAAACATATATGAAAGTAATCCATATTCCTCATCTTCATCCAATACATCCATTTCAACTATGATGAATCTATCCATTAAGGCTTTATCCATAACTCTTGTAGAAGTGTATTCATTACCAATATTTGCAGTAGCAATAAAGGTAACACCTTCAGCAACATTAATAGTTGCTTGTCCATCTTCCTCATCCAATCTCATATACCTTTGACCTTCATCAAGAACAGTCATTAAGATATTCCAAGCATCTGGATGAGCTCTTGATAATTCATCAAGAAGAATCACAGCATTTGGAGTTTGAATTGCTTTAACAAAAAGAGATTCACTAAAATAAGTTCCCTTCTTTTTATCAAAATGTACATTACCAATTAAGGTAGAACGAGGATCCTGTGTAGCACCCAAGTTAAAGTAGAAGTCAGGTCTATCCAATGAATTAACAAGGGATTTAGCTGCTAATGTTTTACCACAACCAGAAGGTCCAGTCATTAGAATATTTTTTCCTCTAACTGCTGATCTAATCAGATATTTCCATTTAAGTTCCTTCATAACCAAACCTTTAGGTTTAAGATTATATGAAGAATGAATAAAGTTTAAAACTTCTTCATGATCAGTAGGTATTTCAACTGACATATTTGAAGTTACATCAACAGATGTCAATTCAAATTCACTCATTGGAACTTTCCACCAATAGGTTCTACCACCTTTTCCTATACGCTTTTCAAGCGCCATACCTTTTTCAAAAGCACTCCTCCGAGTACTTGTGCCTATTTCTGTTGTGTATTTATTACCATCAGTATCAAAGGCGTTATATCTGTTTCCAGACATCTCTATTTTTACAACAATATTATTCATTTGTTATTTTCTCACTCTTTTCTTTATTATTCAAATCTTTTAAATTCTCTCTCATTATCTACTATAATATAAGCCTAAATACCTATACGAGTCAAGCTTTATTTTGATTATTTTCAATTTTTTTTCCAATGTAAAGTACCATTAAAAGTCTGATTTGCTTCCCAACCACATTTTTTCCATACACATTTCCAACTATAATCATAATTACTATATATAGGTTTCATATTATATCCACACATACATTCAGGAGTATGTTTATATAACAATTTATTGACAACCCACTTTATCACTTTTCAAGAAACTTTTTATTCATTGTTTTTGATATTGACATTACAGAAGTTACATCTATAAATTGTGAATCTTTACCATACATTTTTTTGAAATCTATCATATTATCTTTTCTATCATATGTATCACCAATGTAATAACTTAACATCTTAATTCCTCTATTCTTGATTTCTTCTACCATTTTCTTAGTATGATTAAGTGCTGTATCATGATAATATTGTACATCACTATTACTAAACATAGGCATTCCATCTGAAAAGTTTAAGAAATAAGATTCTCTATTATTAGAAGAAGGAACAATTTCATTCATAACTGCTTCATAACATAAACCTTCTGGAGTAGTTCCTGAACATCTAATGTGAGGAAATAAATTTTTAACTTTACTAAACTTATCAATTCTTGAATCATAAGCTAATAAAACAATAGGATAATCAGTACCACGACTTCTTCTATTACTACCATTTTGAGTACTTCTAACTGAAACCACCACATCAACATTCTGAATCATTGATACTGCTTTACAAATTGCAACTACTGAAGTCATTGTGTTATCCCATTTTTCTCCATTCATAGATCCTGAAGCATCTACTGATATATGAAGAAAAGCGTCTGCATAAGATTCTACAAAAGTAGTATGAAAAACTCTATCATTACCAAAACCTAATTCAGCGATTAATCTTTTATCAATCTTTCCACTATCTTTTCTAGTCCATTTAGTATCTCTGGATTCTCCTCTAACTTGTAATTTTTTACCCAAGATAGTTCCAATCCTAATACCTTTTTCTACAAAACCTTCTTCATTTTCATTCTCTGACATATACCATCTCCTATATCTACCAGAAGATAACATATTTACAGTACCACTTTCTATAAGTGATTTAGTTAAGTTTCTAACAACTATACATTTAGTAGGAGTTGCTTTTAAAGAATATCTATCTTTTAAATCTTTACCAACATCGTGATATCCCATTCCTGATTCTTCAACAGTTTTCAGGTCATCCATTACTTTTTTAGTAACTTTCTTTTTGGGAAGTTCACCTTCCATAAATTTCTTTTGTTTTTCAATAGCTTTTTCTAAAATCTTTTTTTGTCCACCACCAGAAGATTCACCACTCATAGGTAAATCAACTTCAATACTTTTACCACCACTTTCAGTAGAATCACTTTCACTACCCATTACAGTATTTTCTATTGATTCAAGTAAGGAATCAAATTCATCATCAGTTATTTCACTAGATTCTTCTTTACCACTACCATTACCTTCACCACCATTTTCTTCTGAAGAACCACTACCGTCAGGTTTTTCATAAGTAGTATTACCATCTTCATCAGTCTTTTCAATTCCATCAGGAACATTATTTAATATAATATTATAAACTTCAAGTGATACATCAAAAGCTTCTTCTGTAGATTTTAATCTACCAATATTTTTTAAATCTAAAACTTTCCAAATATCTCTTAAACCTTTTACAGAACTTAAATTAGTATTTTTATTTGTGAGATTTAAAACTCTAAAAATATATGAATCCCAATTCTCATCAGTAAATTCATCAGTGCCAAGTGCTTTATCAATCACTTTTGCGTGAAAATACTTCTTATACATTGAATGATAATAACCTTTATAACCAGGTGAAGTAGTAAAGACATAATTATCAATTCTTCTATCTTCAACATAGTTAAGTAAATTTTTAATATGTGAAAGAATTTCCATTTTTGCAAATCCTTTCATTTGACCCCTAACAAAATATTCAGTAGGAATGTTACCTTCAAGATTTCTTAAAAAATCAAAATCTGAAAGCTTAATATGTGAACCTTCGTGAAGTGCTAAACCAACAGTAGAATCATATAATTTATCATCCATCTTGGAAGAAATAGTAACAGTTTTACCATCAGTATAAGAATCACCACTTGTGGTATAAGTTACTTTTATATCAGGATCTCCTGTAAGAATATTCACAAAATTTGCTATAGCTCGTCTATATGAAGATAAAGCAATTAAATCAACTTTTGGTTTAACTTCCTCAACATCAAATATAGAATAATGACTATCCATAGAATCACCCATCCAAAACGAACTATAATTGTTAGTTTTATTAAGTGATTTTGCAGAGTATTTCTCTATCAAAGCTCTTGGATTAAAGTTTTTCAAATCTTTCATTTTCTCTCTCATTATCTACTATAATATAAGCATAAAATGCTATACGAGTCAAGCTTTATTTTAATTATTTTCAACTTTTTTTCGCACAATACCAAGTACAATACTTCTTATTTTTGTAATCAATCACGGCTTTTATCTTTTTACATTTAACACAATTCATTATTTATTACCCATCTCTTATACTATAATATACAGCTAAATAGATATACGAGTCAAGCTTTATTTTAGTTTTTTTCTACACTTATCAATCAAAACCACTTGCCATTCCTGTAGTTCCTTTTCGTATTCTTCTTCACGTTCTTCTTCCATTGCGTCCACATATTCTTCATTACCAGGCCATCTCTCCTCAAACAGTATCCCATTTTTATNNNNCAACACCCCACTTAGAGTTTCCTCATCGTGGTGGTCAAGTTTTATTATATTGGATGTAATTTGAATTGATGTCCAATTTCTATTTGCCATTATGTTATCTTGGCCTCCCCTACTAATCCAGAACCTTCCCACCAAACTTCTCCACCAAAACTATAATCATAAGTTAATGCATCATGACATGCAATATTTTTATCCAATATATCTAATATCTCTTGTGTGGGATTTGGGCCTGCTAATCTTTCTTTACATAATTTAACATTATCTTCCATTAACTCTACTCCATATGTGGTAGATAATGCCTTCTCTAATGTACAATTACTTCGTTCCATTTTTCTAATTATAACTTCTGATAGAAATTGCCCATCTCCACAAGATGGTTCTAAAAATGTTTTATTTGGATTTAAAAATAACTCTGGATCTTCTTTTTCAAGTATATCTAATTTTTCTTGTATATCTTTAGTAGGTGTGAATACTTCTGAAGTTTCTTTAACTCTAAGTTTATCTCTTTCAATTCCACTCATATAACTAAAATGACGACTATGTTTAATAAACTCCTTTATCATTATATAAATTCTCTCCAAAAATCCTTTTTAAATAATGATATAACTTTATAATTAATCTGATTTTGAGTAACTGCACAAGACATCATTAAACTTCTAAACTCTTCTGAATCAAAAGCTTTCTTAATAAGTGGTAAATTTTCTGGTGTATCAACAATAGCATATGAATATTGTGTTAATCCATATTTACCAGTAATGTCTGCATAACTACCAATTGAAGTAATTCGTCCATTACTCCAAATGAGTTTTGGAATCCCAAAATGTCCTTTTTTAATACTCGAATACCAAGGTCTATTCTCTCCATTACCATTTGTAAGAATACCTTCATTGTTTATCGTATAACTACAAGGATATTCAGATTCATTTTCTCGCGACATATGGGGCTTATCTGTTCCGTACATAGAACGATCATATAGGCCTTCAACCCGTTCTTCATCTCCACTTGCTAACTGAGAATTATATTTTTCATAATCACCATTTGGTAAAAATTCTAAGTTAGTAGTATCAATATGAGCAACACTACCATCTTGAAATTTAATTTCTGTTTTAAGATTTTTAGTTTTACTATTTTTCCATAATGCCCAATCAAATCGTGTCTCTTTTCCAAAGGTATCAAGTCCACCACTTTCATCATACATTTCAAGATATAGTAAATCCATCTCCTTAAATATCTTTCGTTGAATATCTTTCTGATTTCCATCAAGATTTCTCCAACCCGATGGTGCTATTCTTAAAACATATTTAGTATTTATTTTATTTTTATCTAAAACTAATCTATCGAATTTATCCCATATTTTGTTGTTTCCATTTCCAAATGGCCAGTTTCCAAGTGTTACATCAAATCCTTTCATAAGACTCTCCTTAAATTTTTGAGATGGATTAAATACATCTTCATTAAAAATATTTTCTTCTGGAATACCCAACTTGTATTCTTTATTGATTTTTTTAAAAAATTCTACCCATGTAGGATCTATATCATTATAATAAATATTCTTTGGAAGTATGTTAAAATTATATTTTTTAGCTAAAATTAAAATTACAATTAAAAATGATCCACGCCCGGCACATATATCACCGAATGTTGTATTCTCAAAATCAACTCCATCATCCACCATTACATTTAATAACTTTTCAATAATAGTTTTGACAAAATTAATTGGTTCTGCAACAAAATTTGTTCTCGAATCTGCTACCCGCATGTAACAAAAAGATTCTAATAAATCTTCTACTAAACCCCTTTCCAATATATCAAGAAAGTTTGTTCTAACTTTTGCTAAACTTCTATTTACAGAAAAAGAACTTACACAATCTTTATCTATCGCGTCTTGTATTTCTGAAAAGGATAATGATGTACCACATACTTCTTCTAATGTCTTATCTATACCATTAAAAGATATTGTAGGATTTTTTAGTATACTATCTAATGTATATAAATCAGTATGTATTACTGCATATGATAATTTTCCTATACTTTCCGACAAACTTTTTCTATACTCATTATTCCATTTACTTATTTCATTCTTATTTAATTTTTTCTTACTTACAATTTTATTTTTTCCTTGAGATGCTGTTGTATTAGAAAGTTTTTGACTAGCACTTCTCGACACTTTTCCGGCGTTTATTACTCCTACTAAATCTATAGGACATTCTGCGTTAGGATTTATATGTCGGTAACTAAATAATCCTCTGGTACCAATAGGATCATTATCATTAATATGTTTTACTATGTCTGGTACTTCAGCCTTTTCCCACCTTTCACTTCCCTCTAACCAATAAGTTGCAACTTTTGATACTTTCTGTGCTGTTTCTATAGTAGTACCTGGATTATCAGATATTGCTTCAATTGGATCTATTGTAATAGCAAATGCGGTATTAGGATTATCAAAAAATATATAAACATCTGTCTTACCCAATAATTTTCTAACAAATCTACCACATCCTTGATTAGCTCTAACTACACTATTTATGTTAAGACTAAACCATCCCCAGTTAATATGTGGATTGTTTTTACCAGTCATATCTTTATCGTGTGTAATATACACACAATCTTCATCGGTATTATTACAAAAGTTCAAAAAATCATCATATGCAGTTCTGGATTCATGTGCTGAAAAAACTTTAATACCAACTTCTGTTTCGATAATTTTCTTGAGATGTAAACCTTTTTCTTTAATGTTGCCTGACTCTATACATACAATACCTACCTTCCTTGAATACTTTGCAAGTCCACTACCAGTTCCCCAAAAACATCTTGGACTACCAGCGTAAACGCCAACCCCAAAACGAATTTTAATCAATTCTCTGACTGCTGTTTCGTGAGTAAACAACTTATTTACCGTATCCCAACTCCATTGTTTCTTTAATGTATGTAATTCATCATCTTCTAAGTTTAAGATTCTAGCAACTTCTAATTGTGCACCTTCGAAATCATTTATCATAATATTTCTCCAAGGAACATCTATAAAATCAGGATCACCTTCTTTTTTAGCTATATAAACATCATTCATCAAAAACAAATGTCTATTTTCTTCTGTAAATTCAGAATACTCTAATACAAATTGTTCAGGAGTACCAGTCATATAAACTGCCAATCCCCATGTAAGATATTTCTCTACATTCGTAGCAAACTTACTAAATTCACCTTGATTAGTATGAACTTCATCCTTACCATACACACCATACTTAAACTGTTCAAGAATATCCTTATACTTTTCACCTTCTTCACCTCTGGCATCTTGAACACCCAATGAAATAACATGATTGTTATCTGGCAAATTATGTATATCTTTAATCTGACTAAATGGTCTTACCCGTTCTTTCAACAAATGCATCAAATCCTTATAGTGTTTATCTGGAACCCACACAATAATATTTTGAAACGGTTTCCCATCTCTTACATCTCTACACAAATCTTTTCTGGTATCTGGCATTGAAGTAACACACAAATGTACATTG
>LWDU01038580.1_pt1 | contig 11178 bp, 12 predicted proteins | sample 727161 | NCBI WGS metagenome assembly LWDU01 (sample SAMN04566230, study PRJNA314399) | hydrothermal vent metagenome | isolation source: deep sea hydrothermal plume seawater | place: Mexico: Gulf of California, Guaymas Basin | collected 2004-07-11 | reverse complement strand
CCACCGGCAGCGCCTGCGCCAGCGGCAAGGAAGCGCCGAGCCATGTTTTGAAAGCGATGGGCGTGGCCGATGACGAAACCGACCGCGTGGTACGTTTCAGCAGCGGCTGGGAAACCACGGTGGAAGATTGGCAGACGCTTTCAAAAGGTGTCGCCGAAGTCGCAGCAGAATTTGCCCGCGACTAATCGCCTTCTTTTTCCGGCGGCGCGATGGAGCCGCCGATGCCTCCGCCAATTCCGCCGGGCGGGAGCATGGAGTTTGTGCCTCCTCCGGCGGGGATGCCGGGCACGGGCGAATCAAGCGGGGTGTCCGGATGAAACGGGTTAGGTCGGGTAACCTGTTTTTGGCTGAACCACAAAATCACGCACGGCAGCAGCACCCCCAAGGCCAACGAAATATAAACAGGCCGTTTGTCTTTGGTGGTGCGGATGGCCAGCACGATGCCCAGCGCCATCGTGGCCACGGCGCCGATGACCATAATGTAAATCAGAAGTTTGAATGCCTGCGTGTTCGCTTCCCAATCGGTGAGCGTGCGCGGTTGGTTTTCCGCCTCGATGTCCAGCGGCGCGGTGGTGCGCGGATATTCCTGCGCGGTGTGCACCCACCAGATTTTTTGCAGAAACGTCTGCGCCTCGCCGTCATCCTTTTGCCGCGCGGGCTTCAGCACAAAATAAAATCCCGACAACAAATACAGCAACAACAGCGGCGTGAAAAAACAGCCGAGGAACAGGTGAATGCGGCGGATGAGCTTCACCTATTTAATTTCCCCGGGCAACGGGATCTTGATTTTTTGGCCGACCAGCAAGCGGTTGGGGTTGAGGCCGGGGTTGGCCTTGAGCACCTGGCTTTGGGTCACGGTGCCGAGGCCCTCTTCTTTGTAGGCGCGATTGTAGGCGATGATGATCGTGCCCAGAAATTCGCCCGTCTCCACCTTGTGCGTGTTGAATTTGAAATTCTTCGCCACAACGCGCGCGGCTGGTTCCACGGGCGCGGCTTTTTGCTGGGCCACTTTTTGGATGAGCTTGCCAAGAGCGCCGAGGGCTTTTTGAACAATGGCGCGATCCTTGAGCCGGTTGGCATCCATTTCTTTCAACGCGACTTGCAGCGCCTTCACCTCGTCGGCCTTGGCAAAATTGCCGTCGAGCAGTCTGTTGAGTTTCCGGTTTTCATCCCGCAGATTATTGACTTGAGTTTTTAACTTATCGGTCTGCTGCTGTTGCACCGCGTGGGCGCCCTTGAGTTCATCAATCTCGCCGCGCAACCGCCGGAATTGCTCGGCATAAAAACGCGCTTGTGCACCGGTCGGCGCGGCGACGGGTGCGGGCTTGATTTCCTGTGCCGGTTCTTTGGCGGGCGGTGCCGGAATGGGCGCGGGCGGGTCTTGGGCAAACGCAAAAACTGCAACGGTGCCCAGCATCAAAATGGAAAAACGTATATCACTCCTCATGGCGGCAAGGTAACGCCTCAGGGCCGATTATTCAAGCTCCAAGCGCGAGTTGGACGGTTTTGGTCTTGCGCCGCTTCATTGAATTTTTAAGCATCCCCGATGACCGCCGCCGAGGCATTGCAAACCGCCACCACCACGCTGGCCGCCGCGGGCGTGGACGCGCCGCGCGTGAATGCCGAGTGGCTGCTCGCCCACGTGCTGGGCTGCCCGCGGGCGGAGTTGGCGCTGCGTCACGCGGAAACACTCACCGACGCTCAGCAAGCCGAATGGGATTTGCTGATCTCCCGCCGCGCCGAGCGCATTCCTTTGCAGCATCTTTTGGGCACGGCGGTTTTTTGTGGTTTGGAAATGGAGGTCAACTCTCACGTGCTGGTGCCGCGTCCGGAAACGGAATTGCTGGCCGAACAAGCGTGGGGGTTTGCTAGTGAATTGCCTTCGCCCACGGTTTTGGATTTCGGCACGGGCAGCGGNTACATTCCCACCGGCGATTTGCCCGCGCTGCAAACGGAAGTGCGCGAGCACGACCCCGCGCTGGCGCTGGATGGCGGCGCGGATGGCTTGGAGTTTTACCGCGCCCTCGCGAAGCTGGCCTTGCCGCGCCTAAAACCAACCGGACGGCTGATGCTCGAGGTGGGCGACGGCCAAGCCGAGGCGGTGGCCGCGTTACTCGCCGAGGCCGGCTGGGGCGAATGCGAATTGCTGCCCGACCTGAATAACGTTTTGCGGATCGTGATTGCTTCCCCCGCCAATCCGTGAACAATGCGCGCAAGGAGTTTCCCCCCGAATGGATAGTTTAGAAATCAAAGGAGGCGCCCCGCTGCATGGCGAGGTGGAAATCAGCGGTGCAAAAAACGCCGTGTTGCCGATTCTTGCCGCCACGCTACTCACGCGTGAACCGTGCGTCATTCATCGCGTGCCGGATTTGGCCGACGTGAAAACGATGTGCCAGATTTTGGAAAGCCTCGGCGCAAAAACCAAAATCGATGACGACACCGTCACCGTGCGTGCAGAGAAAGTCCGGGACTTTGTGGATTACGAGTTGGTGCGAAAAATGCGCGGCTCCATTTGTGTGCTCGGCCCACTACTCGCGCGTTTGAAAAAAGCCACCGTGTCAATGCCCGGCGGCTGCGCGATTGGCACGCGGCCAGTGGATTTGCATCGCAAAGCGATGGAAGCGCTCGGTGCAAAGGTGAAAATTGAAAAGGGCTACATCATCGCCAAAGCCCGCAAACTTGTGGGCGGCGAAATGTTCCTCGGCGGTCGCGCGGGGCCCACGGTGCTCGGCACCGCCAACGCCATGATGGCCGCCACTTTGGCCGAGGGCATCACCGTTATCGAACACGCCGCGTGCGAGCCGGAGGTGGTGGACCTCGGCAAATTTCTCAACAGCATCGGCGCGCAAATCCAAGGGCTCGGCTCACCGACGCTCACCATCTCCGGCGTCAAAGAACTCGGCGGCGCGGAGCACGAAGTCATCCCCGACCGCATTGAGGCCGCCACTTACGCCATCGCCGGCGTGGCCACCAAAGGCGAAGTGACCCTCAAAGGCGCGCGGCCCGATCACATGAAAGCCGTGATCGAAAAACTCCGCGAGTGCGGCGTGAAGGTCGAGCAGTCCAAAGGCAAACTCACCTTCAAGTGCGGTCGCGGTTTGAAAAGTGTGCATATCACCACCCTGCCCCATCCTGGTTTCCCGACTGATGTGCAGGCGCAGATGATGGCCTTCATGACACAAACCCCCGGCATCAGCGTCATCACCGAGCGAATTTTTGAAAGCCGCTTTATGCACGTGCAAGAATTGGAGCGGCTCGGCGCGGAGATTTCCATCGAAGGCCCCAGCGCCATTGTGCATGGAGTGCAAAAGCTTTCCGGCGCAGCAATCATGGCCACTGACTTACGCGCCAGCGCCGCCCTCGTCATCGCCGGCATGGTGGCCAAGGGCACCACGCGCATCAACCGCATTTACCACCTCGATCGCGGCTACGAGCGCATGGACGCCAAGCTCAAAAAACTCGGCGGCAAAGTGCGCCGGGTTTCTTAAAGGCTGGCCTCGGGCGAGTGTGTGCCGTACGCTGACGAAGCGTGATCGGCTCGGCATGTTCAAGTTCAACTGCCCTCATTGCAAGGGCGAGATTGAAATTGACGGCGAACAGCTCTCGCAGGTGAACACGAGTTTCGCCGGCAAATATCCCTGCCCACTCGATGGCTGCGGAAAGGAGATCGAGTTTCCCACCACCGCCGAGGCCGAGGCGTTGCAGGCCACCGCGAGTGCACTCGCTGCACCGCCGGTGGGGGGTGCAGCGCCCGCACCTGCGCCACCACCTCAAGGGAATCCCGCCGCCACACCCACGGCTGCGCCAACCGGCCGCGCCGCCGCGCCACCGTCCCAACCCACCGTTACGCCGCCGGAAATTGTGCCGGGTTTTCATGGCAGCAAAATGGCGTCGCTCGAGCGCGAGGCAGTATCTGTTCATCGGCTGTGCGTGAAAACCATTTTGCACGGCGATTGTGTGAAGGACAAAAAAGATACCTTCGACGAAACTGTTTCAAAATTTCTCAGTGACCTCGAGGAAGGCAACCTCATTGGCGTCCATCCCGTGCAATACACGGCCGATGAAAAGAAGGGCACGGACTTTGGGGTGTTGGTGGTGTACCGAACCACGCCGGAGGAGGAATAGGGCTTCGCCTTTTTACTATTTCGGATCAAACAAATCCAACTGCGGTGACGGCGTGAGGTCGCGCAGTTTTTTTCGCTCGGCTTTGGGATTGGTCGTTCCCTTGGTTCCGCCGGCGGCGGTGAGATCGGTTTCTTCCAGGTTTGCAAGAATCTCCTTGGCGCGGGCGAGTACCGGCTGGGGCACGCCGGCGAGGCGCGCGACTTGGATGCCGTAGCTTTGATCCGCCGCGCCGTCGACGATTTGCCGCAGGAAGACCACTTGCTCGTTATATTCTTTTACCGCCACGTTGAGGTTGAAGACGCGCGGCAGGCGTTGTGCCAGCTCGGTCAGTTCGTGATAGTGCGTGGCGAAGAGCGTCTTCGCACCGAGCTGTTGATGGAGATGCTCTACGATGGACCACGCGAGGCTGAGGCCATCAAAGGTGCTGGTGCCACGGCCAATCTCGTCGAGGATCACAAGACTGCGATTCGTGGCGTGATGCAATATGTTGGCGGTCTCGCTCATCTCCACCATAAAAGTGGACTGCCCGCGCGCGAGATTATCACTCGCGCCGATGCGCGTGAAGATGCGATCCAGCAAATCCACCCGCGCCGCCGCCGCCGGCACAAAGCTGCCCGTATGCGCCAACAGCGCGATCAGCGCCACTTGCCTTATATAAGTGCTCTTGCCCGCCATATTGGGCCCGGTGATGAGCGCGATCTGTTTTTCGCCGCCTAAACCAGTGTGATTGGGCACAAACCGCTCATCCAAAAGCGTTTGCTCCAGCACCGGATGCCGCCCCTCGCGGANNNTCCTGCGCGCCGAGCACTTTATCCTCCATCTGCTTCAGCTCATCGGTGATGTAACGCTCGGCGTTGGAGACGGTTTGCTTGCGCACATAATGCGCGGGCACTTTGGCAAGATGCGTTTTGGTGATCTCGATGAAGTAGCCGAACACATTATTGAAACGCACTTTGAGCGACGGGATGCCGGTGTTTTCGATTTCGCGCTTTTGCATTTGCGCGATCCATTCCTTGCCTTCGCTCGCGCCGCCGCGCAGTTCGTCCAACTCCGCGCTAAACTTTTCGCGTATGATGCCACCTTCGCGCAAAGCCAGCGGCGGCTCATCCACAATCGCGCGCGCGATGAGCGCCACCACTTCCGGCAGCTCCTTCAACTGCGCGGCCAGTTGCGTGAGCAACGGCACATCCTCCGCGTCGTGCAATTCCAATTCGCCCGCTTCGCCGTGCGCTTCGTCAATGAGCGAACGCAAGCCGGGAAATTGTTCAATCGCAAAACGCAGGTTCAACAAATCGCGCCCATTGCCGGTGCCGACCGACAGCCGAGTGAGCGTGCGCTCCAAGTCGCGCACCTCGCGCAAGCGATTGCGGAGCAGCTCCAAGCGCGGGCCGTCTTCGACCCACGTTTGCACCGCGAGCTGGCGCGCGTGAATGGCGGCCGCGTTGGCAAGCGGTTGCGTAAGCCAATCGCGCAATCGCCGTGCGCCCATCGGCGTCACGGTTTGGTTTACCGCGTGATAAAGGCACGCGGCATTCGGCGCGTCGCGCGTGAGCGGTTCGAGGATTTCCAGGTTGCGCAGCGTGGTGGAATCGAGCGTGAGAAAGTCGTGGCCTTCGTAAAAATTTAACTGCCGCAAATGTGCTACATCGCGGCGCAGTGTGTTCACCAAATAATGCAACGCGCCACCGGCAGCGCCCGTGGCGGCGGGCCGATTTTTGAGGCCGAATCCATCGAGCGATTGCACGCCAAAATGATCGCGCAAAGTGTACCCCGCCGAGTCGCTGGCGAAGACCCAGCCCTCGTGTTCATTGATCACTGCGCGGCTGCCGGCGATGGCCGCGACGAGGCTCGAATCGCCCGTAGGATGCACAATTTCCGAGGGTTTCAGGCGTTCCAGCTCCGCTTGCAACGCGGCGGTGTCGGCCATTTCCGTGGCTTTGAAATCGCCTGTGGTGAGGTCAATGACCGCCAGCCCGAACGCTTTGCCCTCACGACTGAGCGCGGCGAGAAAGTTGTTCCGCTCGGCCGTGAGCATCTTCTCATCGAAGTGCGTGCCGGGGCTGAGAATTTGTGTCACCTCGCGCTTCACCAGTTTGCCCGGAACGGCCTCTTCGATTTGTTCGCACATGGCCACCATGCGACCGGCGGCGAGCAGCTTGCCGATGTAATTATCCGCCGCGTGATGGGGGAGGCCACACATCGGCGTGGCGCCGCGTTGGGTGAGCGTGATGTTCAAAATCTCCGCGCACACTTTCGCGTCGTCAAAAAACATTTCGTAAAAATCGCCGAGCCGAAACAACAACACCGCGCCCTCGGGCAGATCGCTTTTCAAGCGATGGTACTGCGCCATCATCGGCGTCTGTTTTGTCTTCGCAGCCATCGCGCTGACGCTACCGGAAAAAAAAATTTAGGCGAAGGGAAATTTTTTAGCGCGCGCGCGGTGCGTAACGTGTGAATACTTTTTTCAATTCGTTGAAAAAAATGCTATGCAAACAGGGTGAAACTGTTGTATACAAAAAACCGAATCGCTTGCGGTTCCCTACAATAACCAATGAAGAAGGAGGACTTCATGGCCAAGAAAAAAGCAAAGAAAAAAGTAGTCAAGAAAAAGGCTGCCAAGAAAAAAGTAGCCAAGAAGAAACCGGCGAAGAAAAAGAAAGCTGCTAAGAAAAAAGTAGCGAAGAAAAAGCCGGCCAAGAAAAAGAAAGCTGCTAAGAAGAAACCGGCGAAGAAAAAGAAAGTTGCCAAGAAAAAGGTAGCGAAGAAGAAGAAGGCTGCTAAGAAAAAGCCTGCCAAAAAGAAAAAGGCGGCTAAGAAAAAAGCAAAGAAGAAGTAGTCTCCTTCAGACCGAGGACTATTTCCACACGATGGCGGACGCAAGTCCGCCATCTTTTTTGTGCATTGCAATCACAGCGGGGCTGGCTCATTTTGGCGGCATGTCCTGCCTTGTTTTTGATATCGAAACCTCCGCCCTGCCCCGTGAAGATCTGGACGAAGGTCGGCTCGAATACCTCTTTCGCCCCGCTGAACGCCTGCTCGATGAAGCAGGAAAAGCCCAAAAACGCGAGGAAATCGGCCAACAATTCAATCTCTGGCCGTTCACCGCCCAGTGCGTTTGCATCTGCCTGATGAACGCCGACACCGGCCGGGGCAAGGTGTTGTATCTTTCCGATGATTTCGACGAGGCCGATGATGGCCCTGTGGAATACGTGGCGTGCATGGACGAAAGCGAGTTGCTCGATCAATTCTGGAAACTGGCCACCAAGTACGACAAGATTTGCACTTTCAACGGGCGATCCTTCGACGTGCCTTTTCTTTATCTCCGCTCCGCCCTGCTCAATGTGCCTATCTCCCGCAAGGATTGGCTCGGCTACCGCTTCCAAGTGGAGCCGCATTGCGACCTCGCCGAGCAGTTTACTTTTTACAACGTCAGCGGCTGGACCGGCGCGGCGCGGCGCTTCAATCTTGATTTCTACTGCAAAGCGTTTGGCATCGATTCGCCCAAGGCCGAGGGCGTCACGGGCATGGACGTCAACGATCTGATGGCCGAAGGCCGCTTCCGCGAGATTGCGGATTACTGCGTGCGCGATGTGGTGGCCACCATGCGGCTATACGAAATTTGGCACGAACGACTGGCCGGCATTCGCTAAAAAAAGTTTGGCGCGTGAAAGTTTCGCTTGAGATTCGAGCGCAATTGTGGTCTATTGATGACGAACCAGCCGTTCCGATGTCGGCTGTGCTATGGCTACGTCACACGACAAACAAGGCGAGTGGGTGGACTCGCAGCAATGGTCGCTCAAGCTGCCCAACCGTTGGCATGTGCTTCCGCACGAGGTGGTGTTTGCGCTCTTCCTCGGCGCGGTGTGGTTGCGCCTCGGTGCGGTGGCCGGCTTCGCCCATTCCAGCACGCTCATCTACGGGCTTTATCTTCTCTCCCTCATAATGGTGGTGGCGTGGACGCAAGCGCGGCCTTCGCCTTATCGCTGGCGCGTGCGGATGTTGTTCACGCTTGCCGTCAGCGCGCTTTCGTATTTTTCGCTGACCACCGCTGTGCCGCTCATGCACAACCCGCACGGGTTGGACCTCGCCTGGCATCAGGACGCCGTGCTGGGCCAATGGGATGTGGCGTTGTTCGGCGACCTTCCGCGCGCGCTCATGATGTCCCAACCCGCGGCGTGGGTGTCGGATCTGTTTATGGGGTGCTACCTGTTTTTCTTTTACTACCTTGTGGGCGGGTTGCTGTTTTATTTCATTACCAATCTGAAAAAATTCCGCGTGTGTCTGGTGGGCTTTTGCACGCTGTACGCGCTGGGGTACGTGGGCTATATGCTGCTGCCGGCGGCGGGGCCGGTGGAAGAAATGGGCGCGCGCACCGGCGGCTGGCTCACCAACGTGGGCGGCAGCGCCATCGCCCAGCGGACGAATGGCGTGGATGTCTTTCCGAGCATTCATATGGCGGCTTCGCTGTTTCTGTTGCTCTTTGATTGGGAACATCGCCGCAAACATTTCTGGTGGGTGCTCGCGCCGGTGGTGGGGCTGTGGATTTCCACGGTGTTTCTGCGCTACCATTATGGCATCGATCTCGTGGCCGGCATCGCACTGGCGCTGGGCTGCATTTGGCTGACGCGGTGGTATGCCCAAAGCCAACTCTGCGCCGATGTGGAAGCCGAATGCGCCGCGCACGGCAAACAAGCGGTGACCGCGCACGAGCCGCACGATTCACAAGAATCAGTGTAAGACACATTGGGCATTGGACACGCCGCATTTTGCCGCTAGCTTCCGCCAATGATTATTGGCGTCCCCTGCGAAGTAAAAGCCGAAGAACACCGTGTGGGTTTGCTGCCGTCCGCCGCGTACCAACTCACCCAGCGCGGCCATCGCGTGCTGGCGGAAACCGGCGCGGGTGCGGGCAGCGGCTATCCCGATGCGAACTACACAAAAGCCGGCGCGGAAATTTGCGACACGCACGAAGCCGTCTTCGCCGAGGCGGAATTGATCGTGAAGGTCAAAGAACCGCAGCCGGAGGAAACCCCGCTGCTGCGCGAAGGCCAAATCCTTTTCACATACCTCCACCTCGCCCCCGTGCCCGAGCTGACCCAAGCGCTCATCGCCAGCAAGTGCACCGCCATTGCCTACGAAACCATCGAGGTTAACGGCCGCTTGCCGTTGCTCGAGCCGATGAGCGAAATCGCCGGGCGCATGTCGGTCATCGTCGGCGGCTATTATCTTGCCAAACATTTCACCGGCAGCGGCACGTTGCTCGGCGGCGTGCCGGGAGTGTTGCCCGGCAAAGTGGTGGTGCTCGGCGGCGGCGTCAGTGGCGTGAACGCCGCCCGCATGGCCACCGGCCTCGGCGCGGATGTCACCATCCTCGAGGTGGATGTCGAGCGGATGCGTTTTCTCGACATCACGTTGCACTCCGCGCACACGCTTTATTCTGACCACGCGCATCTGATGGAATTGCTCCCCAACGTGGATCTCCTTATCGGCGCCGTGCTCGTCCCCGGCGCCAAAGCCCCCAAGCTCATCACGCGCGAAATGCTCCGCGTCATGCGGCCCGGCAGTGTGGTGGTGGATATCGCCATCGACCAAGGCGGCTGCGCCGAGACCAGCCGACCCACCACCCACAACGATCCGGTTTACACCGAGGAAGGCGTCATTCATTATTGCGTCGCGAATATGCCCGGCGCATATGCTCGCACCGCCACCCAAGCGCTCGCCAACGTCACCTTTCCCTACGTGGATCTCATCGCCACCCGCGGCCTTGCCGAAGCCGCCGCCGCCAAGCCCGAACTGCTCGGCGGCATTAACGTGATGAACGGCCAAGTCACCTGCCCCGCCGTCGCCGAAGCCCACGGAATGGAATGCAGCGAAGTGGTGTTGTAGTCCTCCTGATTTATCGCTTCGCTTCGCGCACAAACGCTCGTAGCAATTTTTGCTGTTGTTCGTTACCCACGGCCAATTCCGGATGCCACTGAACGGCCACCAGCCACGGATCGCCCGGGGCATTGCCCTCGACGGCCTCGACCACGCCGCCCGGGCCGGTGGCGGTGATGCGCAGGTTGCGGCCAAGTTTCAGAACTGCTTGCCGGTGGTAACTGCCCACATTGGCGAGGCGTTGGGTTTCAGAAATTTCCGCCAAGCGGCTGCCTTCGGCGAGAGTCACGGGATGGCCGTCGGAATTGAAATGGAGGTCGGCTAACGTTTTGTTGTCGTCCAGATTGCGCAGCGTGCCACCGCGCGCGACGTTCAGGATTTGGCAGCCACGGCAGATTCCCAGAATGGGCAAGCGCCTTTTCACGGCGGCTTGGGTGAGCGCGATTTCAAATTCATCGCGCCGGCGGTTTACCTGCGCGCCCTCGGCGGGATTGCCGCCGTACAATCGCGGATCCACATCGCCGCCGCCGCCGAGGATCACGCCGCCTATTTTATTTTTCTCCAGCCACGCCTCAATGCGCGCCGGATCCGCGCCGGTTTGTTCTGGATGAAAAGCGACCAACCGGCCGCCGGCGCGGGTGATGGAAATTTTGTACGCCTCGTTGATTCCCAGCTCGCGCAGCCACGTGTCGTTGGGGGAAAAAGCGATGTTCGGCGCGTCCGCCGGCAATCGGCTGTCGGCCCATTGATCCAGCGCGAAAGGGAAAACGATGCGATAGCCGAGGTACGCCAGCACCATCAGTCCCGCGCCGATTGCCAGCCGCCGCGGCCAGCGCCGGGGTTTGAGGCCGCTAGTTTCGCCGTCAGTCTTTTTTGGGGTCTCCATCATCCGCGCTGGGCGCGCCTTCACCGGTGATGAGGTCGAGGTTAACCTTGCCGTGTTTCAAAAACACCGCGAGCGGGAAAAAGATGCCGAGGGCGGGGCCTGGATCTTCCTTGGAGAAAATATCGTACACATTGTGTTTGTGATCGCCGAGCACGCGGCGGGCTTCGGCGAGGCGCGCCTTGGGGTCGAGGCCGGTTTTTAGTCCGCGCAACAACGCCTTGAGGCCGGCGCGTTTGGAGCCGTCGCGGAATTCGTCTTTGGCGGTTTCCCAGCCGGATTTCAGCGCGGCG
>LWDU01000696.1_pt1 | contig 11180 bp, 32 predicted proteins | sample 727161 | NCBI WGS metagenome assembly LWDU01 (sample SAMN04566230, study PRJNA314399) | hydrothermal vent metagenome | isolation source: deep sea hydrothermal plume seawater | place: Mexico: Gulf of California, Guaymas Basin | collected 2004-07-11 | reverse complement strand
CGACTTCGGCGATGGCGATGGCGGACAGCCCAAAGGTTGGGGCAGTGTGTCAAGCAAGATGCGCTCGTCAATTAAGAAATTCGGCAACTCAAACAAAGCAACCCTTGATCCAAAAAAAGTTCTTGCAACATTCATCAAAGCGAGTGTTGCGGCTGAACATAAAACATCAGTAACAAAAAGAAATAGACGATTACCAGGAAAGAAATTTGGTCGTCGTACAATGCACCGAGCAAACATCGCAATCAGCATTGACCAATCAGGATCGGTTAGTGATGAACTATTAGGAAAAGTATTCGATTGGCTTGGTGAACTAGCAAAGTTTTCAAGCTTCACAGTAATACCATTTGACCATGAGGTCTTCGAGGAAAAGGTTTATGTTTGGAAAAAAGGTGAGAAACGTGCAAGAGAACGTGTATTACATGGCGGAACATGTTTCAATGCTCCTACAAAATATGTCAATAAAAGAAAGTTTGATGGTCACATTGTTATTACTGACATGATGGCTCCGGCTCCTGTTCGTTCAAAGTGCCAACGAATGTGGATCACTGATAAATATGGCGCTAATCGCTCTTATGGTGGACATAAGCCAAAGGGTGAAAGGGTGTTGGTACTATAATGGAAGATGTCGCGGATATAAAAATAAAAAGAGCAAAAGCTTTAGGTATGGTTACAGCATCAATGGCTGTGATTCTACAGATCTATGACTTAGCCTTGAGTGCCGAGATAATTGCCACCGCAAAGGAAAAATATGGTGATCAACTGATCAACACTTTAATGAACGAACTAATATCATCGGGTTATGCTACAGATTTAAAAACATTACCAGAAGATATCTTACAACAACGTGCGATGCTTAATATGATTAAGCCTTTGCCCCTAACATGGATGAAGACAAGGAATTAAAAAAGATGAATGAAACCAACAACATGAATACAGAACCAACAATCACTGTGGACCTAGAGCCCGATGAAGTCAAGGTGATTGAAAGCTATAGCAATCATCGTGCGCTAACAATGCAACCTATGTTGCCAGCACAACCAAAGAAGCGCGGTCGCCCAGAGAAGGTAAGCAAGGAGATGTTTACGGAAGCATGGAACAAGTGTGACAGCCTGAAAGAAGTGTCTGAACTGTTGGGTGTGCCTGCGTTGTCCGCAAGTGTGAAGGCTTCCAACCTGCGGAAGACTGGACGCAATTTAAAAATGTATAAGCGAGGAGCGAAGCGCAAGACAGCTTGCAAAGCAAGCTAGATTGCAGGGTGCAACCGGGGTTGCGGGGGTGGCAGTAGTCGGGCCCGGCGAAAAGTGCGCTAGGTACGTTCACTATGCGCCTGGAAATTTTGGAGATATGAGAGCATGACAAAAGAACAATTCAAAAAACTCCAAGTCGGAGATCTTGTCGAATGGAACAATACAGTCACAACCGATCCAAACCAATTGGGCATCGTTGTCGGAGCCACCGAATTTAAAACAACAATGTGCGGAAACGGCACAACACAAGATACCAGTTGTTATCAAGTTAGGGTCAAATGGAATTCACATGAATACACAAGCGTCTATACAGAAAACGATGACGGAGCAATCGAACTAATCATCCTAATCGCGGAGGCAAAAAAATGAGCGAAAATATATTTGACAGATTTGACCTTGGCGACTTGGTAAAGCATACGAATTGGGGCGGCATAAAACACGGCAAGCGTAACGCTCTCATAACCTATGGCGTGGTGTCTGCAATAAGAACACACGAAACCCCAATCCTTCCAGAACGAAAAATAGAAGTTACAATTCAATACGCGAACAGTTATATGTCAAGGGTCCATTACAATAATCGCAATACAGGTGCCTTAACAAAACTAGAAATTGTAGCCAAAGGCAAAACCAATGACAGCCGAAAAAAATAAATCACTTCTAGACAAATTCGATCTTGGCGACCTAGTTGAGAGCGGACTTAAAACCTCGCCATTACACTATCCAGTATCGGGCTTGCGTAATGTCGCCGTTAAAATCAAATGGCTCAAGTATACAGGGGAAACCCGTGAAATGGAGTACGACTTGCACCAGAAACTTTATTGGCTCGAAAAAATTAAGATTATAGCCAAGGCACGTTCTGATTCGTAAGGGTTTCCACAGAAAAGATTAATAAATCGACATATTGTAGGGTTTATCAGACTTGGCAACCTCAAAACATCCGTGCTATATTATAGGTGAAGGTAAGGGATGAAAGAAAAAACAAAAGCAATTCTAATCGCGGTCATGATGGTTTTGGCAATCGGTTCGACGATAATGCTAATCGAAAACCCCAAACCAAGCAACCTCAGTGCGAGCATTACTCGCGAGATTAACAAAGTGGCTCAGTAAGCCAAGGAAAAAATAACATGCTAAACGAAAAAAAACAAAACGAAATTCGAGTTCTCGCAAAATACTTGCGCTTAGAGATCAGCAGCCTAGAAGATCTGGATTTTGTCGTCAAAGAATTATTCAAGGGTAGGGCTGAAGTTTTGCCGGACAATCAAGGTCAATTAAACATTTATACTGGACATACTTTTGGTATGCATACAAGCGATATTACTTGTATGGAAACCAAAGAATTTTTGGACTCTTAATCTTAACCCTTTAACCGGCTGAACAAGCCAAGGAATTAAACAATACAAGTTCTCAAATGAGAAAATGACAAACGAGGAAAAGATCTCGTTTACTCAAGAGGTCATTAATAATGGTCTGGTTTGGGATATGCACCAAAAGTATATTGCTCAAGCTTCTGAGTATTTGAATGGTGGTCAGTGCCATTATGCTTTTATGGAAAATATGGTCAATCCTGTTAAAAGCGAGGCTGTAAAATAATGTCTCAATTTTCAACAAAAAACAAAAGTTGTGTTTGGTTCTTCCTTGGACACGATCTAAGTTCGAACGATCCGAAACTTTTAGAATTGTTGAAAAAATATAAAGTCAAAGCCGACTTCCGCGTCTATCGCGGTCGTTCGGCTGTCTTTGTCAATAGCCCTTATCGAATTGGTTCAATTCGCAAACGATTATGGGGAGATCCTTGGGCAATCCATTCCGATTGGCAAGCAGAAAACGGCCGCTATCTTGCAAAGGAAAAAAAATAATGGAAGAATTTGCGTTTCCACCAAAATATAAAGTTGGCGATTTAGTCTGGTACGAAATGGGAGACTATGGTCCAACAACACTTGGAATTGTGGTGCGTGTGGAATCGTCGTCGATTAATAAATTGCCGATATTTTATATTCACATGCCTACTGGACGAGTTGGCGCAGCTTTTCAAAGCGAATTGGAGTTTGCGAATGCATGATCATAACAAAAAGTGGGATGCTGAAAGAATCCGCACTTATAAATGTGGGGCGCATCCCAAAAAAGGCGATTTAGTTATGCGCCGGTTTCCAAACGAAGGCAAGCCCTTTCTTGAAACGTGTCGTTATGGAATTGTTACCGGAAAACTTAAATTAGCGACGGGCTTGGTAATGCCCGTAATTTTATGGTGCGGTCACGAAAAACCAAAACGATGTATATCAAAGAATGTGGAATTGGTGGTAAGAAATGGAAATGATTAATGATATCAAAGTAGGCGATTTAGTTGCGAGAAAGTACCGTAGTCCGGATCGATGGTTGCCGAGTGGGGATGTAAAAGCGAAAGTCCATTTTATTGATGGGTCTGTGCGAGTTCTTAATCTTGCTCGATTGGTGAAGCTAAACAAATGAAATATAAATTCCGAAGAGGCGATTTAATTGAAATCCTTGATCCATATAATGAATTTGTCAGGCAAGACAATTATCCAAATATAGGCGACCTGGGGTTTATTGAAGGTGTTGATAACGGTGCGGGTGAAGGTGGCTGGTTCTTTGTTCGTATGTCAAATGGAGATAAAGAAACTTTACAAAAAGATTGGATGAAAAAAGTTAATGAAATATAAATTTCAAAAAGGCGATTTAGTCAAAAACAAAAAGTCTATAACTTGGCGTAATCAAGAAGCGATGGGTGTCATTATAGAAGACGTAGGTATGTTTAGTGGTCGGCAACTTGTTCGAATAAAGTGGATTAAGTCAAACTCGCCTAAAGAAACGAAAAACTTGCGGAAGCATTATTATGCCAAGAGTCTTGAATTAGTTGCGAGTGTGTCCAAGTGAAAAAATTTCCGTCAAGCTTTGTTATCGGTGAATTGGTTGAGGTTATTGAATCTCTGGATGGTCCTATTGAGGGTCGGGATATACTTGCGGGAACTTTGGGTATTATCCTCAAGCAACATGCAATTTCAGACGACTATTATTTTGTGCATTTACCTAATGGAGAAAATCAAATTATGTCTTATAAATGGATAAGGAAGGTGTCATAATGAATCCTGAAGAATTTAGTATTGGTGATCTTGTAGAGGATGTTCATCATCGGGGTTCGCAAGGTATCTTCACGGGTTGGGGCTATAATGGATTTGAGCAAGTTTGTGGTGGAGTGGAAACAAAGATCGCAATTGTCACTTGGCTCAACCATGAAGAATGTGAAGGATATACTGGTTCAAGCTGGCGCATCTGGACCACGGAATTAAATTTGCTTGCGAAAGGAAAACAAAATGTTTAATGTTGGTGATTTAATAAAAATTATTTATGGTGACATGGAAGGAGATTTAGGTATTATTATTAAACAAGGCAAACTTCCCGCAGACCGTGAACTAGGAATTACTGACAAGGAATGGCTTGTGCATTTAATGGACGGTCGAGAAATTTGGCTTTGGAGACAGTGGATAGAAAATGTTTAATGTTGGAGATTTAGTTTCTCAAAAAAGAGCAGAGATTTCGTTCGGTCTTGGAATTGTTGTAGGAATATCTGATCGCACTGCGGGACCGGACAACCCGAAGGTGTTTGCGTATCAAATTCATTTTGCTAAAGGCAAAAAACACGGCTATAACGATTCAATTTCCAAACGATGGTTTTTGGAACAAGACATACAATTAGTTGTTGAGGCAAAAACAAATGTATAAATTTAAGATTGGAGATCTTGTTAAGGGTAATAATTACGTCGCCCCGTTTGGAGTTGCGGCTTTTAGTGGATATGGCATTGTTATGAAAACTCTTAGTGGAGGTTCCCACCGAAAAAATCAAAGTGTTTTTGTTCATTGGCAAGATCATCCTATAGATACTTGGGTGGTCGCACCAAAATTAATAATAGTTGCGGAGGCAAAAAATGAAAAAACAATTTAATGTTGGCGATTTGGTTGAGGGTGGTTTTGGTATATTGCATCACGATTATGGTTTTGGAATCATAATCCAAAAAAAACGCTTTGCCCCCCAAGTATATGCTTATCAAATTCATTGGTCCAATCATTATCCAACATGGGAACCAGTAAAACAATTAACATTGGTGGCAAAAAATGAGCTATAATAATGATATTTATAAATTGGGTGTTGGCGATCTTGTGGAGCGTATTACCTGGGATGCTCACGCAAAAAAACTGGGTGTGGTGGTGGGGATTGGTGAAGAAGTGCCAAGCCCCGGCCCTGGTGGACTTATGATAAAAGTGTGTTGGGCAGATAATTATGGTACGTTCTGGGCTCAACCCAGTAAACTTAAATTAATAGTAAAGGCAAAGAAAAATGTTTAAGAAAAACGAAATAGCAAAAGTGCGTAGGGGGTTGCATAATCGCCCCTGCCGTGTTAGAATTGTGGATGTGGTTGGCGATGATGCGATGGTTGAACTAAGTAATGGTTCTGTATCTATTGTGGATGTTCGTGAATTGCTTCCTATCCTTGAGGGGAACAGGAAAAATTCTCGACGCAGTGTAAGGAAGTGAAAAGAAATGGATTGTTTAGATTTTAATATTGGCGACTTGGTAACGGTAAGAAAAACGAGGGAACTTGGTATCATCGTGAAGCTTGGCAGAGACTATCCCGACAACGGTCGCTATCGTTCGCAATTCGCAGATATTAAATGGTATGATATTGAAAAGCCTTGTCGGATTTATAAATGTTATGGAAACTGGGATGTAGTAGAGGTGGTGGTCCGTGCGAAGACATAAAAGAAAAATATGGGACAGCGGTCAAGATGCTAATGCTTTTTATAAACGAAAAGCGGGCCCACACGATCATAAATTAACAAAGCGCAACAAGACGCGACAAAAGATTAGAAAGATTAAAAAAATCTTGGAAGAATATTGATGTTTTTTGAAAAGGGCGATCTTGTTTGTGAAAAAAAACACCCTAATAGACGAGGGTATATTTGCGAAGTCTTAACGGGTAAAAACAGTGATCGTGACTATCTCGAAGTACGGTGGCTAAACTTTCCGTGGGGCAACCCACATACGCGGACGCTTGAGTTTCCACAACATATGACCATACTTGCGAAAGGAAATAAAAATGAGAAATGAATTTGAAATTGGAGATTTGGTCAGCCACACAGCAAGAGCATATACAGGCGTTATTGTCGAAATAATATACCAAGAGCATTTGTCCTACAAGAGAGCACCAATGTATAAAGTTGCTTGGGAACATGGCGAGTGGATGTATGAAGTGGAAGAACAATTGAAAATAGAAGCTAGGGCAAAGTGTGTATAATGGAATTCGATAAAGGCGATTTGGTAAAGTCCAATCTGAGCAAGGCGGTCTTTAATGAAAAAGATTATTATGGAATTATTCTCGATGTTTATAAAGATGCTCCTCGTAAATATCCCCTTCTATCAAACAAGTATAAAATAAAATGGTGCGGCGGCGGAACCTCGTGGATCTTCGAGCACTCCATTGATTTAGTTTCTCGGGGCAAGAAGTAGTTATATATATGAAAAGACTTTCATTATTCTCCGTAGGAGATCTTGTAAGACAGAAATCAATCTTGTCTAGTAAGGGTGGTGGCTATGGAATTATTATTGAAGTTATGCCTAATAACATTAAGTGCCTTTGGAATGATGAAGAAATAAGATGGTTACAATCCAGACAACTCTATCTTATAGCAAAAGGTCAAAGAGGCGACCAATCCTAAAACAGTTTTTTACTATCTATTTATTAATGTGACCCGAAAAGATACAATATATAATATTGGAGATCTAGTAACTTATCGTGAAGATTTACTTGGTGTGAAGGGTCACACGGGAATTGTTATTAATGTTTTTACTGATGGCGATGATATATGTTATATGATGGTAAGGTGGCATGACGGCGAAGTTTATCCTGAACTCGGGAAACATATTGTTTTGTTAGCAAGAGCAAAAAATGATAAATGATAAAGCAAGCACGGGTGATTTGGTAATGTTTCGAAAGCCAAACGTTCGATGGACCGATGCTGAAGATCCATATATATATGGGATGATTAAAGAAATAATACCGGCCGGTTGTGGTTGGAATAACGGGCGGCGATTAAAATATAATGTTCTTTCCTCCGAAGGAAGATTTTATCATGAAGTAAATCATGAAAAAATTATTATTCTGTCTAGAGTAAAAAAGGCTTGATCTTTTTATTCAGCTCTGATATAATTCTTATAATCAATAGGTGAGTGATCACCAAGGAAAAAAATATGCAAGAAGTTAAATCAAGTTTGGTCAAATCAATTGGCTATAATCCACTAACCGAACAACTGTCCGTTGTTCTTCACACTGCACCCACTACTGTTTTCAATTATGATGGCGTATCACGCGCAACGTTGAATAACTTTAAGAGTGCCGACTCCAAAGGTCAGTTTTTCAACTCCAAGATTCGCGGGCGTTTCCCCACGTCTAAATCTGTAATCTGACTCACAAAAAACTATAATGTTTTTGGGCATTCCTCTTTCGGGGAGTGCCTTTTTTTCTTTAAGAATAATAAAACTTATGCTATAGTTATTATACCATGAGTGAATCAAAGGAACTGGATACACTCTATGAAAAGTACCCTCAATTATTTCCTACAAATTGTATCCAATGCAATAATGGATGGTTTACAATTATTGATCACATGTGCCTCACAATACAAGCTTACGTGGACGGTGAAATGGGAGAAGAACTTAAATTCCCAGAATTTGTTTCTATACAAGAAAAATTTGGAGTCTTAGATATTTGCATAGACGACAGCGACAACATAATTGATCTTGTAAAAAAAAGCTGTGAAATTTTAAGCTATCATATGTGTGAATATTGTGGGGATGAAGGGGAACTATATTGTTCTTCGAAGTGGAGAAGCTGGAGCTATTGTAAAACTTTATGCTTAGACCACGCAATAGAACATTATTACTACAGACTGTATAGAGATACAGAATTTTCAAAAGGATAATAAATGACAAAGAATATTTTGTCCTATGACGCCAAATTATTTTTGGATGTTTTACAGGATAGATTTGAACCACAAATTAAAAAATTATTACTAAACCGACAAAATCGGAAAGGTAAAATACCAGCACGTATAATGGATGTAGAAAGCGAAGATCCACAATGGAAAGTGCTACCACCACCCAAAGACATTTTAGATAGACGAGTAGAAATCACAGGACCACCAGTTAGAAAAATGATCATCAATGCCCTAAACTCAGGGGCAAATGTTTTCATGGCTGACTTTGAAGATTCCAATTCTCCTACTTGGGAAAACTGTATAGATGGACAACAAAATCTTTATGATGCGGTAAGAAAAAAAATAGATTTTGTTGATCCCAAAACACAGAAGGAATATAAACTAAATAAAAAAGTCGCCACTCTGTTTGTTCGACCTCGTGGGCTACACCTAGTAGAAAAGAATTATGAGAATATTCCAGCAAGTCTTTTCGATTTTGGGTTGTATTTTTTTCACAACCATAAGCAACTTCTAAAAAACGGAACTCGTCCATATTTTTATTTACCCAAGATAGAACACTATGCAGAAGCAACGCTATGGAATGATGTTTTTTCTTTTGCAGAGAGAGCCTTTGATCTTCCCGTGGGAACGATAAGAGCCACCGTTCTTATAGAAACACTACCCGCAGCCTTTCAGATGGACAAAATTCTGTATGAACTCCGAGGGCATTCTGTAGGATTAAATTGTGGACGATGGGATTATATATTTAGCTTTATCAAATCTTTATCTCATTGGCGATGCTCCGTGCTTCCAGATCGTGATCAAGTAGGAATGACTCAGCACTTTATGCGCTCTTATACACAACTGCTAATACAGACTTGTCATAAACGCGGTGCTCACGCCATCGGGGGAATGGCTGCACAAATCCCTATCAAAAATGATTCTGAAGCAAACCGTGTTGCTATAGAAAAAGTTCGCGCCGATAAACTTCGAGAAGTCAAAGATGGTCATGATGGAACCTGGGTAGCCCATCCTGCTTTAGTGAATGTGGCCAAGGAGATTTTTGACGAACATTTAAAAACACCAAACCAAATTGATAAACAAATTTATTTAAATTATTTTATTGAGCCAGATGATCTCTTATGCACCCCAAAGGGTCAATGCACCGAGGTTGCCTTAAGGAAAAATATAGGTATTGCATTTCAATATATAAATTCTTGGATAAATGGTAATGGATGTGTCCCAATTGATAATCTTATGGAAGATGCTGCCACGGCAGAAATCTCAAGAGCACAAATTTGGCAGTGGCGAAAACATAAAATACATTTATCTAATGGGAAGCAAGTCACAAATAAATATCTTGGCTTGGTTATGGGCTCCGAAATAAAAAAATTTGAACACTACAAAAAGTTTGAAGAAACAAGTATAATTCTAAATAAGTTATGCTTTAGTGAGGAAATAATTGACTTTCTTACTTTAGAGTGTTACGATAATTTATGTGGATGATTGAGGGGATTACTTACCAATGACAAATAGATGGAATGGAATTGAGAAATCCTATAATAAAAAAGACGTGCTTGAGCTTAGAGGGAGCAAGAAAATTGAATATACCCTTGCTAAAGATGGAGCCGAAAAGTTATGGGACTTGCTAAACAAAAAAGATGCTGTGCGGGCTCTAGGTGCTCTTACAGGAAATCAAGCCGTTCAGCAGGTCAAGGCTGGCTTGAAAGCGATTTATCTTAGTGGCTGGCAAGTTGCGGCTGACGCAAACCTTGCTGGTGACATGTATCCTGATCAAAGTCTTTATCCGGCGAACAGTGTTCCACAAGTTGTTAAAAAAATTAATAAAGCTTTTCAGAGAGCCGACCAAATCGAAAGTGTTGAAGGAAATAATCAAATTGATTATTATGCACCAATCGTTGCGGACGCAGAAGCGGGGTTCGGTGGACCACTGAATGCGTATGAACTGATGAAGGGAATGATTGAGGCTGGCGCTGCGGGCGTACACTTCGAAGACCAATTGGCTTCTGAAAAGAAGTGCGGGCATATGGGTGGAAAAGTTCTTGTTCCTACGAGACAATTTATTCGTACCTTGACTGCGGCAAGATTGGCGGCTGATGTTTGTGATGTTCCAACAGTGTTGATTGCTCGCACCGATGCCAATAGCGCAAAGCTTATTACCTCTGATGTGGATGAGCGAGATCATAAATTTATGACTGGCGAACGAACACCGGAAGGGTTCTATAAGATCACGGGCGGCTTAGAGATGGGGATCGCTCGCGGTTTAGCTTATGCTCCTTATGCAGACTTGCTATGGCTTGAAACTTCAACACCATGTCTTGAGGAGGCAAAGAAATTTGCTGACGCGATTCATTCGAAATTTCCAGATAAATTATTAGCTTATAACTGTTCCCCATCTTTTAACTGGGAAAAGCATTTGGACAAATATACGATTGCTATGTTTCAAAACTCTTTAGAAAAAATGGGATACAAATTCCAGTTTGTAACTTTGGCTGGATTCCATTCATTAAATTATAGTATGTTTTCTTTGGCTAGGGATTATAAAGAATTAGGTATGACTGCTTATTCTGAATTGCAGCAAAAAGAATTTGATCAAGTTCATAATGGGTTTACTGCTGTAAAGCATCAACGAGAAGTCGGAACAGGCTATTTTGACAGGGTTTCCCAGGTTATTAGTGGTGGCGAGTCTTCAACTTTAGCATTAATAAACTCTACTGAAGAAGATCAATTCTAAATAAATTCTTTTTTCTTGACACCTTATAACCACTTCATTTATACTAGTAATATGAATTCGTGCTATAGCAAAGTCTTAAATAAGATTCTATTAGTTCCAGTTTTATTAATGTTTTCTTGTAATGAACCCTCGACCAGTTGTGTGGTGGACGCGCAGCTATGTCCTGCTTGTCCTGCTTGTCCTGCTTGTCC
>LWDU01041044.1_pt1 | contig 11182 bp, 11 predicted proteins | sample 727161 | NCBI WGS metagenome assembly LWDU01 (sample SAMN04566230, study PRJNA314399) | hydrothermal vent metagenome | isolation source: deep sea hydrothermal plume seawater | place: Mexico: Gulf of California, Guaymas Basin | collected 2004-07-11 | reverse complement strand
CAATAAAGCCATCTTCAGAATTAGAAACCACCTTAAACTTAAATTTATCAGGATTAGAATTATCAATTAGAGCACAGTCTAATTTGTTCTTGCTGACATCAATACCCATAATATTCTCCTTACTCCCCTTGTAAATACAGCCTTCTTTCCGCAGTGGAAAGGACTTTGATACCCTTCAGTACCCGAGAAATAGGAGCATGGACTATATCTGCGTCACAGGTTCTTAACCTCAGGACGGCCACAAGTTCTCATGTTCCTTGATATAGCTGATAGCTAATCAAATATATCAGACTGAGAAATACAAGGACGTACCTGGGGTAACTATTCGTTGCATAGTGGCTGGGTTTTGGGACATCACTTCTGTTTGGCAAATTCCCCTACACCTTCTGGGGACTATCAGCCCGTCCGGGGGATGACAGAGAATGTGAGGAGAACGGACTGGCCGTGATCTGTCAGATCTTTAATCAGCTAAATTGATAGTTTAGGGTAAAGTATAGCGATAGAATTGGGTGGCTTTATAGGTCCAGTAATTTTTTTAAAAAACTTTTGTTTTTATAGTTTTCGTGCACTTCAATATCTAAATGTTCAAGCAAATCAAGCATTGAAAGGGTGATGGGTGCATTTTTAGCATAGTCAAGTAACGGGATCCCGAGATTTGCTGCTGCTGAAACTCTTTCATAATCATTACTCGTTTTCACCAGGGTATTGCATGCCAGTGCAGTCTTGATGTCTTTTAAAGATAAACTGCTATTGGAATCAAAGCGATTCACTACGATGATAATATTTGGGTCTGGAATATTTAATTCGTCTTTTAATATGCTAACCAGTCGCTTGGCATCACGCATATGGGCTAATGTCTGTTGTACCACAATCATAATATAATCTGATTTGCTTAGGATGCTGACACTAAAAGGGTCTATTATACGAGGTAAGTCAATAAACACATTGTCATAATTGTTTAACGTAAGTTCTAGTAGTCCTGTTAAGTTTTCAACAGCAATTTCTCCTGGCAACACAATGTCATCATTGATGGCTGACAGTAGGCGTAATCCACTGTTATGTTTTGCAAAATATCCTTCAATAGCAACAGAGTCGAGCTCATTAATATCATTCATTGCTGTAGCAGCGGTGTGCTTGGGCTGCAGGTTAAGCAGTAAGGATTGTGTTCCAAACTGTAAATCCATATCAATTAATACGGTACTTGAACTGGATGTTACGGATGACATATGGGCAAGGTTACAAGCTAAAACACTAGCTCCTGAGCCGCCTTTGGCATTAATAATACTTGTCAAAACCCCTTTTGGTATATTCCTCGATTGTGTACAATCTGCAAACAGTTGTTTGAGGCAATACTTGATTTCATCCAGAGAGACGGGCTCAGAAAAGAAATCACGAGCACCCGCGTTCATAGCTAAGCGCATGAGTTGTTTGCCATCACCAGAAGCAATGATAATTAAAGGGGGCCGGATATTGGAGGCTAACGAGGAAAGGTATTCAAGGGTTGAAATACCACTTTCGTCCAGTAATAAGATTAGAATATCAGGAAACTCATCTTTTTTATACATTAAGGCTGGATTATCAATATTGACTCGCCGGCTGAGAATTTCTTTATTAACTAAAGCGGAAATACTTGCACAGTATTGTGTAAGTTTTTCAAGATCATTTCCAATAATATGAATTGAGATCGAGTCCTTGAACATTTTTAATTTATTTTTAAATTAAGCTTACATTAGTGGGCAAAAACAATGTCTGTGGGGCAATGGCTTTGTTGTAGTTTTCCGCCTAAGGTTCTCAGCAACCCCAGTACGCAGCGAATAGCAAGCCCCGGTACGTCCTGCGTGCACCTCAACTCCGTACAAAAGCTACTCCGTTAAGGCTACCTTACTGACTTGACGGCTATCGGTATAAAACCTTAGCCGCCCTCGCATATGTCGGATTGAAAAAATCTCCCTGACGCCTATAATCACGGACTAAAAATCATCACTTTGCTATCGCTCCGTTTCCCTGGTTTTCAGCGAGCGTTGTTGGAAAACAGGTGTGTAAAAAGGAGTTTAAAAGGGATAAGGAGTGTGGCTAAGGAGAAGGGTGGACTTATCCGCTGATAGGTCCAATACATACTCGCACAAACTCTATCGCATTAACTACTGATTTAGTGGAATTAGTTAAGTTAATGTTACGCAAGTAGTAACTGTAATACGTTTGTGCTGGCCCCCTGTTTGTTGGGTAAAGATCTAATGCTTGCCGAGTTAAACAACACTGTTTTTTAATTCTATCCAAATTAGAAGGGGAATACAACAGGGGCATAATTTTGCATAAAATTTTTTGTTGCAACGTAGTCTTTTGCAGCAATAATCTCTTCGTGAGGATTACCTTGTCAGTCATGTAATAGGTCAAAAATAGCGGGTAACTTTCTAGGTTGCCTTATTTAGACTGTTATACGGCAATGTTGAATTCGATTATTTCCAGAACTATAGCTATTTATAGTGGGAGAAGTTATGGAAAATTCTACTAAAACAGCCTCCGCTGTCAGCCCCGGAGGGGGGGTAGTCTCCAGAAGGCGCAGGGAAATTTGCCAATCTGAAGTGTGCGAGTAGCACGCGAGGGAGGCTAAAGTTTTATCCCGACTAGCCGTCAAGCCATTTGAGGGAGCCTTGACTATGCGGTTTTTTGGGCATGGTCGAGGCGTACATAGGGCGCGCCTATTGTTTAAGGCTAGTAGAAGTTTCGACAGCTTGAGATTCTGTAAGTGTGCTAAAACTTTGGCGATAAGCCTTGATTGTTGCTCCGCCAGCTTCTCCATCCATGTGTTTAGGTGGGGCTAGTGGCGGGTTCTGGGCAGCCTGTGGATTTAAGATTTGTGCCTGCAGCATATGCTTCATTGCTTTTCCAAAATTATTATCTACCTGGGTTGGCCTGTGATTAGCGTTGCCACAAGCCGTTAATAATAGTAATAAAAGAGGGGGGAACATGCAGTAGTTGAGGTGTTTCATTATAAACTCTTATCATTGATTTGGTGGCCAAACTGGCCGTTAATGCCCCCATCTTCTGGGATTTCTGGTTTGGTTTTACGAGCTTCCATACGGCCTAATACATAAAAATCAAAATCATCCGGATGAACATAACTATCGGTCGGTAAGCGAATTTGATCTTGAGGAATGGGACGTGCAAGGTGAGGCGTTACCAGAATAATGAGTTCTTTTTGTTCTCGTTTGGCAGTGCGGTTTCTGAAAAATGTACCAATCAGCGGTAAATCAGCCAGGCCGGGTGTCTGAGACTGACTGTTCTCTTTCTCATCACTTAGCAGACCGGCAATCGACATGGTTTGCCCGTCAGCAAGTTCAATGCTGGTTTGCGCTTCACGTAAATCAAGGCTGGGTGTGTTACCTGCTCCACCTGTAACCAGGTTGGCTTTATTGGTTAAAGTGCTGACAGAAACAAAGGTGTTTAAATTAATTCTATTAGCATCCAATACCACCGGAGTGAATTCGATGCCTATGCCAAATTTTTTAAACTCAACATCACAATTACCCAGCTCACAATTTGTCGCATACGGGAACTCGCCGCCTGACAGAAAAGAGGCTTTTTTACCACTTAATGTGGTTAAGTTGGGTTCTGCTAGAATGGTTACGAGATCAGTGTCTTTGGAAAAATCCAGTGTCCATTCAAAGATAGTTTCACCTAAGACATAGGAGCCTGTAAACAAACCAGCTCCCTTTGATAGGGCTCGCCAAACCATATCGCCATCTACTAATGAATTACCAGACTCATCACCTGACGGATTATCGGTTGTGTTTGCTGCTGAGGTATTGATTTCTAGCGTTCTCCCTATTGATCGGCTGACTTCTGCAATGGTGACTTCCAGCATCACTTGTTGACCACCACCGACATGCATCATATTGATCACGCCTGTGTTTTTCTGGCCGTCACTACCTGTATCATTTGACTGTATAACATAGCCTTGTGCCAGTTTCATGGCGACATCCATTTTGACTATATTGGATACTTCACCACTTAATACGATGTTTTTTTGTGCAGTATGAACCTGAATCTGTTCATTGGGCAGTAATTCGTAGATTTTTTGTTTTAATGATTCCAGATTGTGTACTACTTCCACATTTAAAACCAGATCTACACGTTTATGATTATCCCAGATAATGGCATTCGTGATGCCCAGTGATTTTCCGCGAAGCAGTATTTGTTTGGGTGGGAAGAGTAAAATATCTGCAATATTGTCTTCGCCTTTTACAATTTTACCGATGCTATTATCCAGATTAATCAGTAGCGACTTGTTTAAAGGAACTTGATAAGTAATATGTTTAATTTGAGAGCTTGTAATGTCTGCAAGACTTAGTTGGCTTAAGCCGAATAAAAAAATAAGAAGGACAATGGGCTTAGGATTATTGTTTTCCATGGTTTTTGTTCATTTCAAGTTGAATGAAGAGGTTAGTGATTCCGAATAATAGTCAGTGTCAGCAGACTTTAGCTTTACATTTTTTTACTGTGTTACTGTTCCAGTGGAGGATGGTGATTGATGGATCGATGACAGCATGTCTGATTTTTTTTATGCTGGGTTTTGTTGGTTTTTTGGTTTCAATCAAAGTCATGTCATCTAATGGGTTACGCAGGGTGAATTGTAAAGAACCGCTTTTCATGGCTTTAACCAGTTGCTCTGACTGGCGGGGTGTTACCTCAAGAGTCAGTGCTCGAACGACTGATGGTTTCTCTTGGTCCGTAGAGGCAGCCTGATCAATGGCCAGCACTTTGATATTATGGAGTAAGGTATAAGTGTTTTGTCCTTTCTGGGTGGATTTAGCATGAATGATATCTACTTTATTGCCGGGTAAGATGAATCCTGCGACACCAACCACATCATCAACTCTGACACTCATGGCTCTCATGCCTTCAGTAATTAGCGCGGAAAGGGTGCTACCTCCCAGGTGTTCGCTGATTTGGGGTTTGAGCAGTATTTCGTTGGAGATAAAGGACCGTTGGCTTACTTTTCCGATGACAGGGAGTATTTCCGTAAAAGCTTCTTCAGGAACGCTGTGATTAGGCCATTCCAGTAATTTGATATGGACTGCCTCAATCCGAGTTCCTAAGGGAATCTGGGTGGCAGCCACGACAACGGCCACGGTATTATTATTGCCATTTTTCATATTCGTTTGTGATTCTATCCATTGATTTGCTATCCATGCTGCACTGCCTGCGAAAACGAAAGCTAACATCATTAAAAAACTTTTGTTCATTTGTCGACTCTTGCATTTGTTATGTTAATAAAATATGTTTCCCAAGCTTGAATAAGTCTCTCCGAAGTTGCAAGTCTGGGGGCACCGTCATATAGACATTGATTTTAGATTAAACTTAGTAAACATCTTGGCTGGTATGGTAATAAGGGGCGGTTTTCTCGTTTATATCTTAAGGAAATCGCATCTAGCTGGCTTCTGCTCCACGCTATTACAAGTTCTTTAGCATATAAAGCCCAGGTCGCCAGGTACTCTTGTTCAGTAATCGCGTGAGTCGTTTATAAATAAAGGGTTTTCCAGTGCCAGGAAGTCCGTAGATTATTATGGCTCGGCTGGAATTTATGGCGTGTCCTAAGTGTTGAGAGCTAACTATGGTGTCATTAAATGCTGTGTGCACAGCATGACACGTAATGGGGCAATTTTTGACAGATTGGGCGTTAACAACTCGCCTATACTGCTCTATGGGGAAGGGCACAGGGCCAGTGTAACCACTTTTGGCTAAAAGAGCGAAAGCTTCGTTTCTGCCTTTGTTTGTTAAGCTGTAACGGGTGCCTTTACTAGCCTGCGTTGCAGCCAGAATTTCTAATTTATTGGCTTTTCTTAAAGTCCCTAAAACCGTTTCCAGTATGGTGTCTGATAATGCGATTGTTGCTGAAAGCTGGTGCAGGTCTGCTACACCGCTGACATGCAAATGTTTACAGGCTAGGTTGGCTATAGATTTGTGGGTAAGACCGGCTTCGTTGATGTTTCTGGGCTTTGGGACGAAGGGATGTCGTTCGGTTTCTGCAACTTCAAGAATATTAAACCCCATGGCTTTTATTGAACAGGATGCTAAAAAAGAGTTAAAGCCTAATTTTTAATTAGGCTTATTGTTACAGACAGGTAACAATAAAGGTTTCAGGCTTTTGGGTAGGCGTCTCGTCACCCGCGCCTCCTGATAGATCTTGGGGTTCTCCTTATAATAAAACCAGCGCGCCATTACGTTGGGACGTCCTTACCCGAAAACCCAGTCACTACGCAACGAATAGTAAGCTCCGTTAAGACTACCTCACTGACTTGATGGCTATCGGTATAAAATTTTAGCCGACCTCGCATACGTCGGACTGGCAAATTTCCCTGACACCTACCCCGGACTAAAAATCATCACTCCGCTGTCGCTTCCAGGCACACTGAAGTCAGTTCTCATATGCTCAAGAACCGCATAATTAAGCGTTACACTAATGGCTTGCCGGCTAAGCGTGATGAAATTCTAGCCTCTATCGCGTGTTAATACCCATAGCGGCTGACAGTAACAGTGGGAAAGTGATTCAATTTTCCACTCTGGGCTTAATGAGTCACTCGTGGTGTTAGAGATGAGGGGCTCATAAGGGGAGGTAAATAGGGAGGGGCTACCCATTAGCGGTATTGACTGCGGCATTGACTGAGGTGTAAGAGGTCGTCATAGTGGTACCAAGAGTTGTAAGTATTGTAATTGACACTACAGAAACGAGAGCGAGCAAAAGGGCATATTCGACCATTGAGGCACCTTTCTGGTTTTTTCTTTTTAAAATGTTCATTTTATTCCTCTTAACTATGTTTTGACGTAGGGTATGGCTTACCTCATCATAGGGTAAAAAAATCAAAGGCTAGACTCATGCGAAGGCATAATCGTTCTCCATAATAATTAAGTGTAGAACAGAATTGTTTTTTTGCAAATGCTGTCAGCCTGGACGGGGAGATTGTCTCCAGAAGGCGTAGGGTAATTTGCCAATTCGAAGTGTGCAGTAGCACGCGAGGGAGCTAAAATTTTATCCCGACTAAGCCGTCAATCCATTTGAGGGAGTCTTGAGTCTGCGGTTCTTGGGCATGATCGAGGTGTACGCGGGTGCGCCTAAAGGATAGTTAAGGTTTTTCTTAAAAACAGCATTGCATTGTTGCAGGGGGGGTAAGAGTTTTGATGAATAGTCCCGACTGCCGTTACTTAAAAGCTGATTGTAATGCTGCATTGCCAAAGAGGTTATTTACAGTTTGACCCATTGAGGTAAGAAGAGTAAGTACTATTATAGAGATGAGGATGGCCACAAGAGCATATTCAAGGTGCACGCTACCTTGCTGGTTTTTTGCTTTGACTATATGCATTTTATGCCCTCTTCTTTAGTTAACATTTGAGGCGCGCCATGGGCTCGCCTCAAGAAGGGTTTTGGGACTCCATGCCACAAAAGTTGATTCATCTCGTACGGAATCAATAGGGCCACGGTTGCCCTGCATCCACCGAGGACTTTGCACAAGACCCGCCTTGTTAAGGCTCCCTCAAATGGCTTGAGGGCTAGTCGGGATAAAATTTTAGCCTTCCTTGTACACTTTGGATCAGCAAATTTCCCGGCGCTGACAGCGAAGGATAAGCTGTCGTTACTCCTAATTCAACGAGGTAGATTAATAAAAACATTAGATTCTTGGCGAACAGGTAAGGGTGTGCATTAAGTTTAGCGAATGCAACTAATAAAGCAATTTTTGGTTTGGTTTTTGTTTTTAGACGCACTGTGTTTTTGATGGAAAGGGTTATAGAATCTGATGCTGGTAGCGTCTAAACCATGATTGATTTTTTGCTAAAAAATAATTTACAACGTAAGTCATTTTAAAGAACCTTACAAAATAGCTTATATTTTGTAAGGTTTTCTCTGGTTTTTGAGAGGCTTGGTGAATAGCCTAGAAGATGTTTTGTTAATAAAGATGGTTTTTATAGACTTTTGCCGCTGTCAGCCCCGGACGGGTTGATAGTCTCCAGGAGGCGCAGGGAAATTTGCCAATCTGAAGTGTGCGAGTAGCACGCGAGGGAGGCTAAAATTTTATCCCGACTAGCCCTCAAGCCATTTGTGGGAGCCTTGACTATGCGGTTTTTGGGCATGGTCGAGGCGTACGCAGGGCGCGCCTATCTGCTGCCTATGAAATTTTTAAAGTTTTAATGGGTTAAATAACCTTCATACGCTGAAAACCAGGGTAATGGAGTCAAAGCGAAGTGATGATTTTTAGTTCGTGGTAGGCGGCAGGGCAATTCGCCAATCCGAAGTGCGCTAGCAGTGCGTGAGGGAGGCATGAATTGCGTTCCGAATAGCCATTAAGTCATGTGTGGTAGCTTTAACGGAGCAGGGTTTTTTTGCAAAGTTGCGGTGGATTCGGGACGTACCAGGGCACATATGAGGCGCGTGGTGTCGCGCCTAAGTATTAAATTAGCAAATTGAGGAAAATTAAAATTTATTTTTTAAATGACTTGGTTACCTTTATCTCTTGGGTCAATGAGTTCAGGTTACTTTATTTGTTAGAGTTTTTAGGCGAGCCCATGACGTGCCTTATACTCCTCTGTATTTGTTTGATGAAAATAAGGAGCCAATAAGTAATAGTCAGTTTACAAGGGGAATTACTGCTACAACATTTAATGGTACGAGCTACGATGTGCAACATCTTTCTGATGATAACTTTTTTGGGACTGCAGACCTTGCCATGATTCCAAAGTAGTCTGTTGCACCGAGTGATTTTTGATGATTTTTTCGGCTTTATGAGTCTGGTCTAACGCGGCGTTTTCGCTGGACAGGAGCGTTGTGTTGTGGCCTTTATACCGTCGAAAAAAACTATGGTTTCTGATTAAATGGATCAATAGCGTATTATTCTGTCAGCACAAGGAGTGACACACCAAAAGGAAAGGATATTGTTGGGATGATTTTGCTTTCTAAAGCAAACGTTGTTTCCAGAACTTTGTTGATTAGTTGGTTGGGTATGCCGACATTTGCTTTATTAGTGGTAAGCCAGGGGAAAAACATTTTTCTTGCGACTAAAATTGCAGGAAATAATAAGCTATTAAAATATGAGAAATACTTTATCTTCATACCGTTTTTTTTAAGGACTTTGTTGAGTTTATTAAAGGTATAACGTCTCTTGTGATGATGTTCATCGTCATGCTGACTCCATAAAAATTGATAGGCAGGAACTGTTATTATTAGGTTACCATGCGGATTGAGTAATGACTTGAGTCTGGCAATTGCTGCCACATCATCTTCTATGTGTTCCAGTACATCGAACAGGCAAATCAAATCAAATTGTTCGGTAAAGGGAAGTTTATCAGGTAATTTTCCTGTCTTAACTTCACAAATATTTTTTTTGTTGGCGTATTCACGAGCAGCTGGGTCAATCTCGGTAGCGTAGACATTGCCGAATTTTGATAGCATGTTTAGGTTACCACCTGTACAGCAGCCTATTTCCAGTATTTTCAACGAGGTTTTTTTTGCTAAGAATTGGTTAAGTACTTTTTTAATAATTTTTCTTCTTGCAACGAACCACCAATGATGCTGCTCTAGTTGATGCATTTTTTTATAGATTTCTTGTTCCATGGCTGTCTAGTCCTGGTTAAGATATTTTTTCTGAATGATATACACGGGTCTTTGTTTTGATTCGAGATAAATCCTGCCTATATATTCACCTAAGACCCCAATTCCGATGAGTTGTAGGCCTCCAAGAAAGAGTATGGTCACGATCAGTGAAGCATAGCCGGGCAGGTCTATACCTAAATAGAATGTTCTAATAATGATAAAACTGGCATAACAAAAGGCACTGGAGGATATTATGAGTCCTAGGTAAGTCCATATTTTTAAAGGAACGGTGCTGAAACTGGTAATACCTTCCAGTGCTAAACTCCAGAGAGATGAAAATACAAATTTAGTATGACCGGATGTCCGTGGCTTACGTGTGAAGGTAATAGTTGTACTGTTAAAACCGACCCAATTAAAGATACCTTTCATAAAGCGTTGTCTTTCTGGAAGTTTTTTCAAGGCTTCTGCAACTTGGCGATCTAGTAAGCGATAATCACCCACATCTTCGGGGATTGGGGGGGAAGAAATTGCATTGTGTACTTTGTAAAACCATTTTGCCGTGTTTTTTTTTATCCAGCCGTCTGAAGAGCGGTCATTGCGTTTTGCTAAAACAATATCGTAACCTTCTCGCCATTTCAGGATCATTTCTTTGATTAATTCGGGGGGGTCCTGAAGGTCGGTGTCTATTGGAATGAGGGCATTGCCTTGTGCTTGGTCTATACCTGCTGTTATAGCAGCCTCTTTGCCAAAGTTTCTTGAAAAGTCGATAATCTGGATGTGTATCTGTGGTGTAGATAGTATCTGTTGTTGCAGTAATTTGTCTAGAGTCTGATCACTACTGCCATCATTGATGCAGAGAATCTCAAATTTTTCATTAATGCTTGTTAATACACTGAGCAGTTCTTTGAAAAAAACGGGTATGCTGTCTTCTTCATTATAAAACGGACAAATGATACTAATCATGGCTTATTTACCTTCCAGGTAAAGAGTGATGAGAGGGTATAGTTAAAAGATGAAGCGGATACCCCACCCGCAAACCCTGCTATTACCCAGTGCAGCTGTGTGAAATAAATGAATTGTGCGAATGAGATGCTGATGAGTGCTGCTATGCTGCAGACTACATAAAAGTTTAGTGGTCCTGATATTATTTTTTTACCTTTATGGCGACTGGTTTTGAATGTGATTTGATTGTTTATAAAGTAGTTACTCGTCATAGTAGTGTATGTGGCGACAGTTTGCGAAGTTATAAACGGAGTATTTGGTATTTGGTAGCCGATAGCAAGCGTTGTCAGATGAGATATGGTTCCCGTTAAGCCGACTAAGATATATGCTAGGAATTGTTCTGGGGGTAATTTGGTGGGTTTTGTATGCCAGGGGGCTTCTGTCCAGTTATGCAAAGTGTAACTCCAAGGGTATGATTTGTATGAGGCTTGTTGTTTTATTTTTGAAGTGAGTAGGAACGAAAAATTCAACCTTAATTGAGTGGGGTTAGATATTGCGTAGTGCATTCGCTGAAAATCAGGGAAATGGAGATAATTGGACACCCGCCACTCTCATTTAAGAGTGGCGTAAACTAATCGTTCACCACAACAAAAAGTT
>LWDU01035521.1_pt1 | contig 11185 bp, 9 predicted proteins | sample 727161 | NCBI WGS metagenome assembly LWDU01 (sample SAMN04566230, study PRJNA314399) | hydrothermal vent metagenome | isolation source: deep sea hydrothermal plume seawater | place: Mexico: Gulf of California, Guaymas Basin | collected 2004-07-11 | reverse complement strand
AATGCATTGGAAAATAAAGTTGCAAATTAGAGCCATGTAAATGGGATTCTTAAAATGAACAAACTACTGTATTTTTACTCCGACCCCTTTTTCACCTTTTTCAGTCTCTGAGCCGAAATACATGCAGCGCATTGCCGGATCGAGGGTAATTAATCTCTGGCGCGAGTGACGCCGGACCCAATCGCGGACTACCGCCGCCGAGTCCAGTCGACACCGCTATATACTGTGTGCCGTCTATTTGAAACGAGACTGGAAAGCCCTGCACCGAAGTGCCTAGTCTGGTTCGCCACAATTCTTCTCCGGTCTTCACGTCGACGGCGCGAAAGCGGCGGTCGAGATCGCCGACGAAGGCGACGCCACCCGCGGTTGAGAGTACACCGGTCAGGAAGGACGCGCGTTGTTCAAAGCTCCAGACTTCTTCCATTGTCTCCACGTCAAACGCGGCGAGTTTTCCCAGGTTGCCATTGGTACCCGGCATCTCCAGAAACGGTCGCGAGCGAATGCCGACTCCGCCCGAACCTTCTACCAGTGAGATCTCTGCACCGGTCATCTGCATACAGGTCTGGGCCAGAGGGATAATCAGGATTCCTTCACCCGGGTGATAGCTCATGGGGTGCCAGTTCTTGCCGCCGGCAGTGCTGGGACAGGACGATATTGCTTCGTTGATTCCGGCATTGCGAATGTCAGCGCGATAAGTGACGGCACCGGTATTCGGGTCGATGTTCTCAAACACGTCTTGATAGATCGTTTCCTTGAAATCGAGAAACTCGCCGGTTGCGCGGTCGAGCTTCCACAAGATGCCGTGCTTGCCGATGCTGAACACCACGGAACGCCCGCCGACATCCACCAATACTCTCTCGTACACCTCATCGAGATCGAGGGTTTCACCGGGAACATGCTGGAAGTGCCACGCTAGCGAGCCATCTTCTGGGCGAAGCGCCAGGGTGGAATTGGTATAGAGTGCTGCATCCTCTACTGTCATGCCGCGACTCGCCGCCACCCACGGTTTCGGCTGTGCCACGCCGTAGTAGACCAGATCCAGCTCCGGATCGTAGCTGCCGGTAATCCAGGTATCGCCGCCGCCGCGAATCTCATTGGGCAGGTTAGCCCAGGTGTCGCCGCCGGGTTCGTCAGACTGCGCAACCGTGTTGAAGGTCCAGAGTGACTGACCTGTGTCAGCATCAATACCACTGATGTAACAGCCCACCGGGCTGAAGCGCTCACAACCATTGAGCCCTTGTACGATCGTGCCGCGAACTATAACCGGACCGCTAGTGCTCTGATGACCCTGGGTGATGTCACCAAATCGCATGGTCCACTGCAACTCACCGGTGGCAGCGTCAAGGGCAACCATCCGCGTATCGGAAGTAGCAAAAAAGATCTTGTCTTCGTAAATGGCAAGATTGCGACTCATGCCAGAATAGCCCTGGGACTCAATGCCGAATTCATGCTCCCAGATCAGATCGCCGGTGCGAGCATCCAGTGCCTGCACTATATTGCCGTAATTGGTCAGATAGATGATGCCGTTATGCACCAGCGGTGACGGCGCATTCCATCCGCCTTCAGTCATGGACCAGGTCCAGGCAAGCTCGAGATCCTGTACGTTATCCCGGTTAATCGCATCAAGGGAACTGTAGCTCCAGGCCTGATAGTTGCCCCGGATCATCAGCCAATCATCAGGAGACGGAGACCGCAGCATTGCATCGGTGACCGGGGTGAAATTCGGTACCGTGCCGGAAATCCTGAGCCCAGCCGGCGCATTTTGTGATTGTCCCTGTGGTGGTCGAAGCTGTGCTCTTTCCTCAGGGTCACGGGCCGTGCTTGCTGTCGCTCGCCTTGCTATCAATGTATCAATCGAAGTCGCCGCTTCAGTGCTAAGTTCAACGCCGCTGGCGCTAACGCCATTGGCCCCGAGCAGGTATGCCACGATGTCGACATAGGCCTGATCACTGAGTCTCCCCGGTTGGTCAATGGGCATCGACGCCTTGATGCGGTCGAACAGCTCAGCCGGACTCAGCTCAGCCCAATTGTTGAGGAAATTTGGCCCGGCTAATTGTGGCGCCTCAAAGCTGCCCTGAAAATCGGAGCGGTGACAGGCCGCGCATTCGCGCTCGTAAACTTCGCCGCCGCGTGATGCCTGGTCTGCAGTGAAGCCGTCAGACTGGTTTGGTTCCTGGGCAGTCAGGGTTGTTGTCATCATGCTTGTCAGGATGATGGTGATGGCGGCGAAGAGTGTGGCTTTTACTTGCGGGCGTTGTGGGCTTTTGCATTGGTTCATCTGTGGTCTCACTAAAAAAGGGGTCAGAATAAAAGTACAGCAATTTTTAGTGTTAGGGAATTTTTCAGCGTAGAGCAAAGATAGCTGCGGCTCACACGGTGCATGGCAGAGAGAACTAAAGTAGACTAATTACCAACATCAGAACCCTGATAATCCTGTCGCGGGTTTTATGTAATTAAAAATAAAAATGTCTAGGAGACTTAGTATGTTATTCATGATCAATTTTTCGATTGAAGCAAGCAATGTTAGAGAAGCCAATGAACGCTTCAGTGGCGGTGAAGAAAATTTCTTTGGCTGTGAGCTTATAGGAAGATGGCATGCGCCCGGAAATATCGGGGTGTTGATACTGGAGGCTAACGATGTTGTGTCGATCAATAAGTATATGAGGCAGTGGGATGACCTTGTCGACGTTAGTGTAACCCCAGTGATGGATGATGACGGCGCTCTAAGATCTTTACAGGATTAACGCTGCATGATGGACATGGGGTTACGTGCAAATAGAGGCCACCACCATCAGCTAGCTTGTATGGTTTCCTTTCTATTCACCAAAACCTAAGGAACTTTGTCACTGATTTAATTGGTGGGCCCACGAGGACTCGAACCTCGGACCGACGGATTATGAGTCCCTCGCTGACTGATTATCACAACTCTTCACAACAGCCTGCGTTCTCTAAGTTATTGTATCACGTAGCTTTGTTGGTTGTAGTTGTTAGTCCTGGATTGTAGTTAGTTGTCGCGCAGTGGTCCAAATTTGGTCCAAGAGATAGACCCTCCTGTTTATATAGACTGCCCAATCAGCACACCCACCCCCGGGGCACCACCCCACTTGTCCAAGTAGGTTCCATCGCACCCCTATACATACTATATTGGACGAACGGTTAGTTAGTTCTTAGGATTATTATTTTTTTATGAAGGGTTATGTTAATGCAAGTGGGGGTTAAGGGATCGTGCAGAGGCTATTATGAAAGGTAAATCGATTTCATTCCTGATTATGCTGTTAGTCCTACAAAATTGCGCGACGATTACCCGAGGACGAACTCAAGCCTTTACTGTAACTAGTGAGCCATCTCAAGCAAATGTGGTATTTTCAAATGGGCTCGGTTGTTTAACTCCTTGCACTTTGACGTTACCTAGAAGGCCTGGCTTTGTTGTGTCTGTTTCTAAGGAAGGTTATAAAATGGTCACAACGAGTATCGTGTCACAGATTGCGAATGCGGGTGGAGCCGCTTTGGCTGGTAATTTGGTCTTGGGAGGGATAATCGGCGCTGGTGTTGATTCTGGTACAGGCGCGATGAATGAGTTGGTTCCGAATCCGCTACACTTGGTTTTAGAAGAAGAATAAAAATGTACACTGAAAAAATTGATTAACGTACGATCGGATGATTTATGAAAAATAATGTTTTGGCAATTTGGATTATGTTTTTAATGTCGTGTGCATCCAGCACTCCACAAATGATCATTGATCCTGCTTCAGTTTCAGACGCGAGCAAACTACCGATAGATCAATCGGAGTGCACTGCTATTGCGCAACAGTATGATCTGACTGGTGAGATTGTCGCGAAAGGTATCGGAGGAGGGGCCATTGGCGCAGTGGCTGTCGCTGGGATTGCTACCGCTATTTCAGGAGGGCTTTTCGCTCCAGCGATTCCTTGGATGTTGGCTGGCGGTACCGCGAGTGGTGCGATTTGGGGATCTTCTGCGAGTAAAAATGAAATCGAAGCAAGAGAAAATATTTTAAGCGAATGTATGACTGATCGGGGTTATAGAGTCTACTCCGGGAATTAACCCCACCCCCTTTCCCCACACACCGCCCAGTCAGCACCCCCCACCCCCGGGGTACCCCCCACTTGTCCAAGTAGGTTTCATCGCACCCCTATACATACTATATTGGACGAACGGTGAGGTACTTTTAGAAAAGGGGTCAGAGTAAAAATACAGTAGTTTTAGATTCGATCAATCCTTGATTTCATACCACACTTCTTAACGAGAGAAGGGGAACAGTTTGATTTGTACCATCTGGGGAATAACATAATGCGAATAGCACCGGAATTACTAGCTGGATTCATCATCTTCTCATTCTCTCATACAGCAATCATTGCCCAGCAAGATGAAGATGCCGAACTAGAAGAAAATTCTATTTCCTTACTCAATGACTATTCTTCCGTCACTGATGAAGTCTTACAGAATCCTCCAGATTCCGATTGGCTAACCTGGCGTCGCACTTACGATAATCTCGGCTTTTCTAATCTCGACCAAATCAACCGACAAACCGTTGCTGATCTGCAGTTAGCCTGGCACCAGGAAGTGACTGTGGGTAACAACATGCCGACGCCTTTAGTTCATGACGGAATCATGTTTCTTTACAGTGCGGGTGATGTAGTACTGGCATTAGACGCTACTAATGGCGAGCTACTTTGGCGCTACACTCATGACGGAGAAGCAACGCCCAGTCATAAGTTTGGTATTGCCCTGCATGAAGATAAAGTTTTGGTACCTACTTCAGATTTGCATATGGTGGCCCTTAACGCTCGAACTGGTGAAGTCGTTTGGGATCATGCCGTAGAGACTGGCGATAACACCGGTTATGCGCTGCGAAGCGCGCCGACCATAGCAGGTGGCCAGGTCATTCAAGGAATGGCGGCTTCTTTTGTTCCCGGTGGTGGTTTTATCTTTGCTATCGATTTGGAGGATGGAAGTGAGACTTGGCGCTTCAATACTTTGGCCAGACCAGGCGAACCCGGTGGTAACACCTGGAATAATATTCCTCTTGAAGAACGTCAGGGAGGGTCAGTTTGGAATACCGGCGCTTATGATGCCGAACTTGATCTTGTCTTCTACGGAGTATCGCCTACTTATAATACCGGTCCTTTGCTTTATTCATTAGGTGTCGGCGGTGTCAACAATGATGCGCTCTATACCAACACAACGTTGGCACTACGACCTGCTACGGGTGAGCTTGTCTGGCATTACCAGCATGTAGCCAATGATCAGTTTGACCTTGACTGGATTTTTGAGCGTTCCATAGTCGAGTTAGAGGTCAATGGTGAAACTAAAAAGGTAGTTGTAACTGCAGGCAAACCCGCGCTGTTCGATGCCTTAGATGCAGAAACCGGAGCGTATCTATTTTCTGTCGATTCTGGAATACAAAATCTTTTTAGTTCTATAAATCCTGTTACGGGAGAAAAAATTCCCAACCCCAATGTCTTTCCAGACGCGGAAGAAGTTCGAACGGTCTGTCCGTACTATCAAGGTGGGCGCAATTGGCACGCGTCTTCTATTAATAATGATACTGGTTTGCTGTTCGTGCCTATATTCGAAGTCTGTATGGACACTCTGCTCGACGATTCCGGTACGTTACTCTCATCAGGATTACGTACAGATACCCGGCCTGTACCAGACAGCGATGGAAATTACGGTCGCCTACAGGCAATCGATCTTAAAACCAAGGAAATAGCATGGCAATACCGGCAGGAAATCGTGCCTGCGTCTGCAAGTTTAGCCACTGCAGGAGGGCTAGTGTTCCTTGGGTATCTCGATAATACCTTTAAGGCATTTGATCAACAATCTGGCGCAATCCTATGGGAAACAACGCTTGGTTCTATCCCTGCTGCATTTCCCATTACTTACAGTGTGGATGGAAAACAATATGTCGCCGTTGTTGCAGGGCAGCTTGATCTTCACACAGGTGGTTGGTTAGCCCTACAGAGCAAGTTTTCTGGTTTTGAACCAGCTAGTCAGGATCCGGCGGCGTTGTGGGTATTTGCTTTAGATTAGGGATTTGTTAGAGATAAGAGGAAGGGAATAAAAGGGCACATCCCACTTGTCCAGGTAGGTTCCATCGCACCCCTATACATACTATTCTGGACGAACGGTTAGGTATTTTTGAGGTGTTTCCTGACACTAAACCGAGTATCTTCTCGGTATGAATATGAATTAAGGGGGTCTATATGTCTGTTCCTTTTGAAGGTGGGTGTCATTGTGGAGCTGTACGTTATGTTTGTTCAGAAGAGCCTATTACCGTTGTAAATTGTCATTGTGGAGATTGCCAAAAAATTGCCGGCTCTCCTTTTATAACTGGCGTTCTAGTTCCCAAAAGGTCTGTGAAAATTAATGGTGAACTTAAGAGTTACAAGGCTGAGGCAGATAGCGGAAATGGTATAACGCGAAACTTTTGCCCTGCGTGCGGAACGAGAATATTGGTGGAGTTTGAAGGTGGGGACGGAGTCGGAGTGAGTTACACGACTATGGACGATAACTCTTGGCTAGAACCTTCGATTGAGTTTTATACGAGCAAAGCGCAGCCATGGGTAACCTTATGCGCAACAACTGAAAAACTTAAAGAAATGACTTGAGCAGTAAAATGGAAAAACTACTAACAACAATAACCCTACTCTGCTTTTCCGTTGCTGCTATAGGCACTGCCTCTTATTTAGTTACAGTAATTTAGGGTGTTAACTTCACTTCATTGCAGCTGTTACTGGCGTTTTTGTTCTAGAGCACGAGCCGTATCTTCGTCCTGGCGGAGATAACCATAAAGAATCTCTTCAGAGTATTCCTGACATTTGTATTCTATGAGACGCATGTCGCGATCAATTCTCCGATAAAGCGGTAAAGATATTTTCCAGGGGCGAGTATATACTTGTTGATCATCGATCGTGGCTTCGTACCAAATTGTATTTGGCCCGATTGGAGTGAGCCGCTCGGTAACTTTCAGCGCTTCGCTATGATGATTACCTGAATGGTCCAGCCAGGTCCAATCATATTGGTCCGTAGTTGCGATAACCAGGGTCTCCCCTTCCCAATGACCAAGGTTATGGCCCATTACTGTAAGAATTGGCGCCTCATAATCCGGACGATTCATAAATACATTGCGCGTGGAACTGGCGAATTGGTATGCAAAAAATATATTTTGGTCCGTCTGAAAAATCTGAAATGGGTAGGGCATGTAATTTGCGCGTGGTATGCCCGGCATATAACAACGCACCACTGGATCAAGCTCCAACCAATTTGCCTGGTTCTCTAGTTTCTTAGCAAGGCCTGCAGCTGTATAAGGAATCTCATCCCCTTCCACAACCCCTACACCACCCGGAATCGCTCCTATCGCACCTAATTGCCACATCGGTCCAGCCCTTGATTCGTGGGTTTCCAAATCCCAGTGAGCTGTACCCATCGCCTGCCAGATACCATTAATATCGGGATTCCCCCAAGCATCACGGGGCCCAAGGTAATCACTAGGTTGTGCAGAAACGGTAAGAATTGAGAGACTAGCCTGCCATCCTAGAACGAGTAAAAATGGGCGAAATGTAATTTTCAACGGAATATTCCTTTTGTTGACGATTATACCTTGCTAGCAATCAATTTCTATCGTTCCATAGAGATGGAAACCAGCAGAATACTGGAATGTAGAAGCGCTATTCTCGTATACTTTCTGAAGTCAGCCCCTAGGTACAAATTATGAAAAATAAAGTTTTTGCATTCTGGTTAATTTTGATTTCAACTTTAGCAAAATTTCGGCAACGTGTGCGTAGCTTACCATCGGGATCGCCTCTAACAGACGTCCGTCTCCCATCTATTAATGCTTGGCTATTGATCGGATTATTTTTTTTCCCCTTGTGCAAAGCCAGTGCCCAAGATGAAGTGAAAAGAACTCCTTGGGGTAAGCCTGATCTAAATGGTTACTGGGATTATCACCATCTCACCCCCCTGCAGCGACCTGAAAGATTTGCAGACATTGAGGTAATGACCGAAGAGCAAGCCAAGGACTGGGAAGATAACGCCTATAATCGCGAGGCAGAAAACCGGGGCCGAAGCAATCCGAATGTTAATTATGTAGGCGTAGATCTCTGGCACGAAGAAGCTTTTGCTGAGTGGGAAACCGACGATCATCGAACTTCGCTAATTACTGACCCACCCAACGGTCGATTACCCGCTATGAGTGAAAACCGCCAAGCAGAATTAAGAACCAGATCGCGCTACCGCGGGTACTCCCGCGGTCCTGAAGATCGGACTATGCAAGAGCGATGTATATGGTCTCCTCAATCGGTGCCACCGATAAAAACCTTGATTGAAAATGCCATGCTGCAATTGGTGCTGACCGAAGACTTTGCAGTCATCCAGACAGAACGCCTTCATGACTCGAGAGTAGTACCCTTGGATAATCGACCGCCACTTCCAACTAAAGTAAAACAATACTATGGCAGTAGTACAGGCTACTGGGACGGAGACATCCTTGTGATCGAAACCACCGGCATTCATCCGTCTTATAGTTACCAAGGTTCAAGCCCCGAAATGAAAGTAATCGAACGTTTAACACTGAAGCCCGACAATCGCATCTGGTACGAATACACGATCGATGACCCGAATACCTGGGACCAGCCGTGGACAGCTGCGTTTCACTGGAAGAATCACAGCGGACCCACATTCGAGTTTGCTTGTCATGAATTCAACTATAGTTTGACCGGCATACTAAGTGGGGCCCGCGCCGAAGAATACCGGGAACTAACTGGCAGGGATTATGACCGACCTACAGTAGAAGCGGAGTACCGGTAAATCACCTTGCCGCTACAGCTCTTCTAGAAAATTCCAAATTGCTAAATTAGCCCCTGAGGGCGCTTCCTGCTGCACCCAATATATCTACTAACTATTTGTTTTAAGACAATATTTTAATTATATAATCACCGAGCCATTTTCTATACCATACAACCATGAAGCGGACTTCGCTTTCTTCATAGCCGTTCTAGCTAAATTTACCCCCCCTTTGTCCAAGTAGGTTCCATCGCACCCCTATACATACTATTGTGGACGAACGGTTAGTTATTTTTGAGAGTTACTATGAAGCTCCTTAGCTCTACAGATCTCTTTCTTCTGGTTATTGGGTATTTACAGTGGTAAAGCTCACAATCAACGCCATAGCCGCAATTGCTTTATTAATCCTTTCTCAGCAATCTAATGCTATACCTTCTGCACCTATCCTATCGTCTGATACGGATGGCATTCAACTTTCACTCAATTGGTCGGCAGTGAGTAGTGCAAGTGGGTACAAACTGTATTATGCCCCTTCGCCTTACACTGGGCCTGAGTCAGTTGAAATTTTGGAATTGGGAAACACTACATCAATAGGTGGTACATTGTGGGCAGATGCAGCATTTTTTATTGGAATCACAGCATATGATGCCGATGGTGAAGGTGAAATTTCAAATGTCGTGCAGGTTGAAATGACTGATGAGAATTTGTTTAACGACTATATGAACTCTGAGCATTTTGATGTGACCAATTGGGATGAATACGAAGCTGTATTGGATCAAATCAAATCTTTCTACGGCATATTGCCAACTACTATCAATGTGAGCCCTACATGGTTTAACAGTTTGCAGATATCTCCAGAATCATTTTCAAGGAGAACAGATCATTTTCAAGTAGAAGGTACTCCTGACCACGGTGTTGGTTACGGTAGTTTTGTTAATTTGCCCAATAACAAACAAATCGTATTCTATAGTACTTGGGAACCGCAAGTTCCTAATAGTGGAACTGCGTTTGCTCTCGAGTATGAGAATGATGAACCCAAGAGTATTGAGTATTTCCCAATTGAAGGGTCGACAACTAGCTGGGTACTAAAGAATGGAAATGGAACACATTCAGTTGTATTTATGGGTGTCGACGAAGGCAAATTACACAACGGTGATCAAGCAACCTCTCCGACATACTTTTATGACATTACGAGCAAAACTCTTACACAATCATACTATCTTACGACAAGTCATAACTCGATACTGTCAGACTATGATAACGATGGTGATGACGATATCGTAGCTCAAAGCTGGAACGAACCATTTAATGGTAGAAACTTTATACTTCAAAACGAAGGTGGAAATTTTAACCTCATACCTTTGGGAGAGAATGCGTATCCGTATATTGGCGGAATGGGAATTGGAACATTAGGATATCAAGAAGACGGAACTTTCGGAGTTATAATAGTTGATGGTCCATCAAACACTTGGTCTGGAGTCCAACCAGAAGAGAGCTTTATCGCATATTTATCCTCTGACTTAAGCAAAGTTGAAGACGTAAAACCACTACCAATTCCTTACTTTGAGAGGAGCGAATATGAGGGGATTACTCAGATAAATCCCAGTTGGGAAGGAAATGTAGGGTTATCCCATGATGTAGCTGCTAAAGGAATCGATCTAGACTACGATGGAGATTTGGATATTGTTATCTCATCTATGATATGGAGCGACGAAAATCCATACACTGTTCTTCAAATATTGATAAACGACAATGGAAACTACATCGATGAAACTGATACTAGATTATACAATTGGTCACTGATCGGTGGAGGTGCGCATAGGTTAGACTTTCTAGATGTAAATGATGATAGCTATGTTGATATACTAGTTTCGGATCATGGTCATCCGGTGGGATTTCATGATTGGGCTATTCATGGATCCATACTCAGTGGAAGTCGTGTTTTGGTGAACGATGGAACAGGAAACTTCGTAACTGTTATTCATCAACAAATAAATGATAGTGGTGATTTCTTACCAAGTTTCGTTCCTTCCCTTAATTCTAGAAACGAATTGCGCTGGACTGTATTCAATCCCAACAGTACAAGTCAAGTTGAAGTTAGAACTCGACAACTAAACATGGCGTTATCAACAGGTCCAAATGGCATTGACCCTGCGAAGTACGGAGCGCCTGGTTTTAATGAGTTCTACTACCTGCTTCACAATGAAGACGTTGCTAACGCGGTATCAAACGGTAGTTACGTTTCAGGTTTGGCGCATTACTTGGCCTATGGTAGGGCAGAGGGACGAGCTAGTAACGCTAGAGAAGCTTCCAATTAATTCTGATTCACACAGGCTCTAATGACTAACTACACAACTCTCGGTGGGCGTGTGACATGCACCC